>Ga0307515_10017100_pt1 | contig 13241 bp, 8 predicted proteins | sample 17_EM_MG_FD_194513 | JGI IMG/M metagenome (GOLD analysis project Ga0307515, IMG submission 194513) | Populus trichocarpa ectomycorrhiza microbial communities from riparian zone in the Pacific Northwest, United States - 17_EM | ecosystem: Host-associated > Plants > Roots > Unclassified | place...
TCATAGCTTCAGTTCGTGGTGCAGTCTCCTAGGCCTCTCGGGACTCTCCTTTGGCAACCCGTCACGCCCTTGTCGTGGTGTTAGCAGCCATTGACGATGAAGACTAAGCGAGCCTGCCGGAGCATATGCTACTTCAGCAGGTTAGAAGTCTTGTCCTTATCAGGTCAAGACAAGAGTACTTGTCTACTTGGTCTGATTTTCCCTTACCTTAATACTTGAATAAGGCAATCAGGGTTCTTTCACTGGTGATACCGTGGCTAGCAAATCTATAGTGCTGGGTTAGATGCTTGGCTCCAGTATTTAGAGATTTTTGAATAAGATGGTTTTTGATTAGCAGCCTCCGAAACATAAAATAAAAATTATTAAGGTATTTTATATATAAAACATGAAAAAAATATTAGATAAATATGATTAAAATGAATGTAGAGCCATTGGAAAACGGCGCAAGTTCTTCACCTCGTTTTCTGTGTCGTAAACATAAAGGTGACCAAATTTTTGTGCTTCCCCACCAGTGAGAAAAAGATTACCCATAAGATGATGGCAATGGCCATTTACTTTGAAGGCATGGTCCTGGGCGTTCATTAACCGAATGTGCGGATGCTTTCACGAAACCTTTTGGCAATGCGTCTATTGTTTGGATCAAGAATAAAATCAAGAAGTTCCGGAGTTGGGCGTGGAGCAGCTGGCAACTTGATTTTCCCATTCAAGCAGCAAAGGGAAAAAAGTGGCCTTGTCTGTGATGAACCCATAAGCTTCTCTTGACACCAGAATAGAGCATTGCAATATTGGCACTTGTAAGTCTTATCACCAAAATCGACATATTAGTAAGACAATCCTAAAACAAATTTGGAGAAAAGATGAGGCCAACAGAAGTGAAAAGAAACAGAAATCGAAATCTTGGTATGCGAACTAAATTCAAACATTGTAAGTGAAAAGAAACCATAGGCATAGTGGCATCTGCATACGTTTTCTTCTCTTTTGACATGAAGATATATAGGTCAGGCACACTGTGGTTGGGGAGATTTGAAAGAGCTAAATTATCACTCAATGAATTATTGTTATCAGATGCAGTGGCAATGTCCTTTTTTGTGCTTATATTAGAAGGCGGTATAGATGGGCTAGACGAATCAGAACGCAAACCAGCATGATGCTCTGAGTACTCCTGAGCAGGGGGCGGTGAACAATCCCAAGTATCATGCATGGGCATTCGTGATCTATTATTATGATCAGAGAGCAAAGGCATAACATGGTATGCATTTGCGTCAGATGAAATTGAGCCATTCTGGTTATCTTCATCGCCAAGAAAGTTGACAGCCGAGTCAACATGAGTCTCTATTAAGTGGTGAGGTTGCAGTCTTTGGAGTCGGCCAGTCATAAGTTAAGGTCTATGCGGGAACTCGAGTTGCAAGAAAAAGGAAAGAGATCCTAAGAGTTTGAGGAAACATCATGGAAACACCTTTAACATCTAGCGACGCAAGGGTATTCATTAGAAATTATTTTTTTTCTTTCTTTGATTAGCAATTGCAATCGACCAAAGTAAAATGCTTAACGCAAACGGTCGCATATGATAAAAGGACAATAAAAACTCAATCAAGATGGCATGGATAATTTAAGATATATAGTTCAAAAAAGGCAAATTGATATGAGAAGCAACTAATAAAAATGATCTTGCAAGAAGTGGTTAAAAAATTGCAGTTAGTCCTAGAAATGAAGGTAAACACACGAAGGCTAGATTTAAAGGTGTATGCTAAAATCAGAAAGCTCATCGGAGCAAAACCTAAAGTATGGAACCAATCAAAGGATCATACATGCTCGAAATAATCAGCAGACTAAACCGTATAGCAACAAGATGTTCATTATGAAAAAAAAAAAAAAAAAACCCTCAGAGAAGCAGAAAAGCCAAAAAGACTTGAAATACGACAACACTTGAAAAAATCGCAGTACGAAAAACAGAACAGTCATGAAAAACAAGAAGAATCGAAAGCATAGTAAGGATAATTAGCCAGCGAAGATCTCCATAAAACATCATAGCACTAAGCACGCGTATAAAGGCATTTGATGTGGCAGTAAGGAACTTCAATCATGATATACAAAGCATGGTCTGCAACAGAGAAAAAGCCATGAAAATTCTAGAGGTTAGGGGATGAAAACCTGAGGAGACGTTCTGATACAGTGTGAAGCCCGGGAACGCAGATGCAAATCTGGGTAAAAAAGCATGGTCCGCAATTGAAGACAAAAAACATTCTTTGGATGGAAAAACTGGATGAGACCAAAATGCAAAAATACAGAGCAGGTAAAAAGAAATAAAATAAGCAGAACAAATGATGCATCGCTCAGAACATGCAGTCAAATTGAATTTCAAAATTCAGATATGAAAACACAAGCTGAATTACCGAATCTAATTTAACTCATAGCTGCATGTTCTTGTTGCAAAGAAGCATGACAAACTTGAAAAGCAGAAAACCAATAACTACTAAGATTAAAAAAAAAACCCCATAAAGCTGAAACCATGATGGTAGGATTGGAATCGATGGGATAAAATCCAAAGTCAATTGTAATCCTATATGTATGAAGCAAGAAAAAGAATGCTGGCAAGACGGTCTCTAACAACACAATGCTGCCGTAAACTAACATTGTCTTGATAGCATTTTGTTTTTGTACCGAAGAGAAATAATGAAAATATTTGCGTACACTATAATAACATGCCAAGTCTAATGGACTGTAGTTAAAATCACAAAAAAAAAAAAAAAAAAAAAACCGAATTAAGCAAAGATAGGCAGTCTAACAATTTCTGAAAAAGCACTCGCAGCCAAAGGTGAATTATAAGAAGCAAAAGATGCATACATGGAACATGCAAGAAAGAAGCAGAGTTTTGAACAAACCAGAAAGTGTTGTTTTTTTTACAGAAAAAGAAATGAACGCAGGCCAAAGGGCAAGCTGTAGCTGTAACATCGAATGGATAGTCAGCGCTAGAGAAGCTTGCAGAACCAGCTGTGAAAGCAAAGCTAGACATGATCCCTATGCATCTGCTAGTCATGCCATGTGGTGTACAAGATGGACTAACAACACGGCTCTCTGATTAATTGACAGAGATAATCGCAAGCAGCATTGAACTTGCATATAGCGTCCTGGAGGCAGTCTAAGCTAACGGAACCCCCTGACATAGCACCCAATCCTAATTAGCTCAACTGTTTCAAAGTGGAACCCCCTAAATTTGGTTTCTCAGAAAAAGCCAAGATTTTGAATTAACCGATAGTGCACCCCCTTGTCCCGACACAGTCCAAGCAAATGTGGCTGCCATGCTAAGGAAAAAAAAAAACGTTAGGTGCTCACAAACTGATTGAACAGTGTATGAAAAGTATGAAAGTGTATGAAAAGTATGTAAAAATCCCGAAAGATGACTGCTACCTAACCCGATCAAGGAAAAAAAACCAAACCATCACAACCTCTCACTATGAACCCATACTGCCAGCCAGAACAAAACGCAAAGCCCAACCAAAGAAAAAGGATGACAACCCTTCCCTTCGCAAAGGACAACACCAGAAGCATGCAGACCTTAACGTGCATTAAATGGACGTCAACTCACAGAGTCCAAAACCGTATGAATTTCCACCTTTCCTGGGCGCAGTGAAGCGCCTCCTAGACTGAGTAGCAGCCGAAAGAAAAGAAAAGCTTCCAGGATATGAGACAGCAGCCATCAAACACACGCGCGCCATGATTTAAGGAAAAAACTGATGGGCAACATGGAGTTGAGCTGCCAAATGCACGGCAGCTCCTCAAATTCAGGGGAAAAAAACATGCCAGCCGAAAGAAAAGGCTGCAGGCGAAGCACAAAGGGTGAAGGAAAAAAAAAAACACTCTCTTCTAAGACCAACCAAACACATGAGAAGCCCAGCTGAGCAATATGTCCCCTAGCCCCAATCCTAAAAGACCAGGCCCAAAACAAATGATCCAACAACCCAAAGAAAGAGAAATTAAAATTTTTAAAAAACAAAACGACCCCACAACCCAGCAAAAGACAATAGGAAATTGTCTCTAGTGATTTTTTTTTTAATTATAATTATTTAATTTTCCGTAAAATTAACAAAGGACATAGAAGGATGCGATAGAAAAAAAGGACAAAAAAGGAAAGTGCTACAATAAACGTCGTTAGCATATGTTAATTCTTTGTTTGCGTTGGCCATTGCCTGTACTTTTTCAATTTTTCTACACCATGAGTATGCAACTTGATCCAACTTTTATGCTATGTCATGTCATGCTTTAGGGTAATTGGTGTTAATACTGGTATTATGTGGTAGACGATTGTAATTCACTACTTGTTCTCTGCAGAGTGTAAGCTGAAGATCAAAACCAGTATATATTCAATACAAAAAGGAATTGATTTCTTCGCACGATTTTCAAAGCCCTGGCCTAGGGCCGACTCCGAGCTCAGTAAATTGAAAACAACTAGCAACGGCCACCAGCTTACGAGACAAGACATTTCAACCTTAAATACTCTCCATCTACCACATCATTAAAAATCTCCCGAGTACCGACTTCCAACAACTACCTACCAAATGAATTTACATTTTTCTCCACATGCTGACAAGGCCATCTGCAAATGACTTCAAGCTTCCCCACACAGTTGATTTCTTCGGAAGTTCCGCACCATCGGTGTGGGTACTAGAGATGTCTCTGGACAATGGAAGCATGGCGTTAATTGTCACTCTTAAGCAGTAAGGGGCAAGGAAAATCACACCATACGTGAGAATGTGAACTGATGATACTTTACAGGGGGCATTCAGGGACAGAATGCACATGCTGAGGACAGAAGTCTCCAAGAGGCTTATATTTAATAAAGCACGTTCTATTCTATAATGAACATCTAAAGAAACAGGAATTCGTATACTTCATTATATAATTATAGGAGTTACGGAATGCATGAACAAGTAACAAATTCAAGTTTCAACTGGACAATAAATATTCTATCAAGAAAACTCTGAGAGGACTACCCTAAACAATTCTCGAGCAAATTCTTGGTGAAAGAAACAGAAAAGGCAAGTGCACAAGAAAGATTGGGAGGAAAAAGGTCTGAGAAAAAATAATAAAATAAACAGAGAATGGGCGAAAAATTATCCAAACCAGAGGAAAGAGGATTAGAATAATATGGAGCGGGTTTTGGGGGGGGTGGGGGTACTTAATTCTACGCTTCTTAGAGGGCGTAAGCTAGTGTTGTAACTGATTAATTTTCTTGCTGAGGTGAGGTAATGAAAACATGTCCCTTGGTCATGAAGGCACTGGCTAGGCAAATGGAACTGGTAAAATGATAAGGACATCAGCAACAGAAACAACAATCACTACTTTAATAGCCCTGATAATAGTACTATATTGTAAGTGGAAAACTTACTTTTCATGTTTGTCCAGATAAGGAGACCCCTCATTATGTTTTGAATGATCAGCATCCATCACTCTTTTGAATGCAGAAAGCTTCTCTTGATCATTTTCTGCTTCTACAAGGCCAGGATGAGAGACATTCTTGGTTTCATGTTTTCTTATATGACTCGCAGCTGCTACAAAATGACAATTACCATTAGTTATAACAAAATCAGAATGGTCATTTTGAGTTTCCATCACTTCATGTTCCACTGATTTTTCAGGGCAATGAGATGCTTCCTTATCAATTCTTTCCAGAAGCTTACCTTGAGTTCCAACTGTATCAGAATGCTCCTGAAAGTGCCATAGAGAGAAGGCAATGAGAAGGGTATAACACATGCTCCACTCTCACTTAATAGTACGAATTTGGTAATATAGCCTTTTCTTTTAAAATAGATGGATGAAGCCATAAAAACACAAAGAAGTCAACAATTCTTTTTATAGCAACCAGTGAAAGGGTTCATATAGGTTGGGGAACACCAGTTACAAAAATTTATAGAAATTGTGTTGATTTATAGCCAACTCCAACTGTCATCCCTTTGGAGATTCTTGAAAACAAAGCTATTATTTACTTCATTACTGTAGTAAAGTATGCTGTACTTATTGTGCTCAAGGATCAATGCACCCAGAGCGTGCATATGAGACCTCGTTTAATAGAAGCAGTAGGGCTCAACAGGAAATGCCTTTGTGTTTCTCACAACCTAGACTGCCTATGAGAATAAAAATAAAAGGTCCCCAGATGAAAAGGGAGGGCCACTTTAGGAACCAAAACTTCTTCAAAAGCTAAATGCCGGATAGCATATTTCTATTAATTAAACAAATTGAAATGAACAAAGTATGCCAAAATAAACTAGAAACCAGCTATATAATACCAAAACTATGCATTGTGCCATGTAACATAAAGCATTTTTAAATGGCTCATTAAACTTCTGACTTAGCAGACTAACAAACAATTATCATCCAAATATCAAACTCTGAACATCGTTGGACTAGAGCAACAGCCAAAAATTCCATTGTAAGATCTTTGAGTCTAGTATGTTCCCACTTAAATTATGTCTCCTACATGAAAATTAAGACAGTGCAATAAACATCAAACACTTACAAGAGAAATGGGGTTTCCAAACTCTTGAGAGACCACCTTCTCACAAGTTTGCAGCCCTCCCTCCACTTCTAGATATCTGTAACTTGTGTCACCTACATCATTTAGAGGAACTGCACGTGGGTCACATTGAGTTCTCATATCTGACATTGCACCTCCAGTTGACATGTTTTTAACTTTAACCAAGGGCTCACTCACGATAGGTAGCTCCTTTTTCTTGTTTCCACTGTTTGAGGATGAAATCTTAGATTTGTATTCTAGTTCTTGAACAATTTTCCTAATAAAATAGTAATTGCCACCAACTTGTTTTCGAGCATCAGAAATGGATGGAAATTTTCCAGCATGTGTTTCCCTATACCTGTAAAAGGTAATGGCAATATAATAATTCGGTCCCACAATAACTTTCTTATTAACACAACATAGAACTCATTCAATGCTATCAAAGCATTGGTAAGATTCCACACAAAATTGTGGTCTTCAAATTTACTACCAATGATGACAATGTCTGAAAGTAGGTATAATCTTAAAAGTGGGCACTTCATGCAAGAACAATCTCCAATTTCCTCATCAACTTCGAATAACTTTCTAGGCGTCCAAATCGAATACAGGAAAATGTATCTGCACTTCAACTTTGCACAGCATCCCAAAATTTTTACTGAAAAACAATATCAGTGATGAACCTTGAAGTCGCATCAAAGTAATCAATTTTCATGATAAGTTGACAAGTCAAAGTAATCACTAGCCCCTTTTATTTTATTTCGTTGTCTTAAACTAACAATTTTTTCCCTCAACTATAAAAATCCAAATTTAGCAATTTTGCAGATGGAATAAAAAGTTAGCAGCTGCTATATGATATAATTAATCAAGCTGGTTAGAGAAAAAAAGAAAAGGGTGGGGGGGGTGATTACTTGTTTACATAAGATTCCACCATAGCTCGCCGGTCATCTTTGGAAACTCTCTTCTGAGCTTTGTGACTTTGTGGCATGTGAGAAGGAACCGACGCGGCATATGACCTTGCACGCCACTGCATATTCGCCCCATGTATGGCATTGGCCACCTCATCAAACACTGTCAAGAAGCGATATGCAGGTTTAGTAGCATGTCTGTTTGATGCAACAGCAGTGAAGAGAGACTCACTTTACAAAGACTCCTATTGCTAGATACTGTACATAAACTTCCAAGCGAAATAAGAGAAGGAAAAAACAAATTATTGGTTCAGAACAGCAGCAAAGATTTCCACGATATTTTTTAGTTTTTGCAAAACTTTCAATTTATTTTCTCCATCAAGTTAGCTATCCAATTTACATCCAAAAAGGGGCGGCATCATCATCATCAACAACTCTCTTTGGACTGTAGGATAGAACCAACAATAATATCCAGATTGAATTAGAAGAAGAAGAAGAAGATCAAATAAAGAAAAAACGTACCCGTAGAAATGGTGGATCGAGCGGATCCTCGTCTGATTATGTGGATCATCATTTATTTGTTTTCTTTTATTTACCCATCCACTGCTATGTACTGCTGCTAATTATTATTATTATTGAAAAACAGAAAGCGAAGCACAGAATTTGCAGTTACAGCTAGAGAGGGAGAGCTTGAGAGAGGAAGGAGGGTTTAGACATGACTTTGAGAAGGGACGGAGGGAGGGTTTAGACCTTTAGGGTTTTAAATTTTCATTTCATTTTCATTTTATGGGCTGTTCTGGTTCCGAGTCTGCCCTTTTCTCCGTTAGGGAATTGTTTTTCTTTTGTTTTCATTTACTGTACTTTCTTCTTATAGATTTGTGACGAGTCCAGGACTATCACTCTTGTTCGTAGTTGCAATTCCACCAAACTTTCTAGTCTTAAATTAATTCTTGTAATGCTTTTAATTTTAATATTAAAAATAATTTTTTTAAAATAAAAAATATTATTTTAATATATATAAAAAAACAATTTAAAAACCAGATGGACCAACTAGGCTCATAATTGGGCCCAGGAACTGCCTCTTTCTTCATCATGCCCTTGCACGTCATGCGCCCATTGAGGTCACAAGCCCAAGACTTGGCAGGCTAGGCCCATTAAGGCCACCAGCTCAAGACCTAATCGCCATAAAATTTAGAAAATAAGAGGTAATTTTATTTGGTTGAGGAGGTGGGAAAAACTTTAGATAGCGTTTGTGAGTGTTTTTTAAAAGTATTTTTAAATAAATTTGAATTTTATTTTATTTTAAAATAATATGTTTTTAATGTTTTTAAATTATTTTGATGTGCTGATTTTAAAAATAATTTTTAAAAAATAAAAAAATATTATTAACACATTTTTCTAAATAAAAAATATTTTGAAAAACAATCACAATCACACACCCAAACAAACACGTCACTTTTCAAGAGAGTTGTTGTTTAACAGAAATAAACCTAAAACAAGAGATAGCAGAGAGCTTTGCAAAGTCTGATTGCACGAAAGCTAAGAGAATTGTTGTTTAACAGAAATAAACCTAAAACAAGAGACTCTGACACTTACGGCTAGGAAGCTCCAATAGTTTCGTCATTTCTGAATGGAATCTTTAGTAGTTTTTCCAGTAGATCCTCCTTCCTCTCAATGAATTGTAAGTCTAGGTGTGCACACATATACAAGATAGATCAAGAAAGCATCCAGCATCTTCTTTCTCGATGAATTTTAATTATTCCATCCTTTTCTTTTCTTTTTTCTATTTCAATATGAACTTGGATTTAAAATGGTTAGATCTCTTTTCCATTATCATAGAATTTGTAATCTCGGATTGTATGGATAAGAAATTGGGAGCTGGAATGTAGGAATTATTTGACCATGTACTTGTGTGTACAATCTTCTTCACTCCCTGTATCTACTCAAATGCATGGAAGCTTTATGAAAGTGAAGTTTGTTTCCGCTATTCTTGTCATTGCTAGAAATTGTCTTGAAAAATATATTTGTTCTCTTTAATGTTCATAAAACTCTAATAAATTTTGCACATCATTTTTTTCCAAACTTATTTTTAAATCTATCACTTAAATATTGCATGGCGAAGTAAAACGGTTTTTGTACATGAAACTGACAGACTTCATGAAGGATGTTTACAGTTATGCTGATTCTAAATTTACTTTCTGTATTCTCTCATCAATGATTACTTGTCTGTCTATTATCAGGTGAGGGACGAGATTGAACATCTATTAGATGACAATGAAGACATGGCAGATTTATATTCGACGAGGAAATGGATTCAGAATCAGCAATCTGATTCCTTGGTCGGAGCTGTGGCTTCAGGTAGCATAACCCCTGCTACACCACGTCTCCCTCGAGTTGGCTCTAACCGGAGTGCAAGTATGGTGACTGGCGGCGTTTTGGATGACGATGGTGTAGAGGATTTGGAGATGTTGCTTGAGGCTTATTTTATGCAGCTAGATGGAACACGTAATAAAATATTGTCTGTGAGTATTGCTGCCTTGACCTCAAAATGACAACAAGTTAAGCAAAGAATTGTCTTGATAAATTTCAAAAATTTTGCGCGGGTCATTCACTAAGGATGCTCTTGGTCCAAAAGCTGGAATGCTGGTCAATTTTTATAGTATTAGAAGAATTCTATTATAATTTTCATATTGCTTTTCTTTTTTTCCATACCAAAGTGTGTTACATTCTTGTTTCTTCACTCTTACTCTCTCTTCTTTTTTTTCTTGGGACTTGAAAAATATGAACCTTACATTCATGTAATACTGAATTTTTTTTCCTTTTCATGGCAACTAAACAGAGGGCTGTAAATGTTGTGTGTTCTGTTGCCATCTTTTTTTGTTTTTGTTTTCCTGGAGTGTATTATATCGTCAGCTTAAGTCTCAAGTTGTGAGAGAGGATGCAAGGATAAGTTGTTTAAGTTTTCTCTAATTGCTGACTGGTTTATGATCCCCTGCTTGGCACCGAAGGATTCATTTAGCTGCTTCCAGCTAGTTTGGGGTTAAGGCCTTTTTGTTGATTCGTCTTAAGAGGAGAGAACATGGTATAAATTCTTTCAATCTTATTATTTTTTCTCACCTGCAGGAGTTCTGAATTTGATTTTATTGCAATCGGGTGTACAATTGTATATCTTAACAAACAGCAAGACCATAAGTTTATAGCGGGGTGCATCCTTTTTTGGCTGTGATTAGTTATTTTATCCTTGACTGTATCGATTTAGCTTGTCTAAGTTTTTATAAGCAGTCCTGCCTCCACAAGAGAAGAAAATAGTACACAGTATTACTTGGTCTATGGCATTGGTTGTGTTTAGCTTTGCACTACTTGTTTACAGGCTTACATCATTTTGTATTTTTGGTAGATGAGAAATTTTGGAGCACAGTTTCGTGATGTGTAAAAAGTTTGAGCAGCGCATTGTTAATGTTTATTTTCCCTTTTCTGCGTCCACGAAGATGAAACTAATGAAGTGAGGAGGTGACGGCATGAGTTTCAATGGCGAAGGTTTTGGCAATTTTGTCTATTAATTATTTTTTGGTAATTATTTTAATGTGTAATCAAACATGAGAAAATGGAAGGTTAGAAAACATGGCCGAACAAGTCAAAGATCTTTAGACGACTGCTTTTGCAATATTTAAGAAACTCGGAAGAGCAGGATCGCAAGTCCTTGGAGACTTGTCATGACAGTTTTTGCTGCTTTAGCTCAAAAGGTATTCAACGGCAGAAGAGATGAACATTTTCAACTCCTGAGACTTGAACTTCGGAAAAGAAAATTATGTCAATCAGCGTTCTGCTAGGGTCAGAATCAACCTAGGGCATGCAATGAGTTGGCAGATATTTATCTACTGTAAGGAATCAAAATACATTTCTTTTCTACAATGGTTGAAGGGGTAGAATTTACTGCCCAACGACAACCTGTTTTGAATCAGATACATCTATGCTGTCGCACAATTTCTGTCCCTTGGTATCAACTGGGATGAACATGACACAGACTGCTGAAATAGCCATCAGGACCTCAAACAGGATGATGGCTTCTGTAATCTGGCAGCTAGTCACCAGGCCAACCGCCACAAGAGGACATATCATGCCACCAACCTTCCCCGCAGCATTCGCAGCTCCAGCACCTGTTGCCCTGACGGATGTCGGATATAACTAGATGGAAACGATACTAGTATAAATCAATTATTCAGAACCAATTCTCCCTGCCCCTCAGATGTGTGTGCAGAGGTTTCTAACAAATGCATTTTGGAGTCAAAGTCAAAAGAAAAATGATCACGGAAGTTAAGACTGAGATGATGGGAACATTTTACCGAGTCAACATCTTGCTACGGATAAAATGCCCTGAACAAAGTATTATAGGGCTTACCTCCTGAACATATATTGTAGCAACTGAGTAGGCTGCTTTGGTACTCATTCGAGCTCCAAACAAGAATGACATCGTTAATGTTGCAGACTGATGGTAAACCAGAGGTAAAAGGAAGATACCAGCCAAGACAAACGTAAAAGCTACCGTAAGCTTGCGGCCAATTCTATCTACAATAGTTGCTGACAAAAGAATCCCAGGAAGCTCTACAATAGTATAGATTTATAAGAAAACATGTTATTATGCATTGCTTAATTTGGTAACTGTACAAGAAAGTTAGAGACGAGATATATAGTATATATCACATTGCAGAACAATTCTCAAAATGTCAAACATTAATTGCATAGAGATGAAGAGAGTAGGCATGCAATACCTGCCAAATTAGAAATAAATACATTTATGTAGAGGCTGTCAGGATTTTCTGATTTCAAGAGATTTGAGCCACATCTGCTTTGCCCACTACTTAGCTCTGAAGTCAGCAATATGATACCATAATATGAGAATACATTTCCAAAGAGTAACTCCCAGAGAAGAAGTGTTGTTCGGATTAGTTTTGATGAGAAAAGCATAAGAAATGATTGGAATCCTGATCTAAAATCCAAATCCATTTTTTCAGTGGTGGAGAGGAGAGGGGTATATTCTGATGTTGCAGATTCTTCATCCAGTCCAATTGTACTATCAGGAACAAGCTCTCCGGGAGGGAGTTTTGATTGGTTGAGCAGAGCTATTTTCTCCAGAATATTATATGCATCATTTATTCTGCCTTTCATGCATAGATACCTTGGAGATTCTGGTACATGAGAATAAAAGAGAAGCAGGGCAAATGCTGGTAAACAGGATACTGCGAGTAGCCATCTCCAACTCAACCTTGGCATTACCATCTGCAAGAATTACAGAAATACAATTAATTATGAAGAAAAGAATTCCCCGGGTGATAAGACATGTGAAGCATAAATGACTTTAATATCTGAACTTGTCCTCTCTTATGAGTTTTGTGCAATTTTAGCATGCCCCATGCTGCCCAGCTTGTGCAGACACTGTAATGTAATATTAGCCGAGCAATGTACCAAAATATCAGATAATGATGAGGAAAAATGGCCTTTAACACTTGCTACCAAGAGCGTTTATGATAAAATCAAGTTTTTTTCAGCTACTTTTTTTGTTCAGAATTCAGGAAATGGTACACACCCATGCAAGTAAAGCCTCAAAAATTGTCCCAAATGCCCAGAACCATGAGAGTAGAAGCATCCTTTTTCCTCTATGTGAAGCAGGAACAAACTGATGCGGGACAACAAACAAAATAATTAAAGCCGGGAAAAGAAAGAAGCCTAGAAGAAGAAGAAAGCCAAAGAAGAGAAGAGAGAAGAGTAGGGAGATGCAAAATCTGCAATTTTCATTAATCATCAATAATGTCATGTCTCAAAATGAT
>Ga0307515_10017101_pt1 | contig 13241 bp, 8 predicted proteins | sample 17_EM_MG_FD_194513 | JGI IMG/M metagenome (GOLD analysis project Ga0307515, IMG submission 194513) | Populus trichocarpa ectomycorrhiza microbial communities from riparian zone in the Pacific Northwest, United States - 17_EM | ecosystem: Host-associated > Plants > Roots > Unclassified | place...
CCGCCCCCCGCACCCACAAAAAAAAAAAAAAAAAAAAAAAAAGTGGAGAGAAGCAGAGCTTGGACCCGACCACAACCTCCAAGTTGGTTCTGAGCGGTAAGTACTTTCGAGTACGCTGATGGTGGTCATGGATACCGGGCCTGGGAGTGCAGACGACCTCCGGCTCTGCTCCTGGGCCATCGCGCTTGCCGCCGCTGCCCCCAGCGGGGGCCAGATTTTCTCTACAGGCTCCGCCCATCCTCCCCCACCTCCTCGGCTGTGGGACGGGACGACACTCCTTCCTCGTACCTTACGGACGACTTGGCGTAACTCTTGCGCGTGGTATGTGATTTTTGCGAATTTTGCGAGCTCACAACTCCTCAGGGCCTCCCCCATGCACATGCAGCACCCTCCCCTCATGGCCGCTCCTTTGCCACCCCGGGGCTGTGGCCTGGCCACACCCTTTGTCCTCCCCCCATCACATTTCACTTCCCTTCCACACATCACGTTCCTGTGATACCCCCGAGGGTGCTGCCCCCTGGTAAGTCCCCTCCCCCTCTGGTTTACCTAGTACATGTACGCGGCGATCTGCTCCTCGGAGTTGCGCCCTGTGTGCTGGAGAACTGACACCCTTGCGGGTATTCCCCACATGACGAGCATGGGTACCCGGCTGGCTGGAGAAGCCCTCCCGCTTAGAGTGCGGGGGCCCGGTGCCCCACCCCTTGTCCGCTGTGGATTCGCTAGCACCGCAGCTGTAGCCAGCCGCCCCCAGACACCCGGGCCTCGGCCTAGTCCCCACTAGTCACGCACACCAGCTTTGCTGGTTAGGACGGGCTGGTGGTCAGACATAAGGCAGCCCGGGCATAGGCAGGTCTTGGGCGTCACCACAAGTGCGCGCCCACACCCACCTGACCTGGAGTAGGGGCGACAACAGCGTAAGACGTCCGTCTGGACGCCATGGTTATTTCCGAGGACAACATCCCCGGTTGCTACTATGATGTCTTTAGGACATCCTTGGCTACACAGGTGCTCCACCACGGTGGCCCATCAGATCTGCCCCGCGCGATCTGGGGTAGACACCTCCCCTTAACTGGTCAGTGGGTTGCGCCACTTGAAACAACGCCCTCGGCGCCGTTCGGGTCGGGATAATGAAAGGCAGTTGCCTCTGTGCGTCTCGGGGGGCAGTGTGCGCTATATCCGTTGGGGCCGATACCCTGGCATGATGGCCGCTGTACCATAACCCGGGTAAATCAAAAGCGGTGCATCTGCGCTGTAATAGGATAGCAGTGCCCCATGTGGTCGCCTATTGGGGATTCATTACTCTTGGGAGCCTTTCCCTCCTGCTGCCCGGGTGGGTGCAGGCTACCGCCCCACGCCTAGGAGGTGCGGGGAACCCACCCTTTTTGGAGTCTTTCCATAACTGCGTGCAGGCATACACGACAGTATAAACATATAAACGCTGGTGGCCTGTCCCACTTGAAAAATAGACAGGTGACTCTGGCAGCCGTGCCTGTCTCAACACAGGCACCCTCCAGGTCCACCTGCTTGTGCCTACTATGCTTTGCGTGTAGAAGTCCTACCCACTAGGCCTTCGTCTCCCGCCCGGACTAGGTTGGGCCTGCACTGGCTGGTCTTCGGACACCCCAGTTCACATATCCAACGCCCTGGCGAGCCTCACCATGCTGTTGACCCATGGCTGGCAGACCCAGGGAAGTGCATTATAGTTCCGACACAAGCTGAGGGACCCACGGGCCCTCCGCCCCGGATTAGATCCGAGTGACGGCATACACTGTAAACGCCGGTGGACGCTTCCCCACTTGAAATAACAGCCACCACCCTCACGGCGAGATGATTCACGGGCGTATCTGACGTGACACCCGATACTGACGTGATCGGCCCTAGCCAGGCCTAGCGGAGGCGGCGCGTATGGGTCCCGGAACCCACATGTGCTTGACTAATTTTTCCTAAGGGCATTTACTTACCCACACCTATCTTTTTCTTTAGATAACAGCCACCTGACCCGTATCAGTCACTAACAGCATGAAGGCCCTCTCCCTTCTAGGGGCCACTCTGGTCAACGAGGCGGAAGCAGTTGCCATCATCAACTGCTGTCTCTTTGGCGCTACTCCTCAGCGCCCAGCACCTTCGCCCCCGCCCCTTCCCAAACGAGCCAAGCGGCCCAAGATACCAGTGCCCTGTAAGGCGCCTACCGTCCCAACTAGGTGCCCTCTGGACGATGTTGTGCTCCGGAAGCGCGCCTCGCCCAGAGTCATCCAACAGGACACACCCGCCCCAGCCCGCGAGATCCCCACCATTTGGCGCCCACGCAGCGGGCTCAAATTCCCCAAAGGCCTCTGCTATCTGACGGCGGTTCAAGAACATAACTGGCCCTCCGCTACGGTTGAGCTTGGCTACTATCCCACAGTCACTGATCTCCTGTGCAGCCCCCTGGTAGAGAAGTTTAGCGCGTTCGTAGTGGAGCAGACCCCTGGGCTCTACCACATGGAAGGTCGCTTCATGCGAGAGGCCATGTCACTCTACAGCGCCAAGTCGTCCTGGAAAGTTGGCGCGTACTTGCCAAACCGCCCTCACCCAGGCCATAATGCTGGTTACCCGCAGCGGCCGATCCCAGGCTTGCAGCGCTCACATCCAGCCCGTGGCCCCCCACTTCCGCCTCAGTCGATGATGGCCCCTGCCGTCCCGCTCGGCGTCCCGACCCCGAAACCAAGGGGCTACAAACCACCTAGGAGGGGGAAGGCGCCTTTCCACCCCTATGCGGCCCCTAATACTGACAGACGGCCCACTTCTCCCGCCACACAATGGAAAAAAGCCCTGGCTGACCCCTTGGAGGAGACCATGGACTCCCTTAAGGCAGAACTAGATATCTTCCCCTCCGTTTTAGCTGTGCCGGCCTGGAAGGATACGCAGGCTTGGCTGAAAGACGCTAAGAAGCAGAAGGACTTCGATAGGAAAGGGTGCATCTCGGCGCTCACAGAGTTCTTTGCGACGGTCCTAAGCAAAGTGAAGTCGGATTACACTGCGATCCAGGAAGACGAGAGGTTGCATGAGGAGACCCTAACCGCCGAGTCAGGCAAACTGGTGGCTTTATTGGAACAATTTAAGCAGGTAGAGGCTGCCTTGGAGTCTCCAGTCCCCGGCTTCGACGTCGCTCAGGCACGGGCTCGTTCTAGAGCCCTAACCGCGCAAATCCAAGAACAAGAGAAGGTAGTTGACCTACTGGACGGAGGGGCGAACCCAGACGAGACAGATATGGGGGACGACCCCATAGCAGACGGTGCTTCTTTTGTGGAGGTCCCTGGCGACGCTGCCCCTGAAAAGGCGCCACGTCCCTCAGCTAAGGACTTGTGGCCCGAGTCTAACTACCAGGACTACGCTGAGAGAGTAAGCCCCCTGTTCCCAGCACCAACTGGCAAGATGCCGCTAGATAGCCTCTTCGTGAAAATGGAAGAGCCGGTTGACTCCAAGCTGTACCTCCCAAGGCCTCTGGAGTTGTACACTGTGGACGAACTGGCCAAGGTAGTGCCGAAAGGCCTGCCCCGCTGGAATAATAGGTACGAGGACCCCATGGAGCCTGCGAAGAGTTGGACGTGGGACGAGTTCTCTCAAATTTATAACGCGCCCGGCTTCCACTTCATGATCGCCAGAGTGGCACAGGTCGGTCCGCAGTATAAGGACCCCAAGCTTAGTACCCTCCGTTCCAAACTCGCGACGCGCTGGCGGTGCACGGTCGCTTTACAGAAGATGGATCCCAGACAGGACTGGATGCTATGCACGGTCCCCTCCAACTCGGACGGGGAGAAGGAGGCCCTGAAATACGATCTAATCAGGCTTTCGGAGGGTAACGCTGTGTACGTTATCAGGAAATTCGCCCCGGCAGGGAGAGCCAGGGACTTGGAATGGGTGGTGAAGGGTTCTCTGGCGGACGATAACACCATCTACACTCAGATGCGTAAGCGTCTCCTAGACTTTGAGATGAGCGATACCAGACTCGGTTGGCGTGTCTTGGGTGTCCGGAAGGCAGGTGCCACCTCGAAGTTCAGAGGCACATTCATCTTGGATTCCGCGTCGGTCTACTGGCCGTGGTCAATGGACTGGGGCCACAAGCACGGCTCAGTCCCCGATTCCTCGCCTCTCCTGAACTTTGAGCCTACCTGGAGCGCGAGACGCCCCTACGCGTGTCAGTGCTGCTACTCCACCGATCATTTCACGGAGGAGTGCCCACTCCCGTTTATGAAGGTTGGCGGTAACAGCCTAGTCAGCCAGCCGGCCAGGACTCTTGTCGTAAGGAAGAAAGCCGCGGAGAGGATCATCTCTCTAGATAGGTCAGCATGGGAATTACCCGTCCCCCCCGCCCCCGGCACACCTAGAATCCCCCCTCCTCCTTTACGCCTGCTCCCGAAGGTTCCCCCCGCCCGGGGAACAATCCCCATGTCTGTCATCGAGGAGAGGAGCTCGAGGATGGATACAGATGACGTGTCTTCCGAAGCATCGGACGCGAAGTTATCGATTGCCGCCCCCCCCCCCATTGACGACCCCCCTTACCAGGTCGTGGACACCCTGGTCAGGTTTATCACTCTACAGCTAGCCGGGAGTATGTCACAAGGACTGGGTCTCACGGAGTCCAGAATCCAGTTCCTCTGTAAATCCCATAAGGGCTCCCTGCCTGCGGTTCTGGCCTCCCTGAGGAAAGACGGCTGGCTTCCAACATCAGTCTCAGACCAAGTCATGTCTTACGAGTATGGCAGATTCACAGAGGGTGCTTCCTCCTTACAAGCTGGCGGTTGGTGTATTCCCCTGTTGGCGCAATGGAGTTGCTTTACTGATATACACACGTCTATGACACATTATTGCCCAGGCTCCATGCCTATACCTATACAAGGTGCTGTGCACCAAGTAGACCCCGCAGGCGTTGCCGCTGCTGCATGTACGAGAAAATATTGCCGTGTTTGCGCCCATCTCAGGACCTGACGAACGCCTTAGATCAAACCCCGATTATACTCCAGGCTGTTCGTCCTGCTTCACCGGTACCGGGAGCTGGTGACAGTTCGGTAGCCACAAGCCGTTCGCATGTCAGCGATACCCCTCCACAGGCGGTAGCCTCGCTGTCTCAGGGCACAGCCAAGCCCACCCTGCAGTCCCCTCTCCAGCCCCTCTCGCAGGAGATCCCGATCAGCCCAACCAAAGCGGCCAGCGCTGTGAAGGCCTCGCAGCACAGCGACAAGCAGACCACGGAGTATACGTGGCCGGAAAGCCTCCTGGACGTCGATATGACGAGCGGGAGCGAGCCTGAGTGCACCACCCTCCTGCCCGATAGAGACTTGAGCAAGCACCCAGCGGTCCAAGCTGCCTTGACCTCCCTGGCGCTAGGACGAACTGTCGAACAAGACGGGAACGACATCATGATGGGCGTTCCCCTGCCAATCATCTCGGCCCCTTTCCTACCATCCCTGGTGCCCGAGAATGAGGAAGAGTCCATACTCTTCTCGACGATCAGACCGCTACAGGGAGCCGCGCTGGTCAGAGCTGCGGGGATCACGGCAGACGACGTGAAGATATCGCCGAAGCGTAAAGTAAAGCAGAGGTCGAACGCCTGGACCATCGCGCCAGTAGCGGAGCCAGCCTCTGGCCAAATTACCCCCCACACCCAGGAGCCCCAATACGACACCAAATCAACCTCCGACACCTATGAGGACTTACCCTTCTCGCAGAACTTGCGACGGATGGTCTCCGTGTTCCCTACCATGACGGAAGAGCACCTGTCCTTAACCCTGGAGAAACACGACAACGATCTCCCCACAGCACTAGCCTGGATGCAAACGATAGCCGAGATGAAACACATCCGCCGGACGCTGTTGTCGGCGTACCCTACCGCGAGCATAGAGGAAGTGGAGTCGGCCGTCAAGTTGTACAAAGGCGACTTTATGTTGTCTTTCAACGTCCTGGGATTGGATCATGAACCCGCGGACGACTGGACGGATTTCGCTTTCGTAAGGAGGAGAGGTGTGATGGACATAGAAGAAGAAGCAGCGGAAGTCATCTACGATGACGCAGCGGCGAGATCGTTCGAGAACCAATGGTGGAGGACATGCGTTGACATACGGCGGCACAGAGTTTCTCATTCTCCAGAGACGGACGCCCTTTGGTCGAAGCTAGCGCCCATCGCGGTCGCGCCTCGACCGATCTCCCACAGATTCCTCCAGTACGTTAACGACCTCGGGAACTACCACATGGATAGGCCGAAGTTCAGCAAAGCAGTTGGTGTTCTGCGGGCGCAGGACGAGTTTAACGGGCTGGTGGCCCTCTTGGGAGAGCCCGTTCCGTGCTTCGACGGAGAAGAGGCGAATGTCCCGGCGGTAGCTATCCTACACGTTCTAGTTGGAGACGGCCTGGCCTCCCCAGCAGCGGCTGCATGGCTAGCGCTGAGCATATTCAAAGAGCGCGGTTCGTACGACAAATACATCCCGCTGTTCTATGGCTTCCCTGCAATCAGGAGGAAGCTGTGGAACGATAGAAACCTCTATATGGCTGCCAGCGTGAAAACAATAAGCCGGCAAGGAAGCGCTGCCGGTTCAAAGGTGGATACCGCCGCGGCACGGGAGACCTATATGAGCGCGGTCCCGGGTACCATCAAGTACGCCTTGGAGAAACAGCGGGAAATGGCAGCCGCCTCCACACCGAGTAAGAAAAAGGATAACCTGTCCACGGGATCGAGGGGCTCCAAGAAGAGCAAGAGGATTAGGGGCATATCCCCCAGTGGAACTATCCCTGAAGCAGAAGAGGAGCAAGGGGACCCGGTAAGCGATACCTAGGAAGGAGATGGGTGAGCCTGCTAGGCCCGGGCCATGAGATCTTATGTTTAGGAGTAAAAGCCTGTTCTCGTACAGTGACTCTGTCTCGTTTTAGTATGGTTCTCTGCATGATTACGCGCTGAGCGCAGAGATACACTAACTGGCACTGTGTTATGGAATGTATTGGTGGTTACTGAGCTACATGCGACTGACTGCCTCCTTCTGTTTTTCTCCCTTTTTCTCTCGTGTCGTGACTAATGTTGCCTGATTAATGCTGATCCCGTTTTCTCCGTAATGGTCCCCATTCCACAAAAAACTTAGAGAGGAATTAGCCATGGCCCTCCGGCGTTCCTCTACTACTGATCGGGTCACTTCCGGGGCAATCCCCCTCCACAGCTCCATGGACTACAAGCTCGCAACATCAAGACGTCCCGCACAGGCTGTCGGCTACCCGGCTCAGGGCCGAGGGGCTGACGGTGACGGCGGGGGGACAGCGGGTACCTCCCTGGCTGGTGTGGTGGCTGCCAGTGTCTCAAACAGCCAGAAGCGCGAAAACCCCCACCCTGTGGCTCCCGTGCGGAGGGCCGCAGGCTCCAACCGCGATCCGCCCCCCCCAAGCTCCGGGTCAGGCCAGACCTCAGCCCCTAAAAGGGTTAGAGGGAAAACCCCGGATGGGGCCGAGGCAGAGCCTAAAGACCCCCCCCTAGTGCTGACTAAGAAACCCTTTAGACTGGCCACTTGGAACATGTGCGGACAGGGCTCCCAAGCCGCACCCAGAGAGAAAATTAAAATGCGTTTGGTGGAACAACTGCTAACCCTAGAGGACATTGACATATTGGTATTAACCGAGACGTACACGGTCTCGCTCCCAGTCAGCCGACGGGTACATGTTTTGGAACAATCTGGCCTGGCACACAGAGCTGGGGTGGCGATCGTGGTCAAGGCCGGATCAGGATGGGAGGTCCTGCACAAGGAGGTTATAATCCCCGGGTACGCAATAATAGTCAACGCAGCCCACAGAACTAGCAGGGAGTCGCTCTGGGTCCTCGGCGTTTACGGAGATATATCAGGTGGACAGACGTCCTTGGTCGAATTCTATGAGAGGCTAGGCGAAAGGCTGGAAGCTCTTGTAAGGCGGCAAGCTAGGACGCATTGGGGAGGCTGCTTTGCGGCTGGAGATTGGAATTTTGTGGAGTACGCTGGAGACAGATTCCCCACGGCCCACCCAGACAGGGCGCCAGAAAGGTTACTAACCGCGTTTAACAACATAAAAGCACTATGCGGCCTTACTGATACTGCAGGGTCGGACCCTGCCCCGCCTCTGTGGACATATAGTAAAACAACTGCGCACGGCCGAGCGTACTCTAGGCTGGATAGGATATATCGCCCAACACGTGGGTGGTCTTCTGGTGAGGTTACGCCCCTGGACACAGGGGCCTCGGACCACAGGCTGGTAATGGTGCCTGTGTACCCTAGGCGGCCGAAGATTGAGAAAGCCGTGCCAGCCCCCAGGCTGCCGAGCCTTGAGATCCTTGACAAAACACAGAAGTTCTGGCCGGCAGTTCTACTGGCTTGGAACGTCTTGACAGATCGTGGACCAGTCACGTTGGAAAGATGGGCCACATTTAAGAAGATTGTTCTTGACACAGGGCTGACAGAGGTGCGTGCCATGAAAAAGTCTGGCAAGAGGGATTGGGTGGCGGCCTTGAGAAAAGAGACGGTGCCACCAGAAGAAGTAATGAGCGCTGTCACAAACGCTAACAGGCAGTTGTGGGCCAAGCGACGCCCCCCCGCCAGAGTAGCGCCACGATGGCCTTGTGCTATACCGTCGTATGAGGTACCTCCACAGGCGAGCAAACACTTCATCGCGAGCCAGGCTTCGCCTTGGCAGGTCGCAACGAAGACACGGCCCCCGGTCACATTGCAGCCCGGCGTTACTGGGGCGACACCGTTCTTGACGCCCAAGAAAGACAAAGGAGTCGCGGACCTATTGAAAGAACGGGCGTCTAAACTAGAATCTTCCACCAAGGCTAAGTGGGAGACAATGGCCAGAACCCACTCTTCCGAGTGGTTCAAACAATCCTCTAACAAGGAGCTAGACGAGAGGGGCAGCCGCGCGTCCGTGTCCGTGGAAGGATTGAGACGCCCTACGGATAATATTGCCCGCACGGACCTGGCTGGCATGACGGACATCGCCAGGGAATATTTCGTTAGCTTACACACCCCTGAGCACGCGGGCAGGGACAGGCTCGAAGCACAGCAAGCGCTGCTGGAAGAAGTCAGGCTCCAGAGCCTGCGTCGCCCTGACCCGACACCGGCGGATACCGTGGGAGGGCCGTTCACTGAAGAGGAGATGAAGGCCCTCCTGTCTAAGATGCCGAGTACTGCCCCCGGGCCGGACGGCATTCATTATAGCTTCTGGAAACGGCTGATAAGAACGCTCGCTGCGCTACAAAGCAGTGAGCCACCGCCCCGGACCTTCTGGTCAGCATTCGCTGACCTGACAAAAGATATTGCGGAGAGAGGCTCTTCCCGAGCGGGCTTCAAGAACACTAACATTAGTCTCTTCTATAAGAAGGGGGACCCCACCCTGGTCTCAAACTATAGGCCGATTTCGTCTATGAACACAGACTGCAAGATGTACACCAACCTGCTGAACATGAGGCTCGCCCCTTGGGCAGTGGCCAAGCTTCACCCGGACCAAAAAGGCTTTGTGCCGGGGCGACTAATGAATGAGCACACTAGGCTGGCTTCGGAAGTCGCGCACCTTTGCGATGCAACCAACACCCCGGGCTTTATAGTCGGGTTGGACCAAGCAAAGGCTTATGATAGAGTGGACCAACCCTGGCTCTTGCAGGTCTTGGTTGCGTCGGGACTCCCCCCGGACCTTATCCTACTAATCAGTGACCTTACCAGCGATTGCAAATCCAGAGTCCGCATCAATAGCGGTTATAGCCCCTACTTTGTGCTTAAACGAGGAGTCCGGCAAGGCGACCCACTGTCCTGCTTGCTGTTCAACTTCTCCATTGAGCCTCTAGCCATCAAGCTGAGACAGGTGGTCAAGGGCCTCTCGATACCAGGCCTCAAACCGGTGAAGGTCATGTTATACGCTGACGACATAAACTTATTCCTCGGGCGAGAGGACTCTGTGCAGGAGATATCCGATTGCCTGACCTCGGTATCCAGAACCATTGGTTCCAAATTTAACATGGACAAAACAGACGTTAAGCCTGTCGGTCCCCACGACTTCCAACTCAGCTGTTATGCTCAGCAGAACATGAACGGCCCAACGATACCGGGCGCACACATCCTACCACCCGCAGACCCTCTGCGCATACTTGGGGTCTGGGTCGGCAGTAGGGACTTCGCCGCCGACCGATGGGGACAAATAGATAGGCACGTAAAGAAAATCATCTCGCAGTGGCGTGCTATCGGCGCGTCTGCGAGAAATAGGTCGGTTCTGGCCAAAGCCCTCATGCTCTCCAGATGCCATTTTTTGATGGATGGTAACGGTATTCCGCCGCACATGCTCAGCAGGATAGGGAACAAGATAGCCAACTTTGTCAGGGGGAAATTCTCTGCGATGGCTTACAAGACCTTAGAAGCTCCGCTGGCGGAGGGGGGTCTCAACACACCATCTCTTTCAACCCGGAAGATGGCCGCTGATTTGAAGTTCTTGAGCGATCTAGTTACAGGGGACCAAGGGGTGCCCTGGAAGCAATGGACCTGGATGGATCTGAAGATGGCTTCGACCTCTAGCAGGGCCGGCACGCACAGCGGTCTTAACCCGTTCACGCAACAGGCTCACACTAAGCCTTCTCTGCTCCAGAGCAGAGTTTCCCAGGCATTCTTAACCGCTAGGAAATTCGGGCTGGACTTAGTCTGCGCGGCCCCCTCCACCGCGGCGCGAATGAAAGCGCCCATTCTTAACCACCCGGCCCTGCCCAGACCCGGCTCGCAGAGGTTTAGGAAACTACTGGGCCTCCGGGAAAACGGTGTGCGCGAGGTACTGCACCTTTATGCCCCCCCCGCCCTTCGGGGGACAGGGCTGAAAAAGACAGTAACGACCATGAAGGAACTAGTGCACGCATCGAGCTGGTCACCACTGCGAAATTTAGGGGCCGCGGGTACGCACCCTAGTGTTAATATTTGGCCCAATATGGATGGCCCTCTTGGGTGCGTGAGAATTTTTACAGCCCCCAAATCAATCGTGGCGGGCAGAATCGTCAAGGATGCGTACAAGAAAACTAGAGTGCGAGATCGCATGGTCGATTATACGCCGGCCGCGCCTCCACCCGCCAGGTGAGCAGACTCTATAATCTACGCAAGAGATATACACATCTGGACGGATGGGTCCGCGAAAGACAATGGTACGGACGTCTGCACCGCGGGCTCCGCCTGGGTCTCTGACATCCAGCTCCGGGACGCCGTGTCGCTGACAGGGGCGACTCTTTCTAACAACGTGGCAGAAGTGGCGGCAGTGGTGCTTTGCCTGATGGCTTGGCGGGACGCCCACGTAGTCATCCATACTGACTCCACTTTCGTTCTGGGGCTGCTGAAAGGAGGCCTCTTGGCCATGGAAAGAGATGGGTGGGGTGATGCCCCACGGCACCTCAGCAGAGGTCCACCAGTGCCCCTCCTGCGGACCCTCTTGTACCTGCTGCGAGATAGGACGGGTAGGCTGCGGTTCGAGAAGGCCAAAGCCCACGGGAATGATATCATGAATAACCTCGCTGACAAACTCGCCAATGAAGGGCGTGAGAAAGGTAGAGTCCTGAACATTAATTCTCTGACCGTGCCGGACGGTTGGGTGGACTCCGCCCCTGTCCTTTGCCACCAACCCCTGGACTACTTGACCAAGCTTATCGTACGCGCATGTATAGAGGCCCCTGCGAAAACTCTGAAGTTTGAAGCCTTCTCTGATCGGTGGATGGTCACATTGGGCCATATGTTTGGCGTGGTGTTAGACCCCGGGAATTATATCAAAGAAGTGTGGCGCCTGGCCATTCCTGAGGGGATGAAGGAGGTGCTCTGGAAAGAGATGAACGGGGCTCAAGTTCTGGGCCACAGATATCATGGTCGGGGCCATGAGAGATCAGATATGGGTAGATTCTGCCCTTGCGGGCTGGAGATGACCCTTGGGCACATCCTCGTGGGGTGCGAGGTTTACATGCTCCAACCGCTGATGGAAGTCCTGCTGGCAGCCTTGGATGCGCTGCACCCCGGCTCCAGCTTCAAAACGCTATCCCCTGACTCCTGGGGCACATCGCCTTGGTATCCCCTCCTGGCGCTGGGAAGTCTGGAGGAGCTTGCGTACCCTATAGTAAAAGGACGGAAGAAGATACTCAGAAGGCTCAAGAAATCGAGGCAACAGCGCGTATGGATGATAGGAGCCTACTACTGGGCCCTGTGGAAGTGGCGCATGAAGGAGATCCACGACGCGGGTTTCAACTTCGTACCCGCGAATTGCGTGGCCTCCCTGCGAGACACGCTGGCCCAGCCGGTCCCCAGACACCTGCTGACTCAGACGGTTGGGGATGAGGGCGGCGAGGGGCTGCCCGGCGTTGCACCTGACCCGGCACCTGCCCCCTTGTTGGGCGATCTCACGAAACTGCCACCCCCTATATCCCTCCTCGCGAGGCAGAACGCTGGACAGCGGCTGTCTGACAGAGGTAAGTCGATCCTACGCGCTCTCCAGATGCCAGATGCACGCGGACAGCGGCTGTCTGACAGAGGTAAGTCGATCCTGCGCGCTCTCCAGGTGCCGGATGCACATGGAGCGCCCGCGCCGCGTGCCCGGAGGGGAAGCGATCCTGCGGACCCTCGCAGATAGAGTCTGTACATGATATGGACGTGGAGTCACACTATTAATGCAATATCCCACGTCGTCCCCATCACCCTTCCCTTACCCTCTGGGGGCGGGTTCTACTCCTGTCGTAAGGTGGGGGATAGTGGATCACGCCTGAGCTCACTTTGGGCAGACGGTTGGATCCCAGGGAGGGACGTTAAACCATTTCTGGGCGGCCCGGTAAGGTGCGCCCTGCCAGCCGCAGGCAGGGGTCATCATCACCGATGTCGGGCTGGAGGCCCCCCGCAGGTTTAGTGGGTATTCCACGGTCACTCCGGCCGCTGGCGACCCCCACACTCCCGGCCACTGAAGTCGACAGAAGCCTAACCCTTGGGTGCCGGGAGACCATCTCACCCTTGGCGAGGCAGATTGACTGTATTGGCGCCTCCAACAGGCAACGGGGTCTTAAACCAGATTCCTGCGGGTGACGGTAGGGAGAGTTCTAGAGAACAGGCGGTGCCAGGTGATGGGGCGCCACTCCACAGACTCGTCAGTTGCAGGGACCGGGAGACCATCTCCCCTCTCTGGCTCGTCGTGTAGTCGGCGGCAGAGCCGCCTCCCTGACCCACAAAAAAAAAAAAAAAAAAAAATGTGGAGAGAAGCCG
>Ga0307515_10017102_pt1 | contig 13240 bp, 6 predicted proteins | sample 17_EM_MG_FD_194513 | JGI IMG/M metagenome (GOLD analysis project Ga0307515, IMG submission 194513) | Populus trichocarpa ectomycorrhiza microbial communities from riparian zone in the Pacific Northwest, United States - 17_EM | ecosystem: Host-associated > Plants > Roots > Unclassified | place...
TTACCCTTTCTGCAGAACGGTATTTTACATACGCTGCAGCCAAACCGAGTCCTGCGTAGCCTTTGTTCTGGTGTTCTGGTCCTCTGGTGCTCGTGCACGGTCCAAATCTTTATCGATAAGCTCTGGTGTCGGGATACAGATTCGTTCTTGACTCCACCATAGAGTCTCCACACACACAACCATACACCTGCGTTCCTGAGTGACATTTTTAAATGTATCGGAGCGTCATGTTTGAAGTCACGTGTATACTTACCAGTCAGGTAATTGGCCTTTCATATTCAGGCCTATCTTGAAACTTTAGCACTTTATTATCAGAGGAGTGAGTTGAAGGCTGCAATTCCTCCAGCCGAGGATAACAGATTAAGCCATCTAGCATCTCAAGCACCACTTTAAAAAGCACTAAGCTAGCAAGCTTAGCAGCTAGTCACTATCGACGAGAATGAAACCTGTGGCGTCGAGTCAGTGGCTGCGAGACGAAGCTGTGGAAGCACATAGCTGCCTGAGACCCGTTCCTCTGAGGGAAGCATGAGGTGAAATCAAAGCAATCATGATGAAATTCTAATTCAAGCAAAGGAAGTGGATGGAAGGAGCATAGGCATAATAAGAAAATACTATTGGTAGCACTTAGAAGGATGCGGAATTCCAAGCTTGATGGCTGCATTAACTAGCTTAGCGTCTGCCCTCCTTGAATCTCCCGACGCCGTGGGGTCTCCGATAGATCGACCCGCGATGACAGATCTTATTAAAGAAAAGAGTCTGAAGGATTGCACACCTCCCCTTTCTGAAACGAGTGGGATAAACAGATTGCCGCGATGTTCCAAACACCGGAACATCCCGAAAGGACAGATAATTGAGTGTATTGAGACAAAAGATTGTTCTTTCCTATAGTAGAGGCACAGACTCGTCGTTAGCGCCACATCATAAACAATCGGGTCACCCTAGCAAACATAAGACAAATTTCTAAGCAGTCATATATTTGAATCCGAAATCTAGATGTTTCTGTGGCAATATATGCAAAGGAGCGCGATGAAGGAATCAAGTATTACATATATTACTCATTAAGCCTTTAGGTTATTGCGTGGCTGCAACAAATATATGCAACGAATCCGCCAAAAATATTACAAAAAATTCTATAGTAAACGCAAAGCCCAGAGTTCCAAAATATGTCAATGCCCAAATGCGCCGTTGGCTATGCAAGGTTAATGAGTGGACGCCCACCAATAACGTTAAAGGAGTGTCGTAAGTGGTTCATTTTATATTCCCTGCATCAAAATCGCCATGCTTTTCATCTACGCATACCCCGGCCCTTCAACGTAAACATTTCAAAACTATCAGATCATCACCAGTGATAACCTCCCGTCGGCTTTGGGCCAACGTGAGACGAGGCGGACACCCACGTCGAGCTGGAGCTGGAGTACGCATAAGGAACGGAGCTAGCTCCAGTGCCAGTAGGTTTGCTGCTGTATCCGGTGCCGACAGACTTGCTACTGTATCCGTTTACGCTCAGCTGCGTTGATATTTGAACTGCTGCAGATGAGGGGGTCTTGGTGGTTTCCGGATACTTCGTGAACGTGACACAAGTTGTCGTGCCGCTCTCAGTGTAAGTGTGTGTCTCGTAGCAGGTGTGGCATTCCTTGGGTGGAGTTTGAGGAGCAACAGTAACGTAAACGGTGCTATAAACAGTTGTCGGAGCCGGGCAGGTCCCTGAAGCAAGAGCGGTAGAAGTAACAGCAGCGACGCCGACAGGAGTAGTAGCAGCGAGGGTGGGCTGAGTAGTCTTAGTTTGCCATACAGTCACTTCAGTAGAGTAGATCTTCGTTGTGTAGCTTGCACTCAGCCATGTCGAATAGTAAGTGGTGGCCCCCTGGCTACCCACTGCTAATGAAGTTGGCACGAAAATCGGGGTTGAAGTGGTAATTTTTGTTGGATAGACGATCGAGCTAAGACCAGTTGAATGGGGTGTCGACGGCGTGGTCGACTGGTGGTGGCACCCTCCCTTGCATGATGTGATGGTAATAGTTGATGTAGTAAGAGTTGTGATGACTTGAGTGCCGGAAGTCTGCGTTACAGGGCAAACTGTAACGGTGGTATACGTGGTTAGAGTCTCCGTGCTCGGGCTGCCTGTGCCAGTGCCCGTGCCAACGACAGGTGAAGACCAGGGAATGTATGGCAGGAGCGAAGATGAGGGTGAGGAAGAATGATGACGGCCACTAGAGTAGGCTGCTGTTGAAGAAGCGGTGGCTCCTGTTGAGATGGGACCTACGGAAGTGGTCGAAGAAGAAGCTAACGATGCTACTGAGGGTGTCGACCTCCATGAGGAGCTTGCACCAGACGGAACCCAGCTACCATAATGTCGGGGCCAGTTCAGGACAGGCTCAGCAGAAGCCGCGCCGACCAAAGCAGCGAGGAGCAAGGATGCTGAATACATTATCGAAAAATAAGTCGAAATAAGAAATCTGAAGGTGAAGTTGAGTGTAGTGAGGAATAGATTCTGAAGCCTTTCTTAAGCGATGGACTTAAGGAAAATTCAGAGAAACGACTGGTTGTTCTGAACGTGGAATAAGAAAAGCGAGTGTAAGGTTGGGATGTATTATACTAAGGATGAACTTTAACAGATGCTGATGAATCCCAAGAGGACAGCATGGCATATGTACTTATAATCCACGCGACCACAGCATTCCGTCGCTGATAGAACGTGGGAGCGTTCTGTCACATTCCCACTGTGTCATCTTTGTTGCTGCAAATCCCTCTAAGGCAACGGCGAGTACGGAATCGATAGCGTGGGTAGCTGAAGTGGGATTGGGTAAGCATTGGGGGGAGGAATGCACAGCCTTAACTACCGCGTGGTGGCAGTGACAGGGGTAACATTACTGAACACGGGTCTACAGTGGATATGTGAGCACCCGAAGAGGAAATCTTCACGCCGACATATGGTGAAAGTGAGAGTGGCTCGTTGAGGTGTGGCGGTGGAGTGATCAGAATATGGCGGTGCGTGCGAGCGACCATGCCAAGGCTGATGCTAGTCGGCATTACCGCGATATTTTTGGAATCGCCCAGCTCCTTGTGGATTAGCCTCTGGGTTCGCGTCTTTCTCGTAAGGCTGACAGTTTCTGCGCAGCAACGTTGCAGCGCCGCCATCACCGCACCACCACCCTATCATCCCATCAACGCCATCAACCCAGCTTGCCACAGATTGCCATGATGCAGCCTCAATACGAGCCGCAAAATTCTGCACGCAGCACGGAACCGCGGCTCACTGACCCTGCTGCGGTCGATGGCTGTATCCAACCTTATTTCGACACCTCAGCTCCGTGGAAATCAGCCATCAAACTTGAAGAGCTGACACCCCGTGAATCAAAGCATAGAATCTCTGTTTCTCATTCCGTATAACAGCTGTTTTGCGCTTGAAAGCCCCACGTTGCAGCGAGACGCACGCATCGGTCTTCCAATATTCCCCGTTTATCGTATCGCGAATCCGCCTGGCAACGAGAGTGGAGCCCGATATCTCAGTCCCACAAAAAAAGCAGACAGAACCAATTATTGACGACGACCTAAATGGCATCCTCAAACATGGCGCTTTCGTGGTAGTCCCTCATGCTAAGTCTTATCAGCTTCCGGATACGGCAAGGGAAAAAAGCCGATAGAACCGATATCCATTTTAAGTGCACACACCGTATTTGGCACCCGCTAACTCGGATTTCCTGCTTTTCATCGGAAGACAAGCCGTTCAGAGCACGCTAGAGCCTATGATACTTGCTCGACCTTTGCCACTTGTCTTGCACGTCACGTCACGTCCAGAAAAGCATTCTGCTTATTGGGTTTTCATCACCCGATCCCTGACCGCCTCGAAGCGAATACTGTCAACTGCTTCGTGAGGGTTGATACGGAGGTAGGCGCAGAGTTCTGACTGTGTCAGTAGTGTCTAGTACTGACTCATTCCGATTCCAAAGGACGTGTAGATTAGTGATCTATTTGGACTGGACTGGATGCTAGCCTTGATAGGCAAGCGTTAGTCCTGTTTAGGAATGAGCTAAACTACAAGTGATTTGGAATGGAGTGAATTTGAACTCAAATCCACTCCACTCCACTCCACTCCAAAAAGATCACTGGTGTAGATTTATCTCAAGTAACGCATACACAGTCTTTAAATCCGGCATTAGGTTACGGAAGGGCGTCCTGGAGTATTAACTGGGCAAATTTCGCTTTTTGGGCGCGAAACTGGTCAGGCGAAATCGTCCGATAATCTTGCATATGGCGTGCAGCCTTAGTTACCCCTGAAGGGCTAGAGAGTTGTTCCGTCAGCTCTGGTTGAGCGTCGGGGTTGGTCTCGGTCATGTCCTCATCGGCATCGCTATGTTCTTCGAATTCTGAATTGAAGCTGTCCCACCCGCCTCAATATCTTCCTCGCTAATAAAAGAGTCGGAGTAGTACCGGCGAAGCGCAGTGAGTTCCTCTTTGCTGGTGAACTCCTCATTGTTCCCGTTTGACTACTCATGCTCGAGGGCAGGGACGAGCTCGTTGCCGAATCCAAGCTGCCTATTCCTCCTCACGATGCGTCTTCGCAAGAGTGCTGAAGCACGCTCCGGATGATGATCCCCGACATCCACATAGAGCTCCCGGAGAGGCAACTCGCCGGATAGAGATTCTGGGATGGGGTTTTCTCGGCGGTTCAAACCTTCAGTTATTTCCACGAACGAAACGAGCCATTCACGGGTCTCCTCATCCATATGCTCTATATCGGTTGCTGTGAGTGCTTGGGGATCTTGAAAGGTGCATAAGAGCCTTTCCTCGTTCTGGGTAGTTACCTGGCCTGGCGGCGTCTCCAAAAGATCCGTCAGATCAAAAGGAGAGTCGTCACACCGCCGAAAAGCAAGATCTGAGCTCTCTGCTGAGTCTATCTCGTGTGAAGGCTCAATGGGCGTGATCGCTGCGCGGACCATCTGGAGAACAGAACCTACCTGGGGCTGCGTTGTGCTCTCGCTGCTATGAACTCGATCCTGGAGTGGATTGGTTAGTGTCATGAGATTCTCGTAGGCTGTGACCATCTCGTCAATATCTGAGCCTATAACGAAGGTATTGTCTTCGGCATTGTAGTCAGAATCGTACTCAGAGTCAGAGCCATTGTCGCTCGCTCTTGCGGGAACAGGAGTGTCAAGACAGTGTCCGCTTTCCAGCGGCATATTTTCTGTAGCACCGGGGCTAATAGAGCCTAGCATACTAGACAAAGATGCTGCTGTAGAATAAGGGCAAGACATTGAACTGCGAACGTTTTCGTTGAAGTTGTTGGTTTTCAAGGAGATTTGAATGCGAATTTCTGTGTTGAATTCCAAATAGGCCAGCCGAATGGAACTTCGAAGAGTGCAGCAAAAGCTTTTCCGAAAGCTGACCTCGATATATATAATGGTTAGTAAGGTACAATGTGCGTTCATAGTACTACTGCAGGATTTCCGGAGCAAAATTGTGTAGATTGCCAACTGGAAAATAAAGGTTTCGTTTTCGTGGAGGCTAACAAGGCGTTGTGTTGCTTGACTGTTAGAACAAAGAATGGTATTGTCGACCTCGTGTCGATCACTACTATATTAGGGTTAGATCAGGGTGCCTGTGACTCATCCACCGTGTATATATAGCCTCATTTTCTTTGTAGATTAATCTGCACACGAGTTCGTCCGACAGGCATCTCCTAATGATGTTTGGGGCAAGGCATGGTAACATCTGAGAAACTCCACATAATCCCGAAAATAACCAGTTAGGAAAGCAGCACCATTTTGGGAGTGCTTGGGGGGTTAGTGTTAATAAGGCATGAATTCAATCCTTTTGCAAATGCTCATTGCTATAATAGAGCTTGATGCCGGCGACGGAGTCATTGGCCTATAAAGCTCTGAGAAATACGTCTTCTATATGTAGCTATTGATGGACTAGCAAAAGCGTATGGAGGAGAGCCATTGGCCACATGGAATGGCGGTACTCAAGGTTATCATCTTTTTTCCGGTTCGGGATAGATCAATTCACTCGTCTAATGCCGACAACTCTTGAGAGCCTCTGCTTGAGCCCGAAGACTAAATCCCGAACACCTTCCAAGTCTCTGACCAGGTTTTTCACGCTCTTATTGCGAGTTAGTTAGCATGATGAACCCTGCCCTGTCCATCGACATCCTCTCGTCACTAGCAAACTCGCAATGTACACGTACATTGCAATCCTCCTCGTCACAAGCCTATTCAACGCCTCTAGCAACCGCACGACATCGCTTCTCGTCCTCAACCACATGACTCTCTCCCGTAGCCCACACCGCCTATGGCTCGTGCGGTAATAATCAGGCCAATTGATCCCATCCTCATCGAGGTACCCCTTCTGGTTACTCACTTCACCCCTAGGGTTCAAAAACGGCCTCTCGAGTTGCCGAAACTCGCGAACCATGTTCTTAACGGCATCGTTCATAACTCGAAGCGCCACATCCTCGCTTTCCACGTCCATGTGAGTGCGGACTCCGTGACTCTTCTAGCGGCTGCGGCTCCGCAAACTCGTGCGGCGGTCTCGGCGCCGGACTTTAACGTAGATACGCGCACTCTTCTTAGAGGCCTTGCTTGAGGTTCTCAAGATAGGCTGTTATTTAGTGAGGCGCGGTCCAGAGGGTATTGAGGTTGTTCTAGAAAACGCGGAGGAAGGTCAGAAGGGTGAAGGCGAAGAAGGTAAATCCGATAATGGCTGAGGCGAGTGAAATGGGGGGAGTGTTGCGTGACTTGAGAGAGCAACACCCATCCTAGTTTGGATGCGCTACCACATGCGAGGTAATGAAGACGACGTAAGAACTAACCAAATGTATTCGGAAAGTGTGGGAAGACTTGGAAGACTTGAGGCAATGTGAGATAAACAAAATCGGCGCTAGATATTTACTGTTAAAGAGTGGGACCATCTAACAGTTGCTACTAGCAGTTGCTAGATACTGAGTGAGATCGGTCCCGAAACTAACTTCGTAATAGTGGCTGCTGGTGTGACTGATTGTGTGGCACTTCCGGAAGAGCTGAACAGCTTCTGATTGTCGAAGAAATGCGGTTTTAATTGGGTATATGAGCCGACTCAATGAGCGAAATCTACGATCTACGCGTAGTGCGGTACTTTTGGCTCGTTTGACCGCAAGAGGTTCAACTTGCAAAGGAACCTATTCATTCCAATACAGTACTGCGTAGCTTTAGTCCCATCTCAGTAGCTTCTCCGTGCATGATTGAGTGGACGTAAGCTTCTCCAACAACTTGATGAACACCGCTAGGGAGATGTCGCAAAACGAATGGGACTGGAGCTCCTGCAAGGACCCATAGTTCATCTCCCACTTGGGTTGATCGAGCCCCGGTCCCTAAGTATTTATTTTCAGTCTTGAATAGACGCCGCATGCTTCCTCCAGCGATGTCGAACTCGTGCTGCAGTTGGGCAAGTCCGATAGGAGAGTACGTTCCTTTGAACATGTTTGCAACGACATCTGAAAGTCTGCGCTCGTAAAGCTGGACGCCATAAGGAGATCCTGTAGGCTCGGAAGCAAGTAATGCGTGCCACTCCGGGTATGTTGATTCCGATATAGGGGAATGATGTGGTTGAAACTCTACATCACTTGACCACGGCGTCAACCTGTGGCGAATCTGTAGATTGATGATATAATCGATGAAAAGTTCACCACAATGTGTCGGGGCAGGATAATGTCTCGAGAAGGAATTGGTGATCAAAGTCCTCCAGAGTACCTCTACTCGAGAGAGCTGTCTTGTCTCTGAACGAGTGCTCCGATAATAATCATCCAAACCAAATGCAATTCGGACACAACTGGCCCATGGATCAGTAGCGTCTTTAGACTCGTCTCGTAATGTTGAAATTTGATCGATAATCCCAAGCTGGTATCCTTGAACATGAAGACGACCTCTTTCCATTGATCCTATATCCTGTTTCCAGCGTACATCACCACTTGCGGACCAGTTACAGGCACCTCTAAATTGCAAAGGATATGGTTGTAGTCCTACGCTATAGTCCGGAACCCACGATGGAAGATTGGGAATTCGTGTGAGAGACTGGTCTTGTACATGAGAAAGCAATCTCAGGTCTCCGTATGAGATTAAAAACGCTCGAGCCACTTGAAGATAAAGCTCTTGTACCGTCATGTTATAATCTGGCACCAGGGTATTTGGCAGAGCCTTGAACGGTGCTACTCTCCTATCTGCAAGACCAAGAAATGCGTATACTTTATCTCGAGCATCTGTAGACTTGGAGTATCGGTGCGTTTCTAAAAGAATACGCAGAGAAGGCTTCCGCTGTCGGTTTTGGCTTTGCAGTGCCAGTCTTCCCGATGCGGCTATATGCGTTCTTGTCCTATCGAGATACATTGCTGCCATTGCAATGTCAGCACTGGAGCTGAGAAGTCGTTTGTAGGCTCCTGGGGCTTTTTGGAGCGCAGCAATATGTCTCATCTTTTCTGTCGTCAGATGATGGTACCACCTAGTACTCTTTATAAAGGCTAGGGTCTTGGACAGCTGATCCCATGGAAATACTTTGTGCCCACAGACAAGTAATGCCGACTTGGCTAAGGCAATCTCTTGCACCACCCATGCTCTTTTAAACCAAGGACGATTGACAAATGCGATAAAGCCAAGCCAGTTGAAATAAGATAGATGCCGGACCTGAAGTTTCTTGTAGCAGTCATCTTTGTAGAAGTCCGTATAACCAACGGACGGCCATACTGTTTCTGGAATTGCAGATATTTGCTCAATTACTTCTATAGCATCTGCCGTGAAGTCATCTTCTTTCCCAAGCCATACAATGACACCCTGAGCTGCTTTGAATGTCTCAGCCATGTTAGCAACTTGCGCATTTCGTTCGGCAATATTCTCTTGATCAACGCAAAGTGCGTCAATCCAAACATATTCCTGCTTCGTGATTTCCTTTGTCGCGACTTTTGATTTGTTCAACATTTGGAGCGCATCCCTAAGGTTTGCGGTGACTAGTATAGTCCGGCCATCGCATACGATAGGATAACGGCGCTTACGCCCCGAAATCTCGCTGTCTGAATCGGTATATTGGGAATCGACGCCAGACTTGGAAGTAATCATCGACGGTTTGGGCAATTTTTCCCAGCCTTTAGAGCTTGTTGCAGGGTACGATTTTGAAAACGGTGTAAGTGGAAAACCCCACGTGTAAGACAAAGCATCAAAAGCTGGCGCATCTCGAAGCTCAAAGGCCTTTAAAGAGCAATATATAGTTTTGTTGTCCGTAGATGGGGTGAGCTCTAGTAGGCGAATTGATGTGGAAGATGGCAATGGTTCGTATTGATAAGTTCGAGGCCGGAGTTTCGCTATCTGCGATAAATGTGACCGCACATTGAAGATATTCCTGGTCCTCATGGAATCTTTAATGGCCCATCAGGACTGATGACAACGGAAGGAAAGAATTGGCCATCAATAGCTCACGGAAGAGTGGTGCAACGTAGAATGGAGAGCGATGATAGGTCGTGGACTCGCTCTATTTATCTGCCTGATGAAGGGTACCGCTGTGGGGCCAAAACGCTCCAGGGTGTGAGCCATGCAGGCTGAGAAACCCTGCGCCACTGTGGCTCGAGATCATTAGGATTCATTTCAAGAAAGTTAGAAACCATGGCTTGAGACACGAGAGTTCAGGGGTTTATATGAATGACTACTTCTGTCCTTGAGGCTGAGTTCATTGTGGAATGCATCACGCAGCTATGCTGATTAATCTCAATATTTCACCTAGTCTAATCTGTAGAATTGCTAGATATTTAGAAACCATCCCGAAAATTACGTTTTGGCTAGATAAGAAAGCTCGGATACTCGGAAGTCGGTCTACGATCATCGCGACCAGTAGTTGTACTTCATCGGTGGTGAGCACTGCAAAAGTATGTGAGAGGGCAGCCGCGCATCCGATTTAATCAAAATGAAGCTAGATGATTCTCTTGATCTCCAACGGTATTGCAGAATCGTCCGATGACGGCCATCAAACCAATACAGGCACAAAGGGACAGAGGAGAAAGCCGGATGGGAAAAAAATTCGGCGTTGATATCTTATATTCGACATTGATTGACCGCGTTTACGAGGTCTATACATATGGATCCCAGATTTCAAACTTTGCCGGGTCTGCTTCTGATTGGTTTAAAAAAAGTTGCGCGCGGTAGGTCGTGACGCGACGAACTTCAAAACACCGAGTTCTACCAAAGCTCTGCAAAAGCTCTACCAAAAGCTCTACCAAAAGCTCTACCAAAGGCTTTGCAGCACCTCTTCCCACCCAGTATACTGGCCACGCGGTGAACGGGGCATGCGGTGCGCGGGGGGGTCTCCCCCTTGAAGCTCTACTCGAAGCTCTGCTCGGGGCTTTACTCGAAGCCCTATACGGAGCTCCAAAGCTCTACTAACACGCAGCACTAATATACTAGGAAGGTTCTTCAATTAGCTGTATAACCGCCCATACGATCAATCGCCGTACAATCGTCTCTACGAACGGCTCTACGAACGGCTCTACAAACGTCTACATGATCGCCCGTACGATCGCCCGTACAAACGTCCATACAAACACCCATACGATCAATCAATCAATCGATCAATCAAATGCCTATCCAATTAATCAGATGCCCGTACGAACGGCTCTACGAACGTCCATACAATTAACCAATCGATCAATCGATCAATCGCCCGTACGAACACCCATACGATCAATCAATTAAACGCCCATACAATTGCCCATACGATCTTCTGTACCCTATACACCTACACATGGCTCTATAGAAGCTCTACACGAGGCTTGGTAAAAGCTCTACCAAACACCCTACTAAACGCCCTACTAAAGCCTCTGCAAGAGCTCTGCCCACGCAGTGAATTGGCCACGTAGTGTATTAGCCACGCAGTGAATAGAGCACGCAGTGCGTAGGGGGTCTCAGGGGGTCTCCCCTTGAAGCTCTGCTCGAAGCTCTGCTCGAAGCTCTACTCGAAGCCCTGCACGGAGCTCCAAAGCTTTACTAATACGCAGCACTAATATACTAGGAGGATTCTATAATTGGCCGTATAGCCACCTATACGGTCAATTGCGGTATAAAAGGCTCTACAAACGTCTACACGATCGCCCGTACGAACGCCCATACTATCAATCGATCAATGGGTCAATTGCCTGTCCCTTAACACGTCAGGGTCCTCAGGGTAAGTGGTCCGTGCGGAGCACCGTTTTCAAAACAACGCGTATATCTATATAGAATTCAATCATCAATTATACCGCCACCATGCCTTCTAATCGTGCTAGAATTGATGTAGACCTTGTTCAGAAGACTCGATATAACGTTCCCCTAAATAAGACGGCGAAAATAGCTCCCCCCAAACCCTGGCCGTTGCCCAAATTCGAACCTCTCCATATTAACAATTAGGACGACCATGGCTCACCAAACCTCCCTTCTAACGTTAATATACACAATCTTTTCGAGTTATTTAGACTATCCTTTACGGATGAGATTATGGATAAGCTTGTAGAGTGGGTAAATAAGCCCGCGGAGCTCTATCCGCTAGACAAGGAAGCAGAATACCTATGCACATAGCAGCCAATATGTACTCTACGCGTACTTCGGAATGCTTATCCATATAGGAATTGCTATGGAGCCGGCTATTAAAGACTACTGGAAGGATTTAAACATACATGGCAGCCTCATATTCCTGAGTACGGGCACCGAATTTAGCTGATCCGATTGGTCGATCTTTATCGATAACCTGAGGACCCGAATTAACGTGTTAAGGGATATAGCATACAAATAGCCTCACAATCAAGCCCTTAAAGTTCTATATAAAAAGCTTCACGTTTTGTGGTCGATATTTTGATGAGGAAGGCCTTGGCAGAGGCGTACGTAGACTAAAAAAAACCGACCTCGTAGGTAAGCGGCCGGGCCGATGAAGGGTGTCTTGCAGTCTTGCAGGCCGAACAGCTTCCACAGCCGAAGGGCGACTCCAGAGTTTTCCAAGGTGTAGCCACTCAAGTCGCTTATGGGTCTCTGCTGTTTCACGCCCTGGTCCTAGCAAGCGAAGACGAGGTTCTAGAACGCGCAATAAAGTTATCAGTGCTCAACTTAGCAAATTCACCCGCGTACCTCGACAGCCCCTGCACACACCCACAGGTCGCTACGCTCCAACCGAGGCGCACCTTTGCCCCCCGGAACTGTTCCCAGACGCCGTTGCTCGAGCGGCCTCCTCTCTTTTGCGCAGCTGTTTTGAGGCAAGGCCGCTAAAGCTAGAACCGCCGATTATCTATTGAGCAGTGAGACGGGAGACGCGGCGCTCTGAGCATTTTTGTCCAACAGGACACACCAAGACACACCAAGCACTAAGACACCTGCACGCTGCTTCGTGATGGCCCGTCAGACGGCTACGCTACGGCTTATACAGCATCAAATCTTTGCCTGACATCCTCGGACTGATATGCTAGACCCCGAATGATACTTCTTCTCCTTGTCGCCCTCCTTGCTCTCACAACTCCCGTCCAGCCGCACCCGCATTGGGCTTAGAGCCTGCGCAACACCACATCTCCCTCCCGTGCCTTGCGGTCTTCTTTGGTCTTGGGATCTCATTTCGTCCCCGTTGCTTGCAAGAGCTTCCTCCGCTCTTCTGCTCGAGGAATGGGAAGCTGACCGGTCTTCGCTTCATCTTGACCTCTTCACCTCTCGACCCGCAACCTCTGCCGCCCGCTGTGGAATCTCCGCCTGGCCTAACCAACGAGGCTTTTCGCCGCCGCCTTCCGCCGCTCCTGGCCGTCTCTACTCCTTTTTTCTCGGGCACTCTGGCACCTGTCAGAGCACTCGACTCGCTCAGATGGTCAAAATGCGGGTTCCCATCCGCGAACAGCTAGGATGTCTGGTCTTGCTTGCCTCTCTCATCGGTCTAGCGGTCATTGCTATTGCAACATGGGTAAACTTCATCCTTTTGCGGGCTTGACGGTCTTTGGCCTTGCGCTCAATGCTAACAATTCCGCGCAATTGCGTAGATTACGAACCACCATTTCGTGCTGAGCATAAGGTCAGTACGATTTTCCGGCTGCCGTTCACCTTTCCTAACAATTCCGCAGGGCGACACGGCTGTCCCTTACTGCATCTTTGAAGGCCGCTCAGCTATCATCGAACTTGCTTCTCATGCAGTCAAGCGTGAAGTCTACCGCAACACGAGTCCTAATTCAAACGTCCCTCCAACGCTACAACAAAGGCAACAATACGGCCGAAAACTGGGTTCG
>Ga0307515_10017103_pt1 | contig 13240 bp, 9 predicted proteins | sample 17_EM_MG_FD_194513 | JGI IMG/M metagenome (GOLD analysis project Ga0307515, IMG submission 194513) | Populus trichocarpa ectomycorrhiza microbial communities from riparian zone in the Pacific Northwest, United States - 17_EM | ecosystem: Host-associated > Plants > Roots > Unclassified | place...
CCGTCGTTGTGTCTGCGCTGATCGCCAATCTTGTTGCCCGATTGCTGTCGGCAGGCGACTTCACCATCGATGTCGGGCAGTTCGGTGCCGTCGTTCCCGCCGACTACATGCCGGCATTGCTGCTTGGCGTTTTTTGCGCAGGCGTGGGGATCCTGCTCATGCAGGGCGTATCGCTGATCGAAGGTCTGGCTCGCCGAAGCGCTATCCCCGCGCCTCTTCGCCCGGCGCTGGGCGGCATGGTCGTCGGCCTGCTGGCGATGGCTTCGCCCCAGGTGCTTTCGGCTGGCCACGGTGCGTTGCACCTCAATCTTGCCAGTTCACCGGCGATCCCCATGCTGATCGGCCTGTTTCTGTTGAAATCGCTCGCATCGGCCGTGTCGATCGGCTCCGGCTTCCGCGGTGGTTTGTTCTTTGCATCGCTGTTCATGGGGGCGCTGCTTGGCAAGCTCTTTGCCTTTACTGCGCCGTTCATTTTTGCCCAGGCGACGTTGACCCCGGTCATATATGCCGTTGTCGGCATGAGTTCGTTGGCTGTCGCCGTCATTGGCGGCCCCCTGACGATGACCTTTCTGGCGCTGGAAATCACCGGCGATTTTCCCATCACCGCCCTCGTGCTGGCTGCGGTGATCACCTCCTCGCTCGTCGTGCGGACCACCTTCGGCTATTCCTTTGCCACCTGGCGCTTCCATCTGCGCGGCGAAAGCATCCGCAGCGCCCACGACGTCGGCTGGATCAGGAACCTGACCGTCAGCCGCCTGATGCGCCTGGACGTCAAAACCATCAATGTCGATGCGACGCTTGAAGACTTTCGCCGGGATTTTCCGCTGGGATCGACACAGCGGGTCATCGTGGTCGATGGTGGCAAATATGCCGGCATGATCCAGGTTCCGGAGGTCTATGCCAGCCCCGTCGAGGTTACGCCGGGGACGCAGAGACTGTCCGGCTTCATCCGCAACGGGAATGATTTTCTACTCCCCAACATGAATGCCAAACAGGCAGCGGCCTTGTTCGACAGCGCGGAGAGCGATGCACTGGCCGTCACCAACAACCTGATCGAACGGCGCGTCGTCGGATTGCTGACGGAAAGCCATACGCTGCGCCGCTACAGCGAAGAACTGGATCGGCGGCGGCGTGAAGCATCGGGCGAAATCTGAACAATCGGTCCCGGTCAGGCCATCAGGCCGTCGAGCCACCGCGGATCAAGCACAGCCTCCAGTTCCGACGCGACATCGTCGAGCGCATGGTCCACCGATTGCCGGTAGTTTTCACCGCCGCCTTCGATGCCGAAACTCCTGAGTAGCGCGGAGCGATAGGAGTCGCTGGTAAACAGCCCGTGCAGATAGGTTCCGCTCACCATGCCGTCCGGCGAGACCGCACCGTCGGGCCGTCCATCGATGATCACCGCCGGGCGGGCGCAGTCCGGACCGGTCGTGCGCCCCAGATGAATTTCGTACCCTTCCAGCGCGACATCGTAGACGGCAGATCGGGCGCTGCTGTTGCGCACCGTCTTTTCCGGCGCCATCTCCGTCTCGACGGAGAGAAGACCCAGACCTTCGATCTCCCGGACATTTCCTTCGATGCCGTGCGGATCGGTCACGCGCGCGCCCAGCATCTGATAGCCGCCGCATATGCCGATGACGCGGCCGCCGCGCCGGACATGTGCGTGAAGGTCGCGATCCCACCCTTGGGCCCGGAAATCGGCGAGATCGGCGATCGTCGCCTTCGAGCCGGGGACAACGACCAGGCCGGCATCCGGCGGAATGCGCTCCCCGGCGCGCACGAAAACCAGATCGACCTCGGGTTCGGCCGCCAGGGGGTCCAGATCATCGAAATTGGCGATGCGCGACAGCATGGGAACCGCGACCTTGAGCGCCCTGCCGCTGCCCCGTGCCAGCTTTTCCAGAACGACGGAATCTTCGGCCGGAAGGCGGCCGGCGCTTTTCAGCCATGGGACCACGCCAAAACACGGCCAGCCGGTAAACTTGCCAACCGCCGCGATGCCATCGTCGAACAGCGACACGTCGCCCCGGAACTTGTTGATGATGTAGCCGCTGATCATGCGGCGGTCTTCATCCGACAGGATCGTATGGGTGCCGACAAGCGAGGCGATGACGCCGCCGCGATCGATGTCGCCGACAAGCACGACGGGAACGTTGGCGCGAGTGGCAAATCCCATATTGGCGATGTCACCGGCACGCAGGTTGATTTCGGCGGGCGACCCGGCCCCCTCGACCACCACAAGATCGAGGCCGGCACGGATGGTTTCGAAACTTTCCATGACGGCACCCATCAGCTTGGGTTTCAGGGCCTGATAGTCGCGGCCTCTCGCCTGCCCCGCCACCTTGCCCTGCACGATGATCTGGCTGCCGGTCTCCGACTGGGGCTTGAGCAGAACCGGGTTCATGTGAACCGAAGACGGGATCCGCGCCGCCATCGATTGCAGCCATTGCGCACGGCCGATCTCGCCGCCGTCGTCGGATACCGCCGCGTTGTTCGACATGTTCTGCGGCTTGAACGGCGCGACCTTCAGGCCACGATTGGATGCGACACGGCACAACCCGGCCACGAGTACCGTTTTTCCGACATCGGAGCCGGTTCCCTGAAGCATGATCGTCTTTGTCATAGCGCCTCGTTTAACATTGCCGCCGCCACAAGCAAAGCCATGTTTTGCCGCATTTTTGCCGCCTTTCTCACCGCCCGCTCACGCGATGTTTCAGCCTGCCGCAAGGCTTGCGCGACTTTGCCGCGGAAGCATCCTGAAAGCGACATTCCATGGCAAAAACTCTTGTTGATTTGCGCCGCAACAGGCGTATATCAGCGGCAATAAATCACGGAGCAAAACAGCGCTCCACACCCAAGGTCATACCCCGATGTTGTTCATCTTCAGCAAGCCCAATTTCGTCCAGATCGCCTGGAACTCGAAGGTTCCCGAAAGCCAGTCGCGCGTGCGCAACACCGTGATGTCGTCCCCTTTCGGCCCGCTCGGCTTCATCCGGACGCGCAGCGTCGGCTGATACTTTCTCCCAGGACGACCATTCAGACCGCGCCCCTTAATTGGGGCGCGGTTTTTTTCGTTCAAGAGAATGCAATCCAAGGGAATGACGGTCCCTGAAACGCGAAAACCGCACCCGCCCCTCTCGGAGCTGTGCGGCCTGCCAAAATGACGCATGGCCCCTCCGGCATACACCCGGAGATCGCTCTGGCCGGGACGCAAAACCTGATCCGGCCGGTCGGCAAGTTCCCCCGCCGCAGGAAAACAATTAGCCTGACAGTGTTACCGGATGGTTAGTGAGAGCTTAACCAAAGATGAATTCGGCTTTTTTTTCATTTTTTTTCGCGCGGGCAAAAAATCCGTTTCGAGGCGCATACGGAACACAATTTGTCTGCGATAAAACACGCATTGCAACAGCTTTGTGAAGCAGTGCTAAAATTATGCCGGAGACCCGGGCATTTGCACAAAAATTTTGCCCGCGTCATTAAGATTCAACGGCTTGCACGTGCATTTTCATGCCCTCCGAACAACACCCTTACTCTTTAAAACGATTCCAGAGGTTGATTTCTCCTGAGGAATACATAGGCTGCCCTCAACGGTAAAAGAGAGATGGCTGGCGACAGAGTTACGCAGTCAGACAATAAAACTCTGTGCCGTCGCAGCGGGGACGAAAGACTGGCCTTGCCTCACCGCCCCCCCGGCCTGCTTCAACCTGAACAATTGGGTTCCCGGGGGATGCAGTATCCCGGTCGACCCCAAGATTTATGGCTGCATTAAGACTGGGAGGTCTTAAACATGAAGAAGCTCCTCGCTTCCACTATCCTCGCCGCCGGCCTCTACGCGCTGGCCGGCTCAGCTTCAGCTGCCGATTGCGGCGAAGTCAGTATCGCGGAAATGAACTGGGCTTCGGCCGGCGTTGCCGCGCATGTCGACAAGTTCATCCTTGAAAACGGCTATGGCTGCACGGCGACGCTCGTCACCGGCGACACGATGCCGACCTTCACCTCGATGAACGAGAAGGGCCAGCCCGACATGGCCCCGGAAATGTGGGTCAACGCCGTGCGCACGCCGCTCGACGCTGCCGTCAAGGAAGGCCGCCTGATCGAAGCTGCCAAGATCCTCAACGAAGGCGGTGTCGAAGGCTGGTGGATTCCGAAATTCCTCGCCGACGCAAACCCCGACATCAAGACAGTTCAGGACGCCTTGAAGCATCCCGAACTGTTCCCGGCGCCGGAAGATGCCTCGAAGGCTGCCATCTACAACTGCCCGTCGGGCTGGAACTGCCAGGTTTCCTCGGCCAACCTCTACAAGGCCCTCAAGGCTGAAGATGCTGGCTTCCAGCTGATCGATACCGGTTCGGCCGCAGGCCTTGACGGCTCGATCTCCAACGCCTTCGGCAAGAAGACCGGCTGGCTTGGCTACTACTGGGCACCAACAGCCATTCTCGGCAAGTACGAGATGACCCGCCTGAGCTTTGGCGTCGACAACGACAAGGCCGAGTGGGATGCATGCACCGCGGTGCCGGATTGCCCTGCCCCGAAGGTAAACTCGTATCCGACCTCCGACGTCTTCACGGTCGTCACCAAGGCCTTCTCCGAGAAGGCCGGCGTTGCCATGGACTATGTCAAGGCCCGCAACTGGGACAACGGCACGGTCAACAAGGTCCTCGCCTGGATGGATGAGAACCAGGGCACCAACGAAGACGCAGCCAAATACTTCCTGGAAACCTATCCGGACATGTGGACGAAGTGGGTTGCCCCGGACGTTGCCGAAAAGGTCAAGGCTGCGCTTTGATCCCTTGATGGAAAAGGCAGCGAACCGTGATGGTTCGCTGCCTTTTAAGCTTACACCCAAGATGTGCAAACAACGGCCTGAGCGTCGCAAACAACACAGCGGCAAAGACCGGAAACTGCCACATTTCAGCCCGTGAACGGAATGCGGTGATAGCCCTTTCCAAGTTTCACGTATGATTTTGAAATGTCAGACCGTCCGCAAGGGCGCACGACGCATCAAAAAGATGCCGGGGTCCATAGAGACCAGTGAAAAGTCCGCGCTGGAACAGACAACGATCTGTTCGGTGACGCGGCCGGCCTATAAAATTTCCGGTTAAAAAGGGGAACGACATGGCGTCAGTATGCAGTTTCTTGCCAGATCTGCTTTGTAAATTTCCAGCGATCGACGATACGACCATCCGCGTGGCCCGCAAGAGCGTGGACGAAGGCTTCAAGGCGCTTGTGCGCGCCTACACCAATGCCATCGACGTCCTGGTGCAGCCGCTCCAGGTTTTTTTGAACTTTCTCGAAAGTCTCTTCGTCAACTCGCCGTGGATCGTCATTCTCGCCGTGATGGTCGCGATCGTCTACTATGGCAGCCGCGACATGCGGATCACCATAGGCACCATCGTGTCGATGCTGGCGATCGGCCTCGTCGGGTTGTGGAACGATACGATGGTCACTCTGGCCATGGTCACGGTCTGTACGTTGATCGCGATCCTGGTCGGCATACCGATCGGCATCCTGATGGCCCGTTCCGAGCGGGCGCAGTCGATCATCAATCCGATCCTCGACGTTATGCAGACGATGCCAAGCTTCGTCTACCTCATTCCAGTCGTCATGATCTTCGGCATCGGCAAGGTCCCTGGCCTGATCGCCGTCGTCATCTACGCGGTGCCGCCGATGATCCGGCTCACCAACCTGGGCATCCGGCTGGTGGACAAGGAAGTGCTGGAGGCGGCCGATGCGTTTGGATCCTCGCAGTGGCAGCGCCTGAAGAACGTCCAGATCCCGCTGGCGCTCCCGACAATCATGGCCGGCATCAACCAGACCATCATGATGTCTCTCGCCATGGTCGTCGTTGCATCGATGGTCGGCGTCGGCGGCCTCGGCCGCAACGTTCTGCAGGCGATCAACAACCAGTTCTTCACCGTCGGCTTCCTGAACGGCTTCGCGCTTGTTGCGATCGCCATCATTTTTGACCGGACCAGCCAGGCCTACGGCAAGCGGCTGCAGAAGCACTCGGAGGTGATCCATGGCTAGTCATGCAATCGAGGTCAAGAACCTCTACAAGATCTTCGGACCACGCGGCCGAGACTTCGTCGATCAGGTCAAAGCCGGCCTCGGCAAGACCGAACTCAACGAGAAACATGGCCATGTGCTCGGCCTGCAGGACATCAACATCTCCATGCCCGCCGGTGGCGTCATGGTGGTCATGGGCCTGTCCGGTTCGGGCAAATCCACGCTGATCCGCCACATCAACCGCCTGATCGACCCGACAGCCGGCGAAGTGCTGTATGACGGCGTCGATGTCTGCAAGATGAACGAGAACGATCTGCGTGAATTCCGACGCCACAAGACGGCGATGGTGTTCCAGAAGTTCGCCCTTCTGCCGCACCGCACGATCATCGAGAACACCGTCTACGGGCTGGAAATCCAGGGCGTGCCGATGGATGAAAGCCGCAAGCGGGCACAGGGCTGGATCGAACGTGTCGGTCTCAAGGGGTTCGAGAACCATTACCCGAACCAGCTTTCGGGCGGCATGCAGCAGCGTGTCGGCCTTGCGCGGGCGCTGACCAACGATGCCGACATCCTCCTGATGGACGAAGCCTATTCGGCGCTCGATCCGTTGATCCGCGTCGATATGCAGACCGTTCTTTTGGATCTGCAGAAGGAGCTGAAGAAGACCGTGGTGTTCATCACCCACGATCTCGACGAGGCCCTGCGTCTCGGTGACAAGATCGCCATCCTGCGCGATGGCAAGGTGATCCAGCAGGGCACGGGCCAGGACATCGTCCTGAAACCGGCCGACGAATACATCACCGCCTTCGTCAAGGAAGTGAACCGCGGCCGCGTGATCAATGTCGAAACGATCATGAAGCCGCTGTCGGGCAATCCGGAAGGCGTGCCGGTCGTCGTCGGAACCGTGCTTGAAGGTGCGGCCCGGATGATGACGTTGGCCAACCAGAACGTCGCCCACGTCGTCGATGCCAACGGCAGGCCGGTCGGCTCGATCGATCTCGGCACGATCATCTCGGCGATGGTGACCCCGATCAGCCATGAAAAGCTGCCTCAGGCGGCGGAGTGACCCGAGGCTTGAACGAAGCACCGAAAAGCGCCTGGAAACGGGCGCTTTTTTTGTGAAATTCCGCCTGTTCACCTCGGATTAACCATAAACCGTCATCGTGGCGCGAGCGCCCTTCATCGGGGCCGTAGCGCCGCAGCACCTTTCTCAATCCGGCCGGTCAGATGCAGGACCATGCTTCGACAGCTTCGCGGGAGTTTCACCGCATCACGGTCCCCCCAATCGGCGGGGAAGGCTTTTTGGCGACCCGGATCATGCCTGTATTGGCATCTTTCCTGTCCGGCGCCGGCCTGTTTCTGATCGTCTTCACGCTCATCCCGTTTCAGGGCGCGTACGAACTCGATCCGAACGCCTCCAACGACGGCAACATCATCAACCAGCTCGGCTATCTGGGCCTCGGCGCCATCTATCTCTTCACCATGCTTCTGGTGGTCGATATGCGTGTGCTGAAGCGGGTGGTATCGCCGACATGGATCGCCGTCTTCGCCATCGCCTTCTTTTCCTGCCTGCAATCCTATGATCCGACGGCGTCCGCCCGTGGCCTGATGCTGAGCCTGGTGGCGATGATCCTGGTAGCCGGCGTACTCGTGCTGCCGCGCAGTGAGAAGGATTTCGTCAATGCCGGCGCCAACGCCATCCTGCTTCTGGTCCTCATCGACTACGCGGCGCTCATCATCGCGCCCAACATTGCCATCCACACCGCCACCGGTTCAGAGCCATGGCATGCCGGTTTCTGGAAAGGCCACCTGATCCACAAGAACGTCACGGCCCCGGTGTTTTCCATCGTCTGCATGTTCGGCATCTATTGCCTGCGGGCCGGCGCCACTGTCCGCGGTCTGCTGATCGCCGTCCTCGCCGCCAATTTCGTGCTTCACACCGGATCGAAGACGACGATCGGCTTCCTGCCTTTGGCGATCATGCTGGTGCTGGGCGGACGCGCCGTCGGCAAACCGGGGTTGATGGTGCTTGCCCACTTCGTCTTCGCCATCCTGATCTTCTGCCTGACGCTCGGGACCATCTACTCCGAGACGTTCCTGTCGATCACGACGGCCCTGCTGGAGGACCCGACCTTCACCGGGCGTGATGATATCTGGAAATTCGCAAGCGCCAGCATTCCCGATCATCTCTGGCTCGGCCATGGCTACGCGAGCTTCTGGCTCTCCCCGGTCATCCGCGGTCTGGAAGCGAATTTCGAGGCGAACTGGGACGTACGCGGCATCGTCTCAGGCCACAACAGCTATCTGGATGCGGTCCTCACCTTCGGCCTGCCGGGCGGCGTGCTGATGATCCTGCTGCTCTTCGTCAAACCGTTCTACGACTACATGCGCGCCACGCGTCAGCCGGCAAGCCGCCATTTCGCGGATTTCTGCATCATGGTCATCATCTTCATGACCTATAACAGCATGATGGAGAGCTTCCTGCTCAACCGTGCCGATCCGATGTGGCTGCTGACGGCGCTGGCCGTCTTCGGCCTCGGGCTTGCCGCGCGGATGGGCGTACGCATGCCGCACTGATCAAAGCCGAGGCCATTGCAATCATATAAGGATATCTTTATATGATTGTGAAACTCGATGAGATCAGGACTCCGCCATGACCGTGCACGCCAATCCGCTTTCCGACCTGCTTGACGCCAAGGGGGTGCTTCTCGCCGACGGCGCGACCGGGACCTCGCTGTTTGCCATGGGTCTGGAAGCCGGCGAAGCACCGGAACTCTGGAACGAAGCCAAGCCTGAAAACATCACCAAGCTGCATCAGGATTTCGTCGACGCCGGTGCCGACATCATCCTGACCAACTCGTTCGGCGGCACGCGGCACCGCCTCAAGTTGCATCAGGCGCAGGATCGCGTCCACGATCTCAACAAGCGCGCCGCGGAAATCGCCCGCGCCGTCGCCGACAAGGCGCCGCGCAAGGTGATCACGGCCGGCTCGGTCGGTCCGACCGGCGAATTGCTGATCCCGCTTGGCGCGATGAGCTATGAGGATGCGGTCGAAGCATTCGTCGAACAGATCGAGGGCCTGAAGGCCGGCGGCGCGGAAGTCGCCTGGATCGAGACGATGTCCTCTGCGGACGAAATCCGCGCTGCGGCGGAAGCGGCCGTCAAGGTCGGCCTTCCCTATGTCTATACCGGCTCGTTCGATACGGCCGGCAAGACGATGATGGGCCTGCACCCCAAGGACATGTTTGCGGTCGCGCAGGACATCGGCGATGGTCCAGTCGCCACCGGCGCCAATTGCGGCGTCGGCGCCTCCGATATCCTCTCCTCGCTACTGGACATGACCGAAGCCAACCCGGCCGCGGCAATTATCGTCAAGGGCAATTGCGGCATCCCGGAATTTCGCGGCACGGAAATCCATTATTCCGGCACGCCGCCGCTGATGGCCGACTACGTCCGCCTTGCCCGCGATGCCGGCGCAAAGATCATCGGCGGCTGCTGCGGCACGTCCTGCGAACATCTGGCCGCGATGCGCGTGGCCCTCGACACCTATGAGCCGGGCGAACGGCCAACGGTCGAAACCATCGTCGAGCGTATCGGCCCGATGCGCAACAAGACAGCCAATCAAGGTCCTTCAGCGCCGGCGCGCGAGCGCGGCAGCCGCCGTCGCGGCTGATTGCGGCACAATCACGAAGGACAAAAGGCTTGAAGATCCGCGGATTTCAAGCCCTTCGCATGTCAGGCGTTCAGGGCGCTTTGGAAGAAGCGGACATAGCCGTCCTTCAGGCCGGGCTTGATGCAATCGGTCATCAGCACGGCAAGCTGGAAGATCGACTGGATATCCTGTTCCTGCCCGATCAGTTCGGCGAGATAGTGCACAACCTCATCATAGTCTCCTGCATTTGTCTGCACATTGCGCAGGAACGGAGCCATGGCAAGGCGGCCATTCATCAAAAGCACCTCTCCGCGCTCCGCCGGCCTCAGCGGTAGCGAAGGGCGAAGCGTGAAGATGTGGACGTCCAGAAACCTTAGAAGATCGGCAAACTTTTCACTATCCGCCGGGAGTCCGGCCTTCTCGTAGAGTTTGCCGGCCATCGCCGCGATACTTTCCTCGGTTGTCCAGGCGCCGAGATCGTACCGGTAGATCAGCGACGGGTCGTGGAGCATTTTTCCAGCGGTCAGCAGCGCGAAGGAATGGCTCCAGTCGCAATAGCCGCCATTGGTCGGATGCGCCTGCGTGAAAAACCGCAACAGCGGGACGAAGACGCTGGAGCGGTAGATGCTGTAATAGATGCTGTTGTTGCCCATGGCTTTCTGGGTGAACTCCAGCAGCCTCTCCTGTGGCAATGTCGCCTCGATCGTAAAACACTCCGTCCGGCAAACTCCGGCGTCGGCGGTCCAGATTTGCGTTTGCGGCCGCACGCCGACGACATCGTCAGGCAGCGAGGAAAGGTCGATCGGCGTCCCCTCTTCGCTGAAATGGATTTCGTCGTCGTCTCCCATCGGCAGCAGGAAGGGCGTATCGGCCAGCGACAGGGCTTCCATCCAGTTGCCGGAGGCGTCGTCCCGCGGCGAAGAATGGTAGTATAGATCGGGCGCCAGATTTTGAAGATGGGCGCGTTTTTCCGGATCGCGGGAATTATCGGAGACGATCAACCGGGCGCCGGTTCTCGTGGCATAGGCAAGCGCACTCTCGATCGCATTGCGTGAGCGCGCCCATGGCCGGTTGCTGGGCATGCAGATCGAAAGCTGGGTCATCTGGTTCACCATCAAGAGTGTTCAAACGCCGGTCGCCGCGAGGGCGAAACACGATGACATTCGGATCGTATTCATTAACGCGCTAAAGGATGTGCCAGCCTTGCGCGCCGAGACGCCGCCAAATCCAGTTTTGCCCCAGCCTGATCCGCTAGACGAACAAGCTAACTGAAATGAGGAAAGACCAGACATGAACGGTACGTCCGCCACGTTTCCCGATCGCGATTCGGTTGCCGGAAAGCTCGCAGCGCTCGGCGAAAGCGAACAGTCATACCTGTTGCTGCTCATGGAAAATGCAGCGCAGGATGAAAACCTGATCGAAGGATTGTACCGTCATCTCGACCTTGCCTCGGAGGCCAAACTGCTGAACTCGCTCAAGTTGGAGAAGCTCGGCGAATGGCTGGGTTCCAATGCCCCTGCCCGGCTGCAGATTCGCCTGATGGAAGCGGCGAAATCCAGCCAGCATGCGGCCTACCAGGCATCTCGCACCGGGCTTGTCAGATCGGGTGGTTTGGAAAAAGCCTATCCGAAGGCCTGATGGCGCAGCGGGCTGCACCCCTTTGACAAGAACTGAACAGCAAACGCCCTCCGTCAACGGGAGGGCGTTCTGGCCAGTGAATGGCTATGTCCGTTATTCTCCGCCCAGGCTCCTGGCGAGCCGAACCAGATTGAGAAACTCCGCCCGATAGCCATAGGCATCCTCTCCTTTGGCATTGGCAGCCAGATCAAGGATCGAGCCGTATTTGTAAGCGGACACGGCATCCGTTCCGCGCAGTTTCTGGCCGAAAGCCGCAACCGCGATGGAGAAACGGACATCCTGCCCCGCCTGTTCCAGCGACGGCACGGCATTGGCTTCCGTCACCGGCGTGGTGATGAGCTTGCTCGTATCGCTGTCCGGCTGCTTGTAGCGGATTTTCAGGAAAGCGAGTTCCCCGGACGGTTTGACGTCTGCCTGCGCCGCCGGAGCCGTACCATAGCGCAGATCGTCGTTGAGAACCGCCGGGCTTCCCTTCGGGGTGATCTCGTAGATCGCGGTGACCCGGTGGCCGGAGCCGATATCGCCGGCATCGACCTTATCGTTGTTGAAGTCCTCGCGCTTCAGGGCACGGGTCTCGTAGCCGATCAGTCGGTATTCGGCGATCTGCTGCGGGTTGAACTCGACCTGGAACTTGACGTCCTTGGCGATCGGGAAGAGCGACGAGCCAGCCTCTTCGACCAGCGACTTCTGTGCTTCGGCCAACGTGTCGATATAGGCTGCGGTGCCATTGCCGTTCTGGGCCAGCGTCTGCATCAGCGCGTCATTGTAGTTGCCACGGCCGAAGCCAAGGACAGAGAGGAAAATGCCGCTCTTGCGCTTGGCCTCGATCGTCGCCTTCAGCTCTTCGTCGCTGGACGGCCCGACATTGAAATCGCCGTCTGTCGCCAGCATGACGCGATTGACACCGCCCTTGACGAAGGCCTGCTGCGCCAAATTATAGGCAGCCTCCAGCCCCTGCGCTCCCGCGGTCGATCCGCCCGGCTGAAGCGTGTCGATCGCGGCAAGGATTTTCGCCTTCTCCTTGATCGCGGTCGGCTCCAGCACCGTGCCGGCATTGCCGGCATAGGTGACGATCGAGACGGTGTCCTCGGGCTTCAGCTTCTCGACCAGAAGACGAAAGGCGCTTTTCAAGAGCGGCAGCTTGTCCGGCTCGTCCATGGAGCCGGAAACATCGATCAGGAACACGAGGTTGGCGCGCGGCGCTGTCGCTGGCGCAACGTCATATCCTTTGATTCCCACATGCATCAGCCGCGTATTGGCATTCCACGGCGTCGGCAGGACGGTGACGGTCGCCTTGAACGGCTGGTCCTTGCTGTCCGGACCCGGCCAGTCATAGGGGAAATAGTTGATCATCTCCTCGACGCGCACGCTGTCACGATCCGGCATCTGCCCGGCCATCAGCGACTTGCGGACAAAGGAATAGGACGCGGTATCGACATCGGCCGAGAAGGTCGAAACCGGATCGGTGGCGACGGACTTGACCGGGTTGGTGTCGGTAGAGGTGAAGCGGTCGCGGGTATCTTCCTGTGGCATCTGGGTTATCGGATCAAGTTGCGTCGTAATCCGTCCCTCGAGCGCCTGTTGCTCGACAGCAGGCGCCGCCGCAATCGCCCCTTGGGCTTGCGGTGCAATTGCTGATTCGGTGTCGGCATCGGCCGGAACACTTTGGCCGGCTTGTTCTGTTGAGGAAACCGGGGCTGTTTTAGCGCTGCTTTTCGCTGCGCCGAAAGATGGACTGGCCCCACCTTGAGAATCTTGCTTTTTCAGAATTTCGGTAACCTCGTCGGCAGAAAAATCACTCGCGTGCGCATTCCGCTGAGGTTCGGGCTGTGCGTTCTGACCATTCTGCGCGGCGGCTTCCTCGCGGTGTCTTTGAACCTCGCTTGTGCTTTTCAATTCGCCGGGAGCTTTGACATCCTCCGTCTTCTCGGCCTTGTTTCCGGT
>Ga0307515_10017104_pt1 | contig 13239 bp, 16 predicted proteins | sample 17_EM_MG_FD_194513 | JGI IMG/M metagenome (GOLD analysis project Ga0307515, IMG submission 194513) | Populus trichocarpa ectomycorrhiza microbial communities from riparian zone in the Pacific Northwest, United States - 17_EM | ecosystem: Host-associated > Plants > Roots > Unclassified | place...
GATGGTCACCTATAGTGACTCATCCATCATTATCAACCGGGCCGCTGACACATCAGTATCGCGTAACACCGGGATAGTTTACAGCCGGTACCGGACCAACTAGCGCGGATACGTCCGGCTTCAACAACACAAACCGGCGCCCTGGGGATCCCCCGACGAGAACAGGATTGCGCGATTGCGCTCCTTTCCTCGAGCCCTTTATTTGTTTCCCAAGGTGCTGCCCCCGAGCCTGCCTCTGCCACGCCTTCCCCCAAGAGCGAGTGGAAAAATCTTCAGAATACTATTGTCACGTTGCAGGAGGAAATCAAGAAGCTGAGGTCGGAGAACCTTGAGATGGCGGGAGGGCTGGAGGCGGCTGAAGCTTCTTTGGAAGCGCTCTGTTCCCACGTCTCGTCTCTCAAGGAAGTCAACACGACTCAGACGGATGGCATCAAGACCTTGCGGGCAGAACTCATCGAGGCCGACGTCAAGTATGATCGACTCGTAATGGATTCTAATGCGGAAAGGGCCGCTCTTCGAGGCCGGGTCTTAGATCCAGAGGTACGTTCGGACTCGCGTTTGATCGTGGATTAAACGCGGCCGTTGACGTGTATCGTATGGGTAGACGCAACGAGAGGAGCTGAAGGGGGTTAAGCAACAGATCAAGATACCGAATCTCGAACGCCAAGGCCTCCCTAGCCCCTCCACGGCTGCTATGCCTACCAAGGCCACATACACTCAGAGACAGGAGAAGGCTGATCGAGAGGCTTGGAAGGAGGGTGAGGGACACGAGACACGGGAGCGTAAAAAACAGGGGAGACGTATAGAGTGGAACGAGAGGGTTGCTCGCGAGCAGGCTGAACAGGAGGCCAAGGAACAGGCTGGGAAAGTGGCGAACGAGATAGCCGAACAAGAAGCGAAGGGGAGAGCAGATGAAGCAGGTCGAGCCAAAGCTGAGGAGGATGCAACGCGGAAAACCGCTGAGGCAAAGGAACACGCCAGACGAGGGGCAAGGGAGAAGAAGGAGAGGTCCAAGAGGGAAGGGAAGGAGGAGGCAGAAGCCACGAAAGAAGAGGAGAGTAAATTCCCCACACCGAAGATCCCATCTGCCTGGGGTTCAACCGTTACCAAGGACGATCGCTCAGGGGGAACATCCTCTGGTCTTCCTCCAATCGCCACCTCGTCTGTAACGGGTGGTATCTTTGACGGCGCTGGTAGCTTTGACTTCTTCGCCACCGGGGAGAACAACCCCCCTGGCAACGCTGAGGTAGAGCTCCAAACAGTGTCAACGAAGAGAGACAAGGACATCAATAACTTCAACCTTTCCGAGGTCCCCACACCCGCAGAGCCTGGCAAACTCGACATTCTCGAGGGCCCGGGCGTGAACACGTCCGCAAAGGTCTCCGTCTCTTCCGAGAATGAACGCTCCGCGGACGCAGAACAAAGGCCGTCTGCCAGCGAACCTACTCCCCCTTGTCCCTCCCCAGAAGCCGCACCTGAAGAACCATTGAGTACCCATTCGGAGTTTCTCAGCACGCCGAAGGATGTTACCGAGGAAGTCTCCGCGACTCCCAAACCTTCTCCTGTTTCTTCCAGACTTACTCCCACTCGCCGGACCCAGGTACCCATACCCATCTCCACACTTGCAAATGACGGGACGATCGTGACGCCCGCCCCCATCGGGGACTCAGACTCTGCTAGAAGGGACGATTCGGCTCAGTCGCAGATGGCGGTGAAACCTGTTACAGAACCTGTTCCGCGGTAGTCTAGTGGTTGGGGGACGTGGGGATGCTCTCTACTTACCCACCTTGCGAAAGCGATCGCTGAAATATTCTCATTCCTGGAGGACGGGGAAAAGGAAACCGAGGGTGCTCGGGATGCTGCTTTGGACGCTGAAGATGGCGCTTTGGGAGCTGAAGATGGTGCTTCGGATGTTGAGGACGGTGCTTCGGACACTGAGAACGGTGCTTTGGACTCTGAGGGCAGTGCTTTGGACCTTGAAGACGACGATTGGGGTTCTCAAGATGCTGCTTTAGGGTGGGGAGGGGTCGCACTCCCCTGGCTTGTCCAGGAGGATGAATTCGAGTGGGTGAATATAAGGAGCGGGAGGAGGGGGAGGAATAAGGAGAAGAGCCGGATCACTAATTTTGCTCAAAGCCCGGGCCCCGCTGACAGAACAGGTAGGGGCAGAAAAAAGAACAAGAGAAAGGCGGACATGTTTCTGTAACTCTACTAGTGCTTCTTTCATATTTTCGTCAACGTTTACTTGTCCAGGAGTACCCGGTGACCTACGTTCAATGAAGACAAGGTATGATGCGTGTGGGTACGATTCTACAAGACGGGTAGCCGCAGATATAGATACTCAATGGGGGATCATCGACATCGATCATGACACGGAGCCCGGTTCTCTCATTGTGAGTGACCTCGTTGTATCCTTCGTCCTTCCCTGGCGTTTTCGTGTGTCATTTCATCTACATCATACGTGCCATTTTATCAGTCAGTGTGCTCCCGTCGGGCCTCCATTTTCCACTCTGTTGGCGTTCGGGTCATCGCGTGCCAGGGACCGGAGCACGGTTCCAGCACCGGTATCGCCACTTTTTGTCATTGCTCTGGCTAGGTACATGGTAGTTTACGAGCGTCAGAGTCTAACCTAGGAGACACGTCGAGCAAAAGGTTCGAGGTGCTGGAGATCGCAATTAGATCCACGGTGATCAAAGTGATCGATATATTTGAGGTCAGTGTCGGACGCGACCCACGGCATACTTCAAATACGTGGCATACGTCAAGTATGATGCACGCAGGTGTAAACACGAATCTGCAGAATCCAAAAGGATTGAAATAGGCTAGAGAAGAGAGGAATGCGATGGACAAGGATACCGGGCAAAGCGACCGTGGGCCCCGGGATTCTGGGGGACAAATTCCACAGTCACTGTGGCTAGAATGGCGTGTTGACGAAGTCGTGAAGATAGTCGTAATATTGATTCGAATACATCAGTGCCGGCTTCTCCGGCGGAGTCGAATCCAGTGAGGTCGACCTTTCTCGAAAGTGTTCTCACGTTCGTTCCTCCCATTTTCCTGCCATGGCAGACCCATATCGACTTTACCGCGTGTTTGACCTTGTTGTTTCAAGCGCTCACTTGTGCCGCTTATATATTCAATGGACCCCGCCACAGTCGGTCAGCTGGGGATTCCTCCTTCTACCCCCTGCCACACCCGTATTATCCCCAAAGCTCACTTGTGTCATCGATGCGTATCTCCCCAAGCATTGACACCGACCCGGATCGTGTTGAAACTGTAATCACTCCCTCTTCCATATTATTTTTCTGCAATTATCTACTCTGCCATTAGATGCTCCCTCGGACGGGCCCGATTGCGAATCCACTTCCCCCCGTCGCACAGAGTCAAACTGACGTCCTAAGGATCCTCCACCGAGAACAGGATCGTGCAATTGCGCTCCTTTCTTCGAGTCCCTTACTCGCCGGTCTCTTCGTTTCATATGCCAACCAAGCCACTGCCCCCGAACCTGCCTCCGCCACACCCTCTCCCGAGAGCGAGGAGTGGAAGGTTCTTCAGAACGCTATTGTCACGTTACGGGAAGAGATCGAGAAGCTGAAGTCGGAGAATCTCGAGCTGGTGAAAGAGCTGGGGTCGGCCAAGGCGTTCCGCTCGCAGGTCTCATCTTTCGAGGTAGTAAACACGACTCAGCAGGACGACATCAAGTCCTTGCGGGCAGAACTTGTTGAAGCTAAAGACAAGCACGATCAACTCATGGCGGATTCTAATGCGGAAAAAGCCGCTCTTCAGATCCGAGTTTTGGATCTCGAGGTATGTTTGGACTCATGTATGATTATCGAGTGAACGTGATTGTTGACATACAATGCGTGGGAAGGAAAAACAAGGAGAGTTGAAGGTAGTCATCGCCGAGCAGCAGATCAAGATATTGAAACTCGAGAGCCAATGCTCAGCTACCAAGGCCGCACGCACCCGGGGACAGGAGGTGGCCAATGCTAGCGCCTGGATGAAGGAGCGCGGGGAATGCGGACGTAAATTGCAGGAGGAACGTGCAAATGAGTGGATCGAGAGGATGTCCCGCGAGCAGGCTGAACACGAGGCCAAGGAACGAGCTGGACGTGAGGTACAGGACCAAGCTGAGAGGGAGGCAGGGGAGCGAGCTGAACGAGAGGCGAGTGAGGCGCAGAAACAAACTGAGAGAGCGATTAAGGAACAGGCTGAGAAAGCGGCGAGGGAGCAAACCGAACGGGTGGCAAAGAGAAGGGCGGCTGAGGCGGCTCGGGCCAAATTGGTTGAGAGGATAGCGAAGCGTAAGGCTGCAAGTGAAGCAAAGGAACGGGAGGAACGAGAGGAGAAGGAGAAGACCGAGAGGGAAGCGAAGGAGAAGGGAGACCCCATACCTAAGAACCCATCTGTCTGGGTGCGAGATCACCGGGGTGTATGGATCCAGCAGGAGGAGGTACCGTGGATTCGGCGGGAGGCAATTCCGCCTCGGCCTCCTCCACCTCCTCCACAGAAGCCTAGTGGGTGGGGGTCGTCGTGGGGAGGTTATCTGTTCAAGTAACAACCGTGCGAGTGCTGCCACCAAGGGTCTCCGCCGAGCCAGGCCCCAAAGAATTAACCGACTGGATTTGGTGCGCTGAACAAACCTCCCCGGCCTGCGAGTCATAGAGTTGGGGGCAGCAGCGCGTGGGGGATCACAATGATACATATCAACACGATCATGCCTCCCCGTTGTCACCTTCCCGGAAACGGCTTGCGGTGGATTCCGGGCTACCCTTTGTACTGTAGGGCAAAGCATAGTACATAGTCATTAAATATTAAATATTGAATATTGACAGAACAACAATTACGGAACCGACACGATACGGTCCAGACGTATCCATGCGTGATGAGTTGTCTACATTCGGTGGGATACGAGACAACATGATTCTGCGCGGGAACTACAACGTCTGTGATTCTACAGGACAAAGAACAAAAGCAAGAGATGAGAGGTAAGAGAGGAAAATGGTACCGAACCCAAGCAACGGAAATACTCCACGGGAGACCGCTGCCAGCTGATGTCCTCCGGCCTACCTCTAGCTATCGTCCGCCTGCCATCCCACGCGTCGCAGATGTAATCTCGACAACATTAATAAATCCAGCTTCGCTACTGGGGAGAAAGACTCCTGGCCGTGTTGAAGAGACACCCGAGGTGCAACGCGCCTGATAGCTTCATCCTTGGTGAGGACAAACGGAAGAGCTGGGTTTCACATGCAAAGGATCAGCATCCTGAACCCAAAACGCGTTAAGCTGGTCATGAAACCGGCGACCTGAGACTTTTGGGTGATATTTCCTGCTAAGTTTCACGACATTTCTTTGGACGGAAACGCTGTATGGTGGCAAAGATAAGGAGCGTCGGATGGCGAAGAGCATCAAGGGGGGGAGGGGAAATCCAGGGGGAGCGCAGGAGCACCCCCGGCGACACGCAACTCACCCTAGGGTGGGGTACCACCCCGGTGTCCGGGGTCCTCAATCTGGACGGTCGAACGAAAAACGCAGGGGGCTTGGCCACAGAACAACTAGCGTACTTTGAGGTAAAACTTTCGCGTAATGACTGGTAGCAATCCTTGTGAAGAAGTTTTTTCCCATTGGTTACTCCTCCGGCGCTTCCAGCGAGAGCACGACACAGTAGTTTCGCCATCGTCACCCTCCCGCTGTTCCTCCAGTTGTCATCTGTTCTTCGTTTTTGTGGTCATTTATTTGGCTCTTACTACTACATACGGAAAGCTTTTTGTAGGAGCGGGGGGGATGCTTCCGGGGTCTTACTAGGGTTTTGAGGGTTGCGTGTCCTCGGGTACGCTGCCGCGCCCTCCCTGATCATCCCTGGGGAAATTGGATCGAACATGTGCATGAGCAACTTCCACGTTGCCGATCCCACAGACACACGCACCAAAGTCTTGACAGCCGTTACAGACCACACTCGCTCACTCTCCTCTCCTTTCGACTTCCCTCCTCGCCTCCGGCCATGGCGGTTTTCCCTCTGGCCCTCGCCATCTTGTCGCTATCACTGCTGGTATGCGCTGCGGACTTTTACGAAGCATTACAAGGTTAGACCAAGATTATCTGACACCTTACCTACACGCAACACACAGTCTGATTGCTCTCCTGGCAGACCTACTAGATCGATCACTGGCTGTATCGGTTACGAATAACTACTGTAGTCTTCCTCTCACAGAACCAACCACAACCCAACCTTCCTTAGCGGGTGCATCACGGCGGAACAGACTGTCACGGTCTCCGCGAATCCTCCCACTCACGAAGCCACTGCGGTTTAAGCTCGTCCCTCTGCTTCTCCATATCAACTATCCGTTTCTTCAGGAACTCGAGGACGGCGGCCGGACCGTCGAAGTTCTTTCCGGAAACTTGGATTTTTATCTTGCCGCTGTTTATATTCTCCACCGACGATTTCTGCACGGGAACGTTATATCAGGGATGACGACAACGGGAGTCGGAGCAGACAAACCTCGAGGTACTTGTGCATTCTAAAACACTCGGCACTCCCAACCAAGAATTTCCTATTCGCATCGACTTCCTCCTTAGTATACGCCCTCACACAAGGATGATCCATGTCAACACCATACTCCGCTAGCGCAGACACGTCAGACTTGGACAGTATCCTCTGATCCATCCAGGCAGAGATGGCTTCATTGAACGAGTTAATGATAGGGCGCGTGATTGGGATTCCGATGCTGGAAAACCCGTACGATGTACCGTGGACTTCCCAGGTAGGAATATCGTCCAGGAGGTGAGAGAATTGGTCCAACAGCGAATCTGGCTTGATATGGGATGCCTCTCGAAGAAGTTCACCGATCTCCTGGACCGCGCTGTCGGTGTATGCCAGAGCCCGCGCATATAGTCAGTGCAAATAAATAGATGAGGAAAGGAGGATTCTACGTACATCTCCCGAGTGGGCTTGAACCATGCAAGTGAATGACACCGTCCCAGGTATTGATAGAACCTGCAGGTCGTATCTCATCAGATATATTGGTAGCAGAACCGGATATGCGGCCAGCTGTGAGTATCACATGAGCACAGTGACGCGAAGCAAGGTGTACAGGCAGCGATTTATTCGACGCACCATCGAGAATTCCACGCTTTTAGCGTCGAACGTCACTGAATCCGGCAGCTTGGATTGGGAAGGGACCAGTGACTTGACAACCTTTGGCAGTGGGATAGGCGATATTGAGAATGGTAGACAAGAAACTTCGAGCCCGTGTTGGTGAGGATCGTGCGAGTTCACTATCGTTGGACCAACCAGGCATATACCTGGGACACACTGTCTGGCGTCAACAACGGTGAATATTCAAACCCAATACACCAGACGCACGAGTTTAACGAATGAACGTTTGAACCATCGCCGGCACCTAACCAATGATGAAAACCGTTCACTCTCTGTACCGTTTCCACTCCTCGTACCTCAGTGCCCAACTTAGTGATGTTCCCCGTGACCTCGCCGTCGACAAACCAGACGGGGATATACACGGCCATGAAGCCATCAGGTTGCAAAGGCTCGGACTTAAATTCCGGAAAGTACTTCGCCAACACAGAGCCTACGAGACTTTTGCCCATGCTGGCTAAGGATGCCCAAGGCGCGACATGTCTGATAGCTTCTTTCCCCATTCTAACATTTACTCGGTGATTCTTGCGCCCTTGTTACTGTGAAGCGGTACAAACAAATAGGTTTCCAGCCAGCAGCAGTCTGATCCCATGCTGGCAGTGGCAGCTCTTCAGTCGAATCCTCAATTACCTAAGTGCCAGTCAGACTTTGGGTTTCGCCCTTGCGAAGGGGCTCGTCAGAGGGCTTACCCGTCCTCGAATATCATGTCCTACTCCCTAATGGAACAAGGGGAGCGGGTACCAGACTCCCGGCCAGTGTCGCATTAGATCATAGGTGCCGAATGATCGACAGAACCTTGAAGACTCCCTCGTCAAACACTGAAGGTGTGATGCCTGATCTGACATTCCGGGGGTGAAAGGGATCAGCGTAGGCATCGAAGTGACCAATGAGCCTTAATGCCAACCAACTGGTCGGAGCGGGACGGTCCGGGCGAGCGACCGATCACTCTCAACTCGTCCGGAGGGCCGCCACACGACCAGCATGGCGGACACGGTCTGGCGTCCAACACGCCTAACACGATCCTTTTCGTATCCCCCGCCTCGCCACGTACATCCTGCCGTGCTTGAATGAGGCAGAGAGGCTGCAGAACACGGAGATCTCCCACAGGTTCGGGTCCATGACATTCAACGGTCTGCGCTTTGTAGACCCCGTAATATCAGAGCCGTGGGCGAACGAACGGCGTGACCCGGATCTCCCCCACACACAAAAAAAACGAAAGGGACAAAGCTTAGATAAGTATCTGCTCCGTGCCGGTGTCTTGGACAGAAGGGACCGTGTACAGGTGACATGTAGACCGTGCGTTTCCTTTTCGCGAACCACCCACTACGACAATGAACACCCGGAATTGGAAATTCGAGGGAGCAAGGACACACGTAAGTCGCCTCGGTCACTGTCCTCTATCGTTCAAAGGGACCATGTGGCGGAGCATGGAGGACATCCGGCACTATTAGGGGGGTTTCCGGGTGCTTGGAAATCGTAGCACGGCCATGAAGGCACCAGCGGCCATCCAAAAGATGAAAGACCACCTGGAATATAAAAAGCCTCAGTGATCTTCAGGCGAGAACAACAGCCCACCCACCCACCAAAGCCTAGCGTCTCGCAACTCGCGCCCTCCACATCAGCCTATCCCTCAGCGATGTCGTCCAACGGGGCCTTCGACTTCACCGGTTTCACTGACTTCGACAACAGTAACCTTGGTCACGACAACTCAAGCACGGTAAATGATCCCCCCGACGCGTTCAACCGGGAAGGCGATGCCGGCCTCGACCTACACACCCGTAAATATACCAGCGTTAGCACGCAGACCGATGACTCGCACCTCTACCCGTCGAATGTTAGCAGTACGGGTTTCCTCACTACTGCAGGACCATCCACCCTCCCTGCGGTCCATCCGACCAGAGTAAGTCTGTTCGTCCCCGCCACCGACATCGCTTGATTTACACAATCTCGTAGGGTGTAACTTCGCCTGTGATTCCACTTCCAGACCCTGTCGCCTCGTCTTCTGGTCCCCAACGGACCAGAAAAGATGCGAAGGGGTCGAGGAAACACAACCCCGTCAAGTCTGCCAGAAAAGAAGACGACAACGACGAGGGTGAGTATGAGGACGGCTGGGACGCGACTCTCGTCCAGTTCCAAGCCAAGCTCCACGATTTCGTCCGTGACGGACAACCTTCCGGGGGGTTACCACCCGAGATGGCGCTCGTTGCCAAAATCACCAAATTACTGAAAGAAGACCTCGAACGATCAGTAAGCCGCACTTTTTACTGCGTTCTCATTCATCGTTTCACTAATCTCGTAATCTCGGCAACAGCCGCTCCAGGGCACCAAATCTGGAGAAGGAAAACGCCATCGGAGTGTGGAGGACTACCTCGTCGGCCTACTGAGGGAAGTCGTCCCAGTAGGGCCAACCTCCACCCCGGGCGAAAGCGGGTCGAACGAGAGTGAAAAGGGAGGCGTCTTCACGAGAAGTAAGTGTTCCTTCACTTGATTTCGGTCCGACGCGTCGAACTGACCTCGATCGAACCCTGTAGTCACAGACGCGCTCGAGGCCAGGCTTGTGGCCGTCAACCAACACTCGGCGCTCCGCCAAGCGACGAACAATCCCCGGACCGGAAGGGGGGTACGTCTCGAACAAACGGAGGGCCGGGTCAAGAAAAACGAAAGGGAGAGATCGAGACGGGACTGGGAACGACGCTGCCTCGAGAGGATCAGCTGCCTGTTCAAGGTGGACCGTCCTGAAGAGACATGGACGCGAATAGATCTCCTGAGTTTCGGTGAGATGGCATACCTTATCGGTGAATTCGGATAATTACTCACGATTTTCGTTCCAGCCCTGGTGTTTCTTCTCCGCGGTCCCAGCGCCTTCTCACCCGGTTTCGTGAAGGCTGCCCCCACCACAGAGGCCGCAGGCGGAGATTAGAAACTAGTGTGGACTTTTATTTATTTGGACCTTAAGTTACCTTCACGTTCTCTCTTCATCATGGTTCCGCCCTGCACCTCGTAAAATAGAAATGCCCGCCCGTCGTCTACTTGAATTGCCTAAGTTGTCGAGCGAGACTTGCGAGCGTTCCGGAAACAAGGCAGCAGCATTGGACTCCTTGCAGATCAGACCGGCCGATATCGCGAGAAACGGAGCCGGCATGAGAGCCCGTGAATTACCGGTCCCGTGAGACCAGTCACCGGGAAGCATAGACACAGAAGCCTAGGAACATATCGTGAGTAAGCCGAAGAGGGAGAGAATTAGCTCCTCCTCGAAAAATCATCCTGTACCTTTTATATCGATCACGACACAGTGTACGCCCGAAAACAAGGGCTGAAGTTGCACCCCAAGGACGCTCCCGACCTGAATAGCTCTGCAGAATACCAAATTAGCACCAGCCAACCAATCCGTTGGCTCACCGACACATCCATACACTAGGTCTCCTCCACGGGCATTCTTTTCATACCCCATTCATGAGGAACGTCCTAAATTGCGCGACGATCAGCTACTCCGAGTTCATTTCAACCAACCTGAGGGGGGGACAAACACACCTTTACATTTTTTTCGTTCCAGAAATATCGCGCCGTTTTCCTTGAGATAGGAACGCTTCGTTCCGTACCGACGGCCGCCATTGTGATAGGTGATATCGGGAATACGTGGGCGATGCCTTTGTAAAACACGAGGGCGCATAACACAGCCGCCGCAGTGCCCCCACAAAGCCGTTCCTCACGCGATCTGGGGATCGATGAAAGAAACCGAGGGCATGACCATCCCAAGCGCCGTAGAAGTCATCCGGCTGCCGTCTCCATTCACGGAAGCAAATCTGTCGGGGATGAATGGGGTGATTTTTGAAGGTGGATGGGAAGGCGTTTATCGACGTGGGAAATCTGGGTCAGCCTCCTGCTGATCTGCACCCGTTTTCGTCCTTACCCATTGAACGAGCTTCCCACAAAACACTGGGACCCCGGAGAGGTATTCAGCAATGGTTCGGTACAAACTTCAATGCGATATTGCATAAGGGAGTTGCTATGGAAAGTGGTATCCCCGTTGTGCGTTTGATGAACAGGACGAGTAACATATCCTAGCAGACCTACTAGATCAACCAAGTAGCTGTGTCGGTTACGAATAACTACTGTAGCCTCCCTCTCACAGAACCAACCACAATCAAACCTTCCTTCGCGGGCGCATCACGGCGGGGCAGACCGTCACGGTCTCCGCGAATCCTCCCACTCACGAAGCCACTGCGGTTTAAGCTCGTCCCTCTGTTTCTCCATATCAACTATCCGTTTCTTCAGGAACTCGAGGACAGCAGCCGGACCGTCGAAGTTCTTTCCGGAAACTTGGATTTTTATCTTGCCGCTGTTTATATTCTCCACCGACGATTTCTGTACGGAAACGTTATATCAGGGATGACGACAACGGGAGTCGGAGCAGACGAACCTCGAGGTACTTGTGCATTCTAAAACACTCGGCACTCCCAACCAAGAATTTCCTGTTCGCATCGACTTCTTCCTTCGTGTACGTCCTCACACACGGATGATCCATGTCAACACCATACTCCGCCAGCGCAGACATGTCCGACTTGGATAGTATCCTCTGATCCATCCAGGCAGAGATGGCTTCATTGAACGAGTTAATGATAGGGCGCGTGATTGGGATTCCAATGCTGGAGAACCCATACGATGTACCGTAGACTTCCCAGGTAGGAATATCGTCCAGGAGGTGAGAGAACTGGTCCAACAGGGGTTATAGAAGGGAAGGATGAAAGAATGTGGAGCCCGGTTCTCTCGTTGCGAGTGGCCTTGCTATATCCTTGTAGTTTCCATGCTTCATGTCATCTACGTCGTATGAGCTATTTTTTCAGTTATTGCGCCCCCCATCAGGCCTCCATTTTCTGCTCCACGTTAGTGTTCAGGTCATGATGACCTGAGGACCGGAACACGGTACCGATATCGATACCACCACTTTTTGTTATTACTTTGCCCGGACACAGGAAGGTCTACATTGCACGCAGACGCAAACCCGAACCTGCAGAATGCAAAAGAGTTGAAATAGGATAGAGGAGGGAGGAATGCGATAGAAGGGGGTGCTGGACAAAGCCACGTGGACCTCAGGACTTTAAGGGACACATGCAGTGGCTATGACTAGGACGAGGCTTTGGGAAGCCTGGTTTCACATCATGGAGATGGTCGTGATAATATTCGTTCGAATCAGCGCCGGTGGCGGACTCAAATCCGGGGGAGTCGACCTTTCCCACGTTCATTCTTCCCGCTTTCCCGTCACCCGGTCCACACTGACTTTACCGTATGTTTGACCAGACCTCGTTATTTCAAGCGCTCAGGCGCGTCACTTGATCCCGCCACAACTAATCCCAATCCCTCCCAACTCCTTGCCACACTCCTGTTATCCTCAAAGCTCATCCGTGATACCGATGCGTATCTCCCCAAGTATCGACACCGACCCGAATAACATTGAAACTGTAATTACTCCCTCTTCTGTGTTGGTTTTCTGCCTTTATCTACTCCGCCATTAGGTACTCCCTTGGACCTGTCCGAATGCGAATCCGCTCCCCACCGCCACACAAAACGACATCTCGGGGATCCTTCAACGAGAGCAGGATCGTGTGATGGCGCTCCTCTCTTCGAGTCCCTTATTCGCCGGTCTCTTGCTTTCGTATGTCAACCAAACCACTACCCTCGAGCCTGCCTCCGCCACGCCCTCTCCCGAGAGCGAAGAGTGGAAGGTTCTTCAGAACGCTATTGCCACATTACGGGGGGAGATCGAGAAGTTGAAGGGGGAGAATCTCGAGCTGATGAAAGAGCTGGACTCGTCCAAAGCGTTCCGCTCCCACTTCTCGTCTCTCGAGGCACTTAACACGACTCAGCAGGACGACATCAAGTCCTTACGGGCGGAACTCACCGAGGCCAAAGAAAATCACGATCGACTCACGGTGGATTATAATGCGGAAAAGACCGCTCTTCGGATTCGGGTCTTGGATCTCGAGGTACGCCTCGACTCACGTCCGATCATCGAGTAAACACGGTCGTTGAAATGCACTGCATGGGTAGGCACGACAAGGAGAGTTGAAGGAGGCCATCGTCGAGCAGCA
>Ga0307515_10017106_pt1 | contig 13237 bp, 4 predicted proteins | sample 17_EM_MG_FD_194513 | JGI IMG/M metagenome (GOLD analysis project Ga0307515, IMG submission 194513) | Populus trichocarpa ectomycorrhiza microbial communities from riparian zone in the Pacific Northwest, United States - 17_EM | ecosystem: Host-associated > Plants > Roots > Unclassified | place...
TTTGTTTTTTTCTTTTTAATTAATCTATTTAATTATCATACTTTTATGACACGATCTTGCAGCCAGACCCACATCCAAGGCTCTTGGATCTGGTGTTGCAGTCAGACTCACTTAAACTTGAGTCATGTAAGTTTAATATTATTATTAATATTATAAATATTACTCTTGGGTCAAGCGTTGCAGTTAGACCCAAGGCTTTTGGGTATATCTTTGCAGAAAGACCTAACACTCTTAGATCTTAGCTTTTTTTATATTTTTTATGCAAGAAAAAAAAATTAACCCGTGGGTATGCCTTTGTTTTTTTTCCTTTTTCGTTTTCTTTTTAAGCATTTTATTGTGGACTGCACAGTGCAGTCCATAGTGAAAAAGCTGATGCCTTTAGTTTTTTTCTGGCTTTTTTCTTTTTTTTTCTTTTTTAATTATTTTTTTTTAATTTACTTTCTTAATATTATTTTTTTCTATTTAGTTATCAAACTTTCACGACACAAATTCAATGTTTGACGGGTTAACCTGGTTTGAAGAGTTAATTACTTTCACGACACAAAATCAAACTTTGATTTTTTTCTTTTTCTTCATTAGCTATTTTCTTCATGTTGATTTTTTTTTCTATGTTTTTCTCTTTTTACTTAATCTATTTAATTATTATAATTTTATGATACGACCTTGCAGCCAGACCCACATCCAAGGTTATTGGGTTTGGTATTGCAGCCAAACCCACTTAAACTTGGGTCATGCAAGTTTAATGTTATTATTAATATTATAAATATTACTCTTGGGTTAGACGTTGTAGCCAAACTCAAGACTCTTAGGTATAGTTTTGCAGAAAGACCTAACACTTTTAAATCTTAACTTTTTTTGATATTTTTTATGCAAAAAAAATTGACCCGCAATATCGCGCGAGTCATGTAACTAGTTAAAACTAAATTTGATCTTTTTTATGGTCGGTAAAAATTTCTCATTTTTTATCAATTTTGGATAATCTTTTTTTTCTTCTCTCATAATCTAGAAACTAAAAAGCAATGGAAAAAAAAATTTGAAAAAAAAAAGAAAACAATAATATTTAAATAACCAAGTTGCAAGAAAACAAGAATATCGAGGATAAAAGTCTGCCTTTTAACATTACTATAGTGCTACAGTGACTAGAACAATGCGATAAAGTGTTAAGATACAGTAAAACCCTTTTCATTTAGAATATTTTGTAATTATAATTATAATACAAACTCTTAATGTATTTTAAATTTTAATTTATCCTTCTCGTTTTATTTTATTATCCTTTTGAAATAGGAAAAATGATATACTGGGATTCAATGAACCATGATATTGGTAGAAAGACCTGTTTAGACATGCTTTAATAGTACGTGACGAATAGTCACTTTACCTCGTAATTTTTCACACAAAAAAAAAAACCCTTTGTAGCTTGACTTGCTATTCCCACATTTGTCTTCTCCCGTGGATCTTTGTCATTGAATTTGAAGTTCATGCCTGGTGGCATCCATTAAGGAGAACGTGGGCATTCCAGTCCTCCCCACTTGATTCTAGAGGTCAGTCCACCAAGCAATCCCTCGGTGAACACCTGTCCGACATCTGTGCTCCTTGACCTTGGCAAGATGGGAAGAAAACCATGGGCAAGAAGATTTTTTTTTCGAGATATTTCAATATATTGAGTGCTGATTTGATGGACTCAAAAGTATAATTGCTTCCAAAGACGGGTGGGAGAGATTCAAACAGCACTTAAAGTAAGATCCAAGAACACAGCACGTCTTGTATATTAAGTCAGACCAGTAATGGCCAACAATGGAGCTTCACTTGCAGGTCTCCTGCTGGAATCAAGATTTCCTCTGCAGCTAGCCAGTGACGCAATTATCATAACACAGCAGTAAGTTTAACAGTGAAGAGGGTTCATCATATTTCTTTTTTTCGAGTTAAAATCTTGAAACAGTAATTGGGAGTGAGTTAATTTTTTAAAATATATTATTATAAGGTCATTGTAAGGGATACAGCAATAAAATGGTTTAAAAAAAACACTGAATGCCTATGGACTAATAATTAAGTTGATGTAAGATACCTTCCAAGGAAGAAAAAAGTGGCACGGTTATGATTGAATGCCTCTTTTACAATCTGTTTGTTGGAATGGGAAAAGGAACAACAGAGAAAAGAGGGGTGGTAATTGGAGGATGAAAGGACATTTTTCCAGCAGAATGGACGAACACTATCTGTACCCTCGGATTAAAAATAAAGGATTTATTTCTAATTGATTCCATTAATCTTCTTAATTTTAAGAGAATTGGACCAATTTTGTTTTCTTATTTCCCAAATAAATTGAAACAGAGTAACATGGGCGCTTGCCATGTGACTGTTAAGGACATTTCAAACTCAAACACACAAATTATTGGCTAAATCTCATTAAAAATAACATAAATTTCATATAAAAAAAGGGCAGAAATACGTACTGAGATAAATAAATAGATAAGAATCAATAAATAGGATCAATTACCATGCACCAAGTCCATTTTGTTCTCCAATAAATATATAGCGAACACGTTTTTTTATGCGTGCTACCAACTTTGTTACCATTTATTTTATGCTTGGAACTGTTTTTGTATATGTTTTGAAAATGTATTTAATTTGAAAAAAATATTAAATTTATATTTTTTATTGTTTTTTAGTGATTTGGACGTGTTAATATCAAAAATTAAAAAATTATTTTAATATATTTGTAAATAAAAAAAACATTTTAAAAAAGTATACTGTAAGCCAAAAACTTCATGATAATGGATTCCATCTTTCACAGATTTTCTGAGATGTAGTTGTATGCCAGATATCTACCTTTCAAAATGACTTTTCTTTATTTGATTCTTGGACACGAAGAAATTAGAAGGCCTAACTTAGAGAAGCCAAAAAGCCTTCAGATCTCATTGTCTCGGTGGGGAACAATCAAATGTAACATCGGATTGGCTTTGTTGCCCCATGATAATGATGCTACCATGACACTACAAATTTAAATGTTATCTTGAGACACCATCGTGACCAATGTATGCTGAGAAATTAAAAGGGATGAAGGGTAAAAACTAAAAAGAAAAGAGCAAATCATGATTGAAAGTTTTCCTTTAAAAGAAGGATGATTACTAGCACCAGAGCAATGAAACCGATTGGCACGAACCAAAATATGGATGTTGAGAAAGTCTTTCACATGACAGGAGGTACTGGAGATAATAGCTATGCCAAGAACTCCTCATACCAGGTCTATAATCCTCTCCATCTTCCACTAGTTAATGTGCTAGCTCTTTAATTTGTGTCACTTAATTCCTTTCTGCAATTATTTTTCCTTTCATTAACTCATTTTTGTTAACAGAAGAAGGTATCTGACATGGTCAAGCACATAACCATGGAAGCATTACAAGAAGTCTATCTTGCACTAGCACCAAAGAGCTTAGGCATAGCTGACTTGGGTTGCTCCAGTGGATCTAACTCATTATCAATCATCAAAGATATTGTTGAAGCTGTAGAAGCAGCAAGTTGTAAAATCATGATCCCAGCACCTGAGTTTAGAGTGTATCTTAATGATCTTCCGACTAATGACTTCAATTCAATCTTTAAGTCGTTGCCAGATTTTTACAGGGACCTCAACAAAGAAAGAAGTGATGGGCCTCCCTTGCTTTTCATAGCAGGTTATCCTGGTTCATTTTATGGGCGACTTTTCCCCAACGATTGCTTGCACTTTGTTCATTCGTCATACAGTTTGCACTGGCTTTCCAAAGTGAGGTTTTTCCCTTTCTTCTCTCCTTTCTTGAGTTGCTTAGAGCACTTTCTCATAGGTGGTCTTTCTTATTGGGTGAATATTATTTGGTGGCCATTCAGTAGTTCCTTCGACTATGCATATCAATCAAACATGTCATGCAGGTTCCTCCATCACTTTATGATAAGCAAGGCAAACCGATTAACAAGGGCAGCATTCACATTTCTGAATCAAGCCCTCCACTTGTATCCCAAGCATACTATGCGCAGTTCCAAGAGGACTTCTCGTTGTTCCTTCGCTCGAGGTCTGAAGAACTTACTACTGGAGGGCGTATGGTGCTGATAATGTTAGGAAGAATAGGTCCAGATCATGTTGATAGAGGCAACTCATTCTACTGGGAACTCCTTTCAAGATCTCTTGCCATTTTGGCTACCCAGGTGTGTGCGTCTTTCTTTATGTGGGCCATATTGATCCACTAATATTCATACGAGGCTCTAATTTGTGGAACACAAATTATGTGGGTCATATTGATCCACTGATATTCATACGAGGCTCTAATTTGTTGAACACAAGTTATGTGGGTCATATTGATCCACTGATATTCATACGAGGCTCTAATTTGTTGAACACAAATTATTCATATGAGGCTCTAATTTGTGGAGCACACAAAAAAAATAAAATCTTTTTGCAAGTGAAAAAATTGTAAGTGATCATAAATCTTATTAAATTTTTGCAGGGGGAGATCGAGAAGGAAGACATAGATTCTTATGATGTACATTTCTATGCACCAACCAAGGATGAAATGGAAGCTGAGATAAGGAGAGAAGGTTCCTTCGAATTGGAAAGATTTGAGATGTTTGAAACAGAGAAGGAACTTTACAAGGTTAGTGAAAACTATGGAACTGAAGTTGCAATGACAGTTAGGGCTATCCAAGAATCCATGCTTTCCCACCATTTTGGAGAAGGAATTTTAGACGCTTTATTTGAGATCTATGGAAGAATGGTAGAAGAGGAAATGCTTAAAGAAGAAATTAATCCCATTACTTTTGTTGTAGTTCTTAGAAAATTATAAATGATAATTATGGCCATTAAAAAGTTCCTGAGTTATTGCATTTTTTTTCTTTGTATTTAAATATGATGTCAACTTGTTTTAACTTTTGAAATTGAACGATTGTAAAAATTTCTGAATTTAATCATTCTCCAACCCGTGGAAAAAATTAATTCAAAACACTATTTCTCTGGAGTTTCTTTTGTTAGTACTGGTGTGAGTTGAAAGCAATAAATTGAATTTAAGGAATACAGATTTTTTTTTAAAAAAAAAGCTTTTTTCTTATATAAAATTAATATTGGTGGATTAACCCGATGGTTTTGCTTTAATCCATCAAGTTTCATCGGTTAGGATCAAAACCATACTTCAAGAGTTTCTCAATCCTAAGTTCCTAAAACTTTCAATTTTAGGACTAAATTAATGTTAGGTTAGAAAGGAAAGAGAAGATACATGAAAGTGCAAAAATACACTAGTTTTTTTATGTAAAGGAAGTGTTTGAACTCGAGATCTCTACAGAAAATGAGAAACAATAATTTCATTAAAGTTATAACTTATTAGTAAAAAATGACCATGTTAGAAAACAAAGAATGCTCACTAACATTTTTCTTTTGGGTTTCCGGTAACCTAAGGTGATGTGAATTAACTAATTTCTATTGAGTTTTCAGCAACCTAAGATGATGCAAATTAGTGAGCTTTATTAAATGATCCATTAAAGGTATCAATTAGGCCTATTACAATGTCTGAAACTAAAAGGATGAAAGAGAAATTGATTAGGTTAATTCTAGTTATGCGGGGTTAACAAGTTACAACTCTGACAAACGAGATATTTATATATTACTTGGGCCATATTTGAAGCTATAGAAGGAATTTTGCTACAATTCTAGTTGGGCTGGAAACTTGACATCTCAAGCTTTCCATCCATATATGGTAGGCCCAATAATTCATTTAAAAGAGAGAGAATGACATGCTTAAAGTTAAGCCAGAGGTTGTTGTACGAGTTTTGCTATTTGTTTTCTTATGATTTGCGAGCTTTAATTTAGTTGAAATTCCTTTTCTACAAGGAAAGCATAGGTAACATCAATTGGGATTATTTTGGAAAGGGTTTTTTGTGTTAGCAATGTGTATTTCTTTTTGTTTTGTGGATTTTCTCATTGACAAAGTTTTCTTATCATTCAAGGACATTAAAGACAGTTTTGGACTTAATTTTTTTAATGCATAGTTTTATGCTAATAAATATAATTTTTTATTTGATTGTTGGACCAAATTATAAATTTACCACTAAATTTAAGAGATCTTTTTTTATATATTGTTAAAATTTCATAGAGATCGGACATATGAAAGACCTTGAGATAAGGTCTAAAAGCTACTATGCAGGATTTGTATTTGTTTTCTAGTTGATTTAAGATTTTTTTTTCTTATTTTATTTAGAATTTTTTTTTATTTTCAGGACATTTTACATAATATAAATAGAGTTATTTAGCTTGCATTTAGAATTAAAAGAAATAATTAGAGATGGATTGATTACTCATACATAAAACTTGTGTGAAAGAGTTTGCTTTCACTCTTAGTTCCTCATGAAATTACTCTAACTTATCAAGGAATTAATTAAGTTTCGTGACATCTTCCTTATACTTGTCATTCTTATCTCGATTATAGGCATTAAGTGGGGGTTGGTTACTTATAGTATTGTTATTTCGGTATAAGTTATCATTATGTCAAACTCAATTCCAAACTTGATCTTAGCTTTCCGGGGAATGGTCAATTTAACTGTGGGTTTTTGGATCTTTATATCTACAGGTTCGCATCATAAGGTGGCTTAAAACTAAGCAGCATGCGATACATCGTCTACTTCAAATTCGTCTACCTTTTACTGCAAAAAAAAAACATGATACAGTAAAATGTATTCGTAACATTGATACATTCTTCTACTATATTAAAAAAAAACATTGAATCCTACCTGCGACATATTTGTTAGTGTAAAGTTATTTGGACAAAAAACAAATTCAAAAGAAATTATAAAGTTGTTATAATTATGAAATTCTTATTGCATTAAAGCATTGTTCTTAAATTTTCTTGGTCAATACAATATTAAGACCGAACATTAATTAGAGTTGTTGAGACTGATACATATTATGTTTCTTTTTTTTATTAAGTGAAACAGTTGTTCTCATAAGCTGAGGTATGAAAGATACATATAACTAATATGCAAGTGCTTGTTAGGTGACACGTACATTGAACTAACTCGCATGAGAATTTCATATGGAGAGATCACTTGTGCTTATATAAAAGCTCATATAATGGTTGTGTAAGTGATCCTTAGACTTGAGATCACTAAGTTATCTTATATAAGGAGTGTTATGCTTTGATACTGCTACACATTGTCCCAATCAAGGGTAACAAACGGGCAAATATTGAGTATAACATGAATTATATGAAGATATTTAAGTAATCAAGAGAGGATTTATCACCCTATATGAATTAGAGAAAATATTTCATCTATTCTCAAATAGTATGGATTGTAAATCCTTACACAAGGTGAAATGAGATTTGAAAAGAGTTTAAAATCTTATTCAAAGAGTCAATGACTATGGTGTTGAGAACAAACATGATTTGCCAGAATAGACACACTTCATGTTCTAATATCTAAATAGGAATATTATTGATGAAGGAATAATAATTACACAAATAAACTAGTCATTAAAAGGTTAAGTCAAACCACCTATAACTTTTCTAATATTTGAGGGATCATGACAGGTTGCTAGACATTGTACTTGATCTTCCAATATAAATTAATTAATTGTTAAATTTATTATAAATTAATTTATTTTATTTATTTAATCCTATTTTATTTAGGACTGTGATTTATATTTGGGTCAACTTATTAGGGAACCTAATTGGTCACACACATAAAAACTATTGGTTAGAAATTTAAATGAGATGATTAATCAAGTGTGACTTGATTATAAATAAGTTTTAGAATTTAAGGACTAAAACGTAATTTATACAAGGAATTACAATATTGGACCTAAAAAATTCAAGTAAGGACTCGATTGAATAAACTTTTAAAATTATTCTAAAATAATAAATATGATATTATTTAGGGGACAAATTGATATTTTGTCATTTATAACGCTTTTCAGGTTTTCTTATAAATAGAATGTAATGCCTCTTATTTTTTGAATAAAAAACAGTAAAACACAGTTCAAAAAATAGAACAATATAAAACACCTAAAAGACATAAAAGAAAATAGCTAACACTTAAAAGGAATAACAATCTCTTTCTTCTAAAAGGATTTAGGAGATTTTTCACTAGTGGTTCGTGTGAACTACCGTTAGATGTTGGACACTTAGACAACTTGTGATTTCTATAACCTAGTCTTGAAGCAATTATTCAAATATTTGATCTTCAAGTAATATTCATATAAGTCTTAAACAAATTTAGATATGTCTAATGAGATTTTAGAACTCTTGAAATGTTTTTAAAATTTATTATTTTCACGTCGTATATGTGTTTCGAGAAACCAAATAATAGTATGGGTTTTAAAGCTAGTAAAGAACTACACAACCTGGGTAGACTCAAAATCCACGATCATTGAGCAAACATCCACATAAAGAACATCAATTTAGACATTAGTAGGCAAGATGTCCTCAAAAGATAAAGGAATGTCCTTTTAAGAAACAGAATGATCAAAAAGATCCACCTCTTTATCTTATCCTAGTTTGTTAGAGGTTATGATTTCACTTATTTTGGTTTTTGGTCAAACTAGACAAAAAAAAAAACTAATAAAACAAAAACTTGTATGTACATTATCTTGAGAAGTAAAGTGATTAAGAACATCTACCTCCATAACTTATCCTGGTTTGTTATAGGTTATCATTCCACCTGTTTTTGTTTTAGTCAAACAAGACCAAAACATTGATCCAATCATATTGAATGGCGTTAATTATGAAAGTTATAATCCCTAACCACAATCCCACCACCACCATCACGACATGGCCACTGCAACTAGCACCACCAAGTTAAATCTACTATTTCTCTACAACCACCATCACTCTATTACCATCAAGGGCGTTCAAGTAATTGAAATCATTCAGTTTGGTTTCTGATTTATTCAGCTTGGTTTTTTTTTAAATAGAATTGTAAGCCCATTCTAATACTTGAATAGATTAACATTCAGCTCAAAAGGGAAAAAATAGAATGGGGTGTGGCTGTGATTTTTGTGTCATAAAAATGGGCATGCTGACTATCTGGGATGAATTGTCAAAAACTCAAGATGAGTTGCAGCCCAAAACTCATTATGAATTAGTTTTCCCTTGGGGGTACATTTTCCTTCATGATACAAGTCTTTTTTTTTTCTACAAGTCCAAATTACAAGCAATTTTAATCTTTCCTCTAGGGTTAAAATTTAGTAGAACATTTGCTCAACATCTTTGATGTATCGATGAAATGTGAAGAAATTGAGCCAAAGCTACTTTATATTTTCTGACAAAAAAACTTGGGGTTTTTCCAATCCTTTATTTCTTATCTCAATCTTGAGACATTTATTCTCTTCAAGTCCTTTTTTTAAACTATTTTTATCTGGATGGTTTATATATAAAACAAATTTCCATTTGAGAATTTCAAATGGAACTGATTTGGAAAATGATTTATAATGCTATCCATTTGTCATATGAGTGAGAAATAATATCCAGACAACAGTCAATACATTCGCGTAAATTGTTACTTGTAGCTTCTTAAATATGTAGCTTGTCAAACTTGAAAATAAATGCACTCCATTTCTCCATGTCATTCTAATTAAAGCCTTAGATAGAGTAAATTAAAAAAAAAATCAAGATACATAGTTTATTATGGATTGGAACAGTGATTTATCATTTTTTTGTTCTTTGAATTTTTTGTTTTGATCATTGAACTTTTTTTGTTTACTATGGATTGGATCTTAAAAATTTATTTCGCTTTGTTTTCTATTTGGTTATCGCGGTGTCAAACAAACACAATGGCATTGAGTTGATATTCAATTTTGCATGAAATATTCGGTTTTATTGTTTGTGAAAAATAATGAGCGGACCAAAATTGACAGCGTGACAAAAAATGAAAGGTTTTTTTTTTTCTAGTATTGTTTATTCAACGCCTTTTTGAAAGAATTATCCTTCGGATTTTTTCCAATTTCACTTTTGTCCCATTAGTTTTACAATTATATGTTTTGGTCTAAAAATTCATTTTTTTTTTCATATTTTGGTCCTTGAGTTTAGAGAGGAGAGAGAAAGCTGCTAGAAAATAGTAAAAAAAAAAAGTTGTCAGCTGGTCTCTTTTCAACGACTAAAAAAGCCAATCTTCTTATCAATGGGTTCTATTTCATGAAAAAAGTTTCATTTAGATATTTTTTAGCATTCATCTTAATAGAAAAAATAGATCAGGGTTGAGAGAGAAAAGATTTTTCCTGGTTTGGTTTTCAGTATAAATCCATCTATGGATGTTTTGTCTTAAGTAATTGGTATCTTGGGTTTTTTAGGTTAAAAAAAAAGCTTGAAATGATTTTTTGGTCCAAAAACTCCCTGCTCAAATTTTTGACCATCGAATATACTTTCATTTAAGAAAAAAAATGAACAAACAACGAGTTATTTTCCTATTTATAAAAATAGAGTTAGGAGCATGGGCCTATCTTTCTAAACCTTGTATTTCTAATATCCACTCATTTCATCCAGATGATTTCTTTTATATTTGTTCTAATTGATTTCATTTTGTATTAGATTAAGAGCCCTGGATAAAAAAAAAAAATTGGAAAAATTCATTAATAAGAAAAGGAGAAATTATAATAGAAAAAAAATTCAATTGAATTGAAATTATTATTTCTTTTTATATATAAAAAAAGTTATCAATGCCTAATTATAAAAAAATAAAAATAAAATTATTCGGTCCTTAGCAAGGGCACCAAGCCAGTACAATCTATTCAATTTACAGAACAAGACACAATTAGAAAATAAAAGGATCGATCAATCCACGCATGCAGTAGATCAACCTCGTGAGACAACTTTTAACCTGGATAGCAGATAAAACTTGCTTAATTAATTAATTAATCATTAATCCTACTCGCGAGGGATCTTGTCTCGAGTATTGACAAATCTGAAACCACCAAATCTTAACAGCATGTGGCCTTAAGAATTATAATAAAACTTCAAACATAAAATTTTGAGTATTCTTATCACTAGATTTTATTTTATTTTATTTATGATATTTGTCTAATTTATCTTGTGATTTTCTTGATTTAAAGTTGTTATTTAATTATTCTTCTTGTTTTTCTACTCTTTCATGAGTATTTGTGCTATGATAAAAACTTTACGCAAATTGTTAATAAATCAATTTTCAGATCTTAATTAATTTTATCTAAAAAAATAGTACCAAGTAAAAAATCAAGATAATAGAGCTATTAGTAGCTAGGTTGCCAAAAATGGATGTTCGTTCACTTGTAAAAGAATTTTTATTTATTTTAGGTTTGAATTATAAATCTTTAGTTCTAAAAAAGAATTTATTGTATGTTTTTTAAACATTTTTAATATGGAATTTATATGACATGTAAATTCGTTTCATTCTCTATATTTAGAAAATCCTTTGGTCTCCGGTATATTGGTTGTCTTGAGATATATATAGATGAGGAAGTCTTCCTACTTTTAATAAGTTCGATAAATTAATTTTCAATCTTAAAAAAAAATAAAAAAAAAGATGCCAAAGATAAAAAAAAAAAAAAAAAAAAATCATAGGAGACAACAATTAAAGGCTAGTTAGGCTCTATATATCATATAGCCACTAAAAGTTATTTTTGTCGGTGAATTATGAAGGACTAATTAACATCTACTGAATTGGACATTTACTATCAAATTCAAACCCCCATTGTATCTTTTCGCCATGGTTGTTGAATATAATGTCTGCTAGCCTCTCTCCCGGCAATGTTGTCAGCCACTGCATTTGTTTTTCAGCTCTTAAATCTTTATGTTCATCGAATCCTAAGAGACTCATATGAACAAAACAGCAAAGAAACTCGTCCATTCTCATGGAACAGAGCTGGGTCACCTTGCGCTCCAGCTTTGAGGCAGGGAACAAACACCAAATATTTAAGCTATTAGAAAATAATATAAATTATATTTTGAATTTTTCCTAATAGTTTAAACTATTAAGTTGAGATGATTATATGACATGATATCAGAGTTTTGATAACCAAACGGTTACAAGTTTGAATCTCATCATCCCCATTTATTTGATAAAAATTAAGCACAAGGTAATATGTGCAAGTTTCAAGTTCAAAAAATTTTCACCTAAAAAGATATATTAAAAAATAATATAAATTATATCTCAAAATCTTACCTAATAATTTAAACTATTAGATTAAACCCATCTACCTGCGCTGAAAGAAAGAAAGTATAAATGGAGTTTGATTCAACAACCTGCCATTGCCGAGCATGCTCGAAGCTAACAATTTGGATAAGAACCCTACACCCGTTTTGTCCTTAATACTTTCATGATCAACTAGGGTTGCTAGGGTGTCATTCTTTGTTTTTCTCTTTTTGGTTTCCCTTTTGTCAACACTCGGCGGCAATTGTATGTAGACGAGGGCCCCTAGGAATACCTAATGCGTCATATAGTTTACATGCACGACACTTGGGATTATGCTGGTTACTACTTTTTCTTGTCAATAAATAATAATAATAAAAAAAAAAAAAAAACTAAAGCTCAAGCGTGATTCACTGACCGTACATCCAATTCACTATTCACTGCGATATGTAATTATGATTTTGCCTTTTAAAAAAACAACCGTATTGATATGGAAGGTATTTTGGTTTTTTAGATGTCCTATTAGTTATTAAAAACATGATTGAAGTGTAATTATTTTTTTATAATTTTTATTAAAATAAACTAATTATCCTTTAGATCATATTTTTTAAAACTTGTTAAGATAGATGTTTTTATCTTTTTTTTAATTTGTAAAAATATAGTTAAATGACATGTTTACCCGTGATATCAAAAGAATTAGTTCAAGGGTTGTTAGGTCTTTTAGCATTTTTTTTTCTTGTTAATTCCATGACAACTGAGGGCAATTTCATCTTACAAGGTTGATTAATTATTTTTTTAATGAAAAAAGTTGATGTCACTTTGAGTGCACGTCCTAATGCGCTGGCACTCGTATATTTTGGACAGCTAGCACGGCATCTCCTGGTGGTAGAAAATGTTCATTCGTTTTTTTTTTTGGAAGAGCGCCACTTCATCCTCTTCCTAATAGTATGGCGTTATTACTCTTTTTAATTTCATTATTATACTTTTGATTTTTAATTTTTTTCCTTGACCATTTTATATGAGTTTTATTGTTTTTCAATCTCACTCTTCAATTTAAATTTATGGTATATTATTTTTTTCAATTTCATTCTAATTTTTTTATTTTTTTTTCTTTAGTTAAAGTTATTTT
>Ga0307515_10017107_pt1 | contig 13237 bp, 11 predicted proteins | sample 17_EM_MG_FD_194513 | JGI IMG/M metagenome (GOLD analysis project Ga0307515, IMG submission 194513) | Populus trichocarpa ectomycorrhiza microbial communities from riparian zone in the Pacific Northwest, United States - 17_EM | ecosystem: Host-associated > Plants > Roots > Unclassified | place...
GACATCGCGATCCGACATGTGGCGGTAGAACTCGATCGGCATCGGCGGGCCGATGATCGATCGATCGGGCCGCACGCCTTCGCGGATCGCCTTGACGAGTTGCGCGTCGGTCCACTTCCCGATCCCGGTTTCGGGGTCGGGCGTGATGTTCGCGGCGTAGGCCTTGAACGGCGCATCGTCGAACAGAAAGCCGCCCGAGAGCCCCTTCTCCGCGAGAAGCTGCCCCTTCTCGCCGCGCACGCCGTGGCAGTTGCCGCAGGCGACGACGCTGCGCATCAGATAGGCGCCGCGTTCGAGCGGCGTCTCGGCGCGCGCGCTGCCCAGGTAAGCCACCAGCAGGGCCGCGAAGGCCCCGAACGAAAACCTGTTCATCGCCGACTCCACTCGCCTCCCCGAGGCGACGCGAAGTGTGTCGACGTGTAAACCGAAAGTCAACTGACCGGGCGCTGAGCCGGTCAGGCCTTTGCTCAGGTACGTTCGCGACGCGCCCGATCCCACGCATCGCGCGTGGCGGCGCGCGCGTTTTCCCATTCGAGCGCCGACGTGCCACGTGCGCGCTCCCAGCCGTCGGCCAGCTCGCGCTCGGCATCGTCGAAGGATCGCGCCGGGTGCAGGCCGGAGGCGTTCAGGCCGTAGCCGAACGCCGGGCCGTAGTCGTCGAAGCTCGCGCCGGGCGAGACGTAGGGCCGATCGGTGTAGTTGTCGCGCCAGTACGCTTCTTCCACGGTCGGGTCGATCGCCTCGGCCACGCCCTTGCCGGCCAGGCCGCCGATCACGGCGCCGACCGCCGCACCGATCACGGTGCCGACCGGGCCGGCGACCGTGCCGACTGCAGCCCCTGCAGCCATGCCGCCCGCGGCAGCGCCGAGGCCGGTGCCGACCGGGTGCGCGCCGGGCTCGCCGCTGATCGGGTCGGCGTTCGGGTGGCCATCGCGATTGATGAGGGTGGTGTCGTTCATGTCGGTCTCCTGTGGCTGTGAGGGCCAGTGTCGGATCGCGTCGGTGCCGGGCTTGTAGGCCTGCGCCTTCGCGTCGCGTCGGCCGAAGGCGGACAGCGTTCTGCGTGCTTCTTGACGCGCATCAACGCGCCCTGCGCAGTCGCCGCTAGCCTCGGATGCAGGGCATGGCGCCGCCGTGCACGAATCGGAGAACATCGATGAGTCGATTGAACGTGGGCAACCTCGACCGCGCACTGCGCCTGCTGGCCGGCCTCTCGCTGATCGGTCTCGCGGCCACCGGCCACATCGGCGCCTGGGGCTACATCGGCTTCGTGCCGGTCATCAGCGGCGCTTGGGGCTTCTGCCCGCTCTACCGGCTGCTCGGCCTCTCGACCACCTCACGCTGACGCGCCGGCGCTCGGGCGCCCGGCGAAGTCCGTCCAACGGTGCGCCTCGAAGTCGTAGAGCTTGCAGCGCCGCGCCGTGTCGGTATACCAGCGCCACGAGAACGGCTGCACGACGATCGCGCCGGCGAGCCGGCTCTCGAGCAAGGCCTGCGCGCGCTTGAGCCGATACAGCGGCACGCTCATGTCGACGTGGTGCGCGGTGTGCTCCATGATGTGGTGGAGCAGCGTGCCCATCGTCGACCGGAAGGTCAGGTGCACGGTGGTCGAGACGAAGGGCTGCGAGGCCGACCAGGCGGCCTTGTCCTCGTACCACGCGACGCCCGGGTGCGTGTGGTGCACGTAGACGACGAAGCCGATCATGCCGTTCCACACCACGAACGGCAGCACGAAGCCCACCGCCAACAGCCAAGCCACCGATTGCCCGCTCGCGATGGCCGCAGCCACGAGGCCGACGACCCACGCGAGCGCGAACGCCGAGACGAGCAGGCCGTCCCACATGAACACGGCGCGCCGCGTCGGCATCGTCGCGCGGTTCGGGAAGAACATGCGGCGCCACCAGATCTCGACCAGGTAGTACAGCCACGGCGCCCAACCGCTGCGGTAGACGCGCTCCAGACCGCGCCGCCAGCGCGGCATCGCGCGAAACTCGTCCAGCGACAGCGGCTGCCAGACGAAGTCAAAGCCGCGCAGGTTGGTGTAGCCGTGGTGGACGACGTTATGCCCCACCTCCCAGAGGCTGTAGGGCGTCAGCGACGGCAGGAACACGAGGCGCCCGAGCCAGCGGTTCAGGCCGCGGTGCGGCGTGAAGCTCTGGTGGCAGGCGTCGTGCCCGAGGATGAACAGGCGGCTGATCACGAGGCCGGTCAAGACGCCCGCGAGCGCCTGCACCCACGCGCTGCCCGCGACGATCGCCGCTGCGAGGCAGGCCACGAACAGCACGAGGTCGACCACCACGAGCGCAAGCGCGTACGCCGTGCTGCGCGCCGCGAGCGGCACGAGCCACGAGCGAATCACTCTGCGGTGCGGAATCGCCTGGGTTCTCATGATCGGGTCTTGTCCTTTGTTGACGAATGCTTGTGCCGACAGGGATTTCAGCGCAGCGCGCGAGCGGGCGGGTTGCGCCGCATCAAGGGTTGGTCGTGCGTGTGGCGTCCGCGTCATCCGACGCAGATCAAGGAGTGCAGGCGCGCATCGTTGCACGCTCGACGCGTGGGCGGCGCTGGTCGAATCGCCGCTAGCGCTTCGGCAACTCCCTTTCGAGTCCCTTCGACAGCGCGGCGCCAGCGTCAACACTCATCTCGACTGGCAAGACCGCTCCATTCTCGAACATGAGTTGCATGCGCACATTTCCGTCAATCTCGGAAGGTGCCGCAGCAACGGCCAACACATCGAGTGCAGGTGCAGGCGCGCCCGGAGCCTGTTCAGACTTGTCCAACAACGCGATGGCGACGGCGGGGGCAAGTTCGGTCGCAATCGCGGCATTGGTTGCGGACCGTTTGGTCCGCTTGCGCGCGGGCGTCGCAACGCGTCTGGAAGCCGGCTTTGCGGCCCGCTTCGGCGTCGGCGAAGTTGCCACTCGAGAGGTCTTGGTCATGGGTCTGAGCACTCGAGCTGAGGTCGAAGCAGAACTATACGCAGTGTCTGCTACGCCGCGTTACAGAGGGTTCGTGCAAATGTTCCGTAAGCTGCGCTTCCAATCGACGAGACCGCGACAACACGGGCGGAGCGGATCGTTTGCACGAGGAAAATGGCGACATCGAAACAGGAGATTCGCATGGACAAATCAATGATCAAGGGAATCGGCGTCGGTGGCATCGCCATGGTGGTGCTCGGCGCTGGTGCCGTCACGGGCTACAAGGCGATCACGAAGCCGCAGACTGCCGAGGTCGTCGCCGCGAAAGAGGTCTTCGAGACCGTCGTGACACCCCACGAGAAATGCGAAGACGTTCAGGTGCGGCACCAAGCGCCCGTGAAGGACGAGAATCGCATTGCCGGCACTGTGGTCGGCGGGCTGGCGGGTGGTCTGTTGGGCAGTACCGTCGGTGGCGGCAAGGGCAAGACGCTGGCCACCGTCGCCGGAGCCGCGGCCGGCGGCTATGCCGGCAACCGGGTCCAGAAGAACATGCAAGAGAAAGACGTCACGACGACGACCGAGCACCGCTGCAAGACGGTGAACGAAAAGACGCAGAAGCTGGTCGGCTACAGCGTCACCTATCGTCTGGACGGCAAGGATGGCGTGGTGCGCACGTCCTTCAAACCAGGCCCGACGCTGCCGGTCAAGGACGGGCAAGTGGTCACGACGCCGAGCGCCGACACCAAGTCGTAGCCGCACGGCCGCTGCGGCTGGTTCAGCGTTGCCTCAGGCAGCACGCGGTATCGGCGCCCCTTCATAGAAGGCCCAGCCGCGGCTGCCGCCGCCCTTCTTCGCCGCGTACATCGCCGCGTCTGCATTGCTGATCAACTCGGACGCGGATCTGCCGTGCTGCGGATAAAGCGATATCCCGATGCTCGGCCTCACAAGAATCTGCATGCCCTCGAAGGCGACGGGCACCGCGAGGGTCTGCAGAAGTGCCGAAGCGATTCGCTCGATGTTGGCACGCCCCTTCGGGTCGATGAGCACATACAGGAATTCGTCCCCACCGGTGCGGCACACGGTGTCTTCCATGCGGCAGTGTTCGAGAAGGCGTGCGGCGATCTGCTTCAGTACCTCGTCGCCGGCCGTGTGGCCGTGGGTGTCGTTGATGTGCTTGAACTTGTCCAGGTCGAAGAACATCACCGCAAGTTCAAAGCCCTGGCGTGCCGCCACGGCGATGTCATGGGTCAGTCGTGAATTGAAGTGTTCGCGGTTCGGCAGGCCAGTCGCCGAGTCGTGACGTGCCGCGACAAGGGCCCGACGTTCGCCCGCCTCCGCAGCGGCCAATGCCGACTGCGTATCGATCAGCGCTTCTCGGGCCGCGGCCAACGCATCCTCGGTGTGCTCCAAGACGGTGACGCCCTGCGCCAGCGTTGCATTGACCAAATGAAGGTCATCGGCGCACCCCTGGACCTTGTCCTCGACCTCCTTGCCGACCTTCATGGCAACGCGCGCCGCGAGTTCGGCGTCTCCGCCGGCGATCTTCGTTTTCAACACCGCGCTGGCGGAGGCAAGGTCGCTCGCGGCACCTTCAACCCGGACCTTGACGTCCTTGTTCTCTTCCAATGCGGCAGCAAGCGTCGGCGCGCTCGTTTTTTTCTTGGAGGCTTTGTCTCTTGTCATGACGCTGGACGGAACCTGTTCGTAGCTCCTGAGGGTAGGCCCCGCACCGCCGTGCCGGCGTCGGACAAACGCCCGTTGGCTGCGCGTTGAGCGGGCGTGTCCCCGTAGGCATGCAGGAGAGACCGAGGTGCTGGTCGGCGGGCAAACGCTGAGCGTGTGGATCGTCAAGTACGGGCTGCAACTGCCGGTCGACCTGCCCGTGATCACCCGCGACACCGACTTCCTCACGCAGTCTGCGGTGGCCACCGCGTCGGTCGAGAAGTTCGCGCGCGCGGTCAACGGCAAGGCGAGTTTTCCGCGGCGGTCGGGAAGGCCGATTGGCTGGTGACCGGAGACAAGGATTTGCTGGTGTTGGCGGCGGAGTTCAGTAGGCCGATCGTGACCGCTGAGGGACTTCTGCCGTTCCATGTGCGCAGCGATGTGTGGACCAGCTCGTGAAGACAGTCGCGCTCGGTGCTCTAGCCACCACGGTTCGGCGCCTGCGTTGTCGAGAATTCCAGCGCGCTATCGACTGCCTCCAGGAGCTCGGCGACATCGATGGGCTTCGTGAGGTAGCGAAAGAACCCGGCGGCGAGTCCCTGCGTGATCGCATCCGGCATGGCGTTCGCGGTCAACGCAATGACCGGAATGTTTGCCGTCAGCGGGTCTCGGCTCAAGATCGCTTGAGCCTCGCGACCCGTGAGGAAGGGCATGTTGTTGTCCATCAAGATCACTTGCGGCAAGTGCGCCCGCGCCAGTTCAATGCCCAGTCGTCCATCGGGAGCCGACAGCAAGCGAATATGGGCACGCGAGCGCAGGATTTCTTCGACCAGCCTCAAGCTCGCCGGGTTGTCCTCGACGCAAAGCACGGTCGCGTTCGACCCGGCCCGTGACTCGGCGCTTGCCTCGATTGGTACTGGAAACGCGGGTTCGGCGACGCGCGACTCAGCAGCCTCGGCGGTGTTGAGTTCGATCCAGAAGACGCTGCCCACGCCCACCGTGCTGCTGACGCCGATCGTTCCGCCCATCAACTCGACAAGGCGCTTGGTCACCACCAGCCCGATGCCTGTGCCCTCGACCCCGCCGGCCTCCTGGCCAAGACGATTGAAAGGCTGGAACAGGGACTCCACCTGATCGGGCCGAAGTCCGAAGCCCGTGTCCTGCACCGAGATTCGCACACGACCTTCGCCGGCACTTGCGCAATCGAGGACAACCGTCCCCCGATCCCGGTTGTACTTGACCGCGTTGGACAGCAGGTTCAGCAGGACCTGCTTCAGCCGCCCGCGGTCGGCCTCCACGCCGAACTCGCACTGCGCCGGAAACTGCATGCGAATGCCGCGCCGCGCCCCCAGCGGGGCAATCATGGTCTGACAGTCTTCGAAGAGTTCGCCGAGCAGGACCGACTCGATGGAGACCGTCAGCTTGCCCGATTCGATTTGCGCCAGGTTCAGGATCTCGTTGATCAGCGTCAGCAGGTGGCCGCCGGCGCGGACGATGTGGCCGGTGTATTCCCTTCTTTGTTCCGGTGTCAACTGAAAACTGTCGGTGTCGAGCAGTTGCCCGAACCCGATGATCGCGTTCAGCGGCGTGCGCAATTCGTGGCTCATGCTGGAAAGGAACTCGGACTTCGCCCGGTTGGCCTGTTCTGCAGTCTCGGTCGCCAATGCGAGGTCCTGATTCGAGGTCTCCAACTGCGCAGTGCGCTCGCGCACCCGTTGCTCGAGGCCCTGGTTCAGCTGCATGACTTCTTGTTGAGCGCTGCGCCGCTCCTCGACCTCGCGCTCCTTTTCGCGATTCGACGCCTCCAGTGCCTGGGTACGGTGCTCGATCTCGCGCATCATGTCGTTGAACGACTCGACCAAGGTTCCGACTTCGTCGTCGCTCAGCTTGGGAACGCGTCGCGAGTAGTCGCGCCGTTCGACCACCTCGCGTGCGATTTGCGCGATGGCCAGGATGGGGTGCGTGACGAGCCGCTGCAGGCGCGACGAGAGCACGAATGCAACCAGCATCGCCAGCAGCATGACCGCAAAGGCGATCTCCGCGTAGCTCAGAATTCTTTCGTACAGGGGGTAGTCGGCACGCAGATAGACGGTGCCGACGACATCGCCGTTCTCGACAATCTTCCTGAACACGATCAGTTCTCCGTCCCGAACCTGCACGCCGTCCGGCTCGGCAGACACTGGGACTGCGGAGCCGCCTGGCGTCGCGACGTAGCTCGCGAACAGCGTTCCTCGAGCGCCGTAGATCGCTCCGGCGCGGACTTGCGGACGCAATCGCAACAGGCTCAGATTCTCGCCGGCCGCCTTCGCGTCGTCGAAGGTCAGCGCAGCTGCGCTCGTGCGCCCCAGCAGTTCGGCCTGAGCGCTCATGTCGTCGCTCCAGGATCTGTGGTACGCATGAAGGTCATACCCGACCATGGCAGTCAGCGCCACGGCCACCGCAACGAAGGTGGTCGCCAGGACAACCCCGAGCAGCTTGGTCCTCAGTGAGCGCGTCTTGCCGACCTTCATGATGGATTCGGCAGCACTCGGCGTGCCACCGCCAACAGCCTGGAACTGATCTTCAGATTGCGTTGCTCGGCCGGCCCGAGCGCCACGTCGAAACGTACCTTGTTGTCCACGACCACGAAATTGATCGTGCTGCCATGCGCGAGCGCATCGTCCGATTCCGTCACGGTCAGAAGCGATCGGCTCTTCGCGGAGCCCAAGAGATCGGGGAGCGCCGCACTGTCGGTGCGCCCGACAAACAGCACGTGCAACTCTGCAACCGAGTCTCCGCGGCGAATCTTGCGCGTTTCGACCGGATGGCCACCCGCGGTGCGCGCGTTCACCATCGCCGCGAGTTCTTCGGCGAGCGCATCCGCCCCGAGCACGCCAATCACCAGCGGGGTGTCGGGGCGTTCGAACGATTGCGGCGGCCATTCAATGAAGTTCAGGAACTTGTAGAGGAACGCGGCCTTCACCTGGTGCTCGGCGGCTTTCGATTCGGCCTGTGCCCAGCAGTTCGCGTGCAGGCAGGCGCCTAGCATGGCCGCCAGCGCGATCAGGCGCACCGCAGCGAGCCCAGCCACGGATCGCTTCACAAGGACCATTTCAATTGCAGCAGCGCACTGCGTCCGATCTCGCTGCGACCCGGTGCCGCGCCGAATTCGGCGTGCGTCGGATCAAGCGCGTTGCGCAGAGTCAAGGCGATCGAGAGCGCCGTACTGACCCGCCAGCCGTAGCGCAGGTCGACGGCCGTGTAGGCCGGCACACTCGGGTCCGCCAACGCCGCCACGCGGCGTACCGCGACATCGAACTCGTGCCGTTCCGCAAGAGTGAACGTCGAGCGCAGCAACCATTGGTAGTCGGGATCATTTCCCAATTCCCTGGGCCCCGAAGGATCGGTACTGCCGGGCTTGAGCCGCAGATCCTTGCGCAGCGTCGTCATGCCGCCGGTCAGTCGCCATTGACGCAGCGGCTGCCAGCTGAACCAGGCCTCGGCGCCCGACGTGCTGCCATCGATCATGTTCTGAACCTGGGCGTTGGGCGGCGGCTGGCCACTGCGCAGCCGGTCCCACTTCTGATAGAACGCGGTGACCGAAAAGCTCAGCTCGCGCACAGGCTGCGCGCGGTAGCCGATTTCGTAGACGTTCGAGACTTCGGAAACGAAGTCGGGCCCGCCGGCGATGATGAAGGGCGGGTTGGGTGGCAGAACGATGTCGCGGTCGAGACGCGACGGTGCGCGGACCGCTCGCGACGCTGCCGCCCACAGCAACTGATCGCTCGACAACTTCCAGGCCAGGCGTGCGCTCGGCAGCGCTTCCGTGCCGGTGAAGTCGTTTTGCTCCAAGCGCACTCCGGCGGTGAAGCTGATCTGGTCACTCAGCTTGACCTCGTCCTGAACGAACAGACTGGTCCACGTCGAGGTGCTGGAGGCCGGGATGAAGCCGAAGAAGACGCCCGGCCGAATGTCGTCGCGGGAGCGGCGATACCCCGCCCCCCACAGGACCCGGTGCGCCCCCAGAGGAATACCGTGCTGGAACTCGAAATCGAGGACGTCTTCCTTCGGCTGGTACAGCACGCCGTCATCGCGCTTTGAATGGTCGTAGTAGGCCTGCACGCGAATGTCCGATCCATTCGCAAAGCGTTGTGTCCACTGCCCGAGCAGGTTCGCTTGGGACACCTCCAGAGCGCCGAGAGCGAAAGGTCCGAAGAATCCGCGATCCTCGGACTTGGCATGAAAAACGTTGCCCTGCAGCATGAAGCCGCCGTTCGCATCGGTCCAGTCAGCGCGAAACCCTGCCTGGGTGCGGTTCCAGCCGTCGGGTTGCGAGACGTCACCGGCAGTCTTGGTGTTCTGCAGTCGCAGGGCCTTGGCATAGACCCGGAAATGGCCACCGGCTGCCAGGCTCCCGCCATAGCGAAACGCGGCCCCGTTCTCGAGATCCCCGCCGTTGACAACCGCCAGGGCGCCTTGGGTCTGCGCCGCAGATCGCGTCACGACATTGATGACTCCGTTGACGGCATTCGTGCCCCAGAGTGTCCCGCCCGGGCCGCTGATGACCTCGATGCGATCGACGTCTTCGAGCATCACGTCCTGCTGGTCCCATTGCACGCCGGAGTAGAACGGCGCGTAGACAGTGCGGCCGTCGATGAGCACGAGCAGTTTGTTGGCGATCGCGTTGTTGAAGCCACGCGCGCTGATGGCGTACTGGCCCGCGTCGAGCCGGGCAACCTGAAGGTTGGGGGCCAGGCGCAATGCTTCCGGCAAGGTGGTCGCGCCGGAGCGCCGGATGTCCTCGCCGGTGATGACATACACCGACGCCGCCGCGTCACCCACGCGCTCGGGACGCCGCGATACCGAGGTGACCTCGATGTTCGCCAGTTCTTCCAGCGACAGATCCGCGAGAGATCTTGCCGGCGCCGTCGCGGCGTGCGCCAGAGGCATCAGGATCCAGAGCGCAATGCCGGCGGCGGTCTTTGAACGCGCCGCAGACCGACGCTGCGGCGATGTCTCGGCGCGTCTCCTGTCGCCTGAGCAACCGGACACGCGTTCCCTTTGGATCCGAACGTCTCGAAGGTACAACAACATCTCGCAGGGTGACCCTCTAGGAGAACCGTGCTCATGCTACTCGTGCAAAGAGGCTGCTCGTTGAGGTTGTCCCGGCACGGGCTGCAGCAAGACGCGTCAAACGCCACATTGTTGCGAGCATTAGAACATCCGATAGCGGCGGCCGATACCTGTCAAGTCTTGCAGGTAGAGTTCGCGCGAGGCCTCTCGACTTCACCCGTTTCGGAGCTCACCACTGGGTTGCCGGATTTGTCCGGTGCCCGGTCCAGCGCTCGATGGCGGCGGAGAGTTGCGCGCTGCTCACGGGCTTGGTCATGAAGTCATCCATGCCGGATTCGATACAGCGCAGGCGGTCGCTCGCCAGAGAGTCGGCCGTGAGCGCGACGATCGGCCTGCGGATCCCGGAGCGCAGCTCATCGTTGCGGATGTGGCGCGTGGCCTCGTAACCGTCCATCACGGGCATGTGGCAGTCCATGAACACGATGTCGTACCGTCCCTGGGTGGCTGCGCGTCGGGCGGCATCTCCGTCGCTGACCACGTCGACATCGCAGCCGAGCATCTTCAACATTTCTTCAACCACCATCTGGTTGACGAGATCATCCTCGGCGAGCAACACCGATACCGATACCTGATCATCACCGTCGGCAGTGCCGGCCACACCCATGGGCGCCGCGTCATCCGGCGCCACCTTCAACTGCAGATCCACCCAGAAATGGGATCCCGAGTCGACCTGGCTTTCCACCTGCACCTGGCCGCCCATCAGCTCGACCAACTCCTTGACGATCGCCAGCCCGAGACCGCTGCCGCCGTGGCGCCGAGTGCTGGAGCCGTCAACCTGCGTGAACGCGCCGAAGATCGAATCGATCTGGTCGGCCGCGATTCCAATGCCCGTGTCCCGGATCGAGAAGCGCACGCGCAGTGCCTCTGGCGCGTCATCGAGCATCGAGACCTCCAATCGAACCGTGCCGCGATCGGTGAACTTGACCGCGTTGTGCAGCAGATTCACAAGCAGTTGCCGCAAGCGCACCGGGTCCGCCAGCAACCTGGAAGGCAGCTTTTTCGAGACGGCGCAGCTCAGTGCGATCTGCTTGTCGCGCGCGGTAATTCCTACCAGCTCAACCGCCTCCATGGCGAGGGCTCGCAGGTCGACGCTCGTGCTGTTCAGCGTCAGTTTCCCCGCGTCGATGCGCGACAGGTCCAGCACGTCGTCGATCAGGGCGAGCAACGCCGTGGCGGACCGATGCGCCGTGCGCACGTAGCGCCGCTGCGTTGGCGTGAGGGCGCCTCCCATCAGCAACTCCGCGGCGCCAAGAATGCCGTTCATCGGCGTGCGTATCTCGTGGCTCGTGATGGCCAGGAACTGCGACTTCGCGATGTTGGCCTGCTCGGCTTGACGACGCGCCTGCTCGAGTTCAACGGCTTGGGCTTCCAGCGCACCCGCCTTCTGTTCGAGGCTCAGGACCAGCGCACGCGCAGTGCGCATCGCTTGACGCGTTCGATGGCGCAGCCGCTCCGTCACCAATCCGGTGAAGGCGATGTACAGACCCAGCAAGTACATGGTCGCCGCGATGCCCGCACGATCGGCCCACAAGGATCGGGCCGGCTCGTAGAGCGAGACCCAGATCGCGTAGCCCAGGTACGCCGCAGCGATGACGTGGTCGAAGTACAGCGCACGCCGAAAGCCGACCCCGACCTGGTCGACCACGCGAATCAGTAAAAAATAGGCGAAGAACAGGTTGCTCCGCTCCAAGCAGTACAGATTGGCCAACCAGATCAGAACGTCCAGGTGGAAGAGCAGCAGGGTCAGATCGATCCAGCCACTGCGCCCGTATCCGAAACGCAGTACGAGCCAGCCCCCGACCGCGTACGAAAGATTTACCGCGACGAGCCAGAGAAGCTGCGGCTCGGGAAACGGTGCGCCACTTGGCCCGGCTTGCAGCAACGCAATGACGCAGAGGATGACGAAGCCCGCGGCTCGCAGGGCGGGGACTTGACTTGTGTACAGGCGCCGCGCGTTCGCCGCCTTGCGCTGCGCGGACAAGGTCTCGTCGAGCGTGAAGCCGGTGTCGAGGTCGGACTTCGCGGTTCTTGTATCCAAGGAAGACCTCACTGTCAGGACCGATTCCCCCGTGACCCGCCTACGGGGTCTGGCGCGTGAATACTGCAAGGCGGATCTTGGTCGAACCGAACGATTCAGGAATCCCTAGCGCTGAAACCTTCCCAGGTACGCTCAACCGTGCCGATTCTTGGAGAAGATCGAGTGATCCGGCACCGCGTCTTCAAGACAGGGTCTGCACAACCAACGGTGGGCGCCACAGCTGCAGAGTGGCGCGAGGTGGGTGCGCAGATCGCCGAGGTCGAAGAAGCGATCGATGCCGCGCAGCAAGTCATCGCGCGGAGCTTGAGCTGTACCTGCCCGATCTGGCCGACGTGAAGCATCCACATTCAGCGTCGCGTGAACGCGGCCGGACGGGAAACGGTGTGCCAGGAGCAGGGTCTGCACCCTGCAATCCGAGGTCAGCACACCTTCATTCGACAGCCGCAGACTCGTTCTCCGTGTGCCGGTCAGGCTCCGTGGCGCGGAGGATTTCGTTCAGAACGGAAGTGGCGTAGTTCCCGGCGGGCAAAGAGAACGTGAGCACCAGTTGATTGGCTTGCGGCCATTCCCATGACATTTCCACCGGCCTGGCCACCAGGGCGCGGCGCTCCTGATCCAGACCGGCGTGTTCCATGCCGTCGCACAAGGTGGCGTGACGTTCAGCCACGCCGTTTTCCAGGGCCTGCGCCTGATCGGTGGCGATCACGCGGCCCCGTCCCCAGAGCGGTCCGGTGGGCCGGCCCGCCTCGTCCATCACGTCACCGGGCAGGGTCTTGCCCCAGAGTCCTTGCTGAACTCGCAGCGCCAGCACTTCATTGAAGACGAAGGAGCGCACCGCCGACAGGTAGATGCCCTTCTTCTTCGGGTTGCGCACGCGGATTTCGCGCGCCAGCATGGCGCGGCCCTGCTCGACGTTGCCGCCCTCAAAGCCGAAACGCTGAGCACCGAAGTAGTTGGGCACGCCATGTGACGCAACGGCCTGGAGACTGGCCTCAATGGCGTCGCGGTCGCCGGTCACGTCACGCAGCACGATGCGGAATCGGTTGCCCTGCAGATCGCCGGGGCGCAGCTTTTTCACGTGGCGGCTCTGACTCAGTACCTTGAATTCCGGGTGCTGAAGCTGTGTCAGGTCGGGCGTCTCGCCCTTCGGCAGGTAGATGCTGAACCATTGACGCGCAATGGCGTAGCGGTCCTTGAGGCCGGCATAGCCCACGTCCCTGTCCTGCACGTTGGCGGCCTCGGCCAGTTGCTGGGCGACGAAGGCGGTGTTGGCACCGTTCTTTTCGATGTCCAGCCAGATGTGTTCGCCCTCACCGGAGGGCAGATGCAGCGGCAGTTCGGTCACGATGAAATCCTCGTTGAGGAGTTTCAGGGTGGCGCTGGCGCCGCTGACCGGATAAGCGTTGGGCCACTTCGGCAAGGTCGTGTATTGAGCGTCGGTCATGGGCAGTCTGACGGCACCAGCTTTAGACAGGGACGGGCTGTCTTGCCGGTCAGGGGGCAGTCC
>Ga0307515_10017108_pt1 | contig 13237 bp, 10 predicted proteins | sample 17_EM_MG_FD_194513 | JGI IMG/M metagenome (GOLD analysis project Ga0307515, IMG submission 194513) | Populus trichocarpa ectomycorrhiza microbial communities from riparian zone in the Pacific Northwest, United States - 17_EM | ecosystem: Host-associated > Plants > Roots > Unclassified | place...
AATGCCTGTTGCGCCATCGGTATAAAATTTCAAGCCATCTTTTACCAATTTAAAAATTGCACCACTTCCTTCAAAACCTGCATTTTTACCAATAATTACTGCCGGATTTACAATTACAGCATCTAAACCTTCGGCTAAGCCACGCCAAACTTCCATCTCACCTTCATATTTCGAAATGGCATAAGCGTGAACTTTTGAATCGTATTCCCAAAAATCTTTCTCGGTAATTTGCGCTCCTTTTTTGGCATTTCCTAATGCGGCGATGGAACTTACGTGAACTAATCGGGTATTAAAATCAGCACAAAGATTTACAATATTTGAAGTTCCTTCGATGTTTACTTTTAGCAATTTTGCCTTGTCTTTTGGGTCGAAGGAAATAAAAGCGGCACAATGATAAACCTGGCTTACATTTTCAAAGGCATCTGCTAAACTTTCTGGCTCGTTAATATCAGCAACAAACCATTCAATAAGTGAGTTATCTTTTAATAAAACTGGAATTTTAGAAGTCTCTCTTTTTAACGCTCTTACCTTTAAATTTTGAGCAGTTAATTGATGAATTAATTCTGCACCTAAAAATCCTGTAGCGCCGGTTACCAGTATCATCGTATTTTTTTTAGGTAGTTCATTAATATGTCCGCCCAAAAATAGATATTTGATGCCAAACATTTATACCGCTTTTATGTCTTTATCAGATTTTTTTTCGCCAATTAACCCAGAAAAGTTTAGTCCCAAGCAGGGATTTTTAACTAGCCAACTAGGGTTAAAGGCAAATTTTTATACCGAACGTTTTCCAGAATTGGAGGATAAAGCGTTTGATATTGCCATTTTTGGGGTAAAAGACGACAGAGGTGCGGTAAATAATAATGGTTGTGCATTAGGTGCCGACCATTTCAGGGAACAATTTTACGCCTTAAATGAAGGTGCTTTTATCAGTAAAATAATCGATTTAGGAAATATTATTGCTGGTAAAGAAGTTTCTGATACCTACTTTGCTGTTAAAACAGTTGTAGCAGAGCTGATAAAATTGAATATTCTGCCAGTAATTATTGGCGGTGGTCAAGATTTAACCTATGCGCAATACATGGCGTATGAAAGTTTGGAGCAAAAAGTTGATTTAGTAGTTGTAGATTCTAGGTTTGACTTAGATGAAGATAAAGATGAAGGAGTTGCAACAACTTCAAATTCGTACTTAAGCAAGATTTTCCTTCATCAGCCTAACTTTTTGTTTAACTATAGTAATATCGGTTACCAAACTTATTTTGTAAATCAAGATAGTTTGAGAGTAATGGATAAACTTTATTTTGATGTTCATCGTTTAGGAGAGTTTTTGCCAGACATTACTTTAACAGAGCCAATTCTTCGCAATGCAAACATGATAAGTTTCGACTTAGGTGCTATTCGTTCTGCCGATGCTGGTGCCAATATTAATGCTGGTCCGAATGGTTTTTATGGTGAAGATGCCTGCAGAATTACTCGTTATGCAGGAATGAATGATAAATTAACTTCTATTGGATTTTATGAATTTAATCCGGCATACGATAGGAACGGACAAACTGCAATGTTATTAGCGCAAATGGTTTGGTACTTTATCGATGGATTTTACAACCGTAAGCAAGATTTTCCACTGACCCCGAAATCTCAATATATCATTTACAGAGCGAGTTTAAAGGATGGTTCTGGTGAAATGAATTTTGTGAAAAGTAAACGTTCAGACCGCTGGTGGATGCAGGTTCCTTATCCTTCGGGCATTTCTAAAAATGAAAGATATCACTTAGTGCCTTGCAGATATGATGATTACAACACCGCCGTTAATGGAGAAATGCCTGATTTATGGTGGCGTACTTATCAAAAACTATCATAATTTTACAATTGAAGCATCTTTTTAAAGTGCAGATTTTTTATATTTGCTTATAATCTAAGCCCCTAACCCTTAATTTAATAATAATGAAAAAATTAATTTTATCTGCTTTTTGCCTTTTACCACTAGGCTTAATGGCGCAGCAAGCTTTTACCATTCAAGGTAAGGTTGGTACTTTAAATGAACCTGCAAAAGCATTTTTAGTTTATAAAGTAGGCACAAATAGCATTACAGATTCTGCAACATTAAAAAATGGAACATTTGAATTCAAAGGTTCTGTTGATGGTGTAACTTCCGCATCTATTAGAGTTAAACATGACGCAACACCAGTTGACCCCAAAAAACGTGTCCCATCAGATTTAATTACTGTATTTCTTGAAAAAGCAACTATAAAAGTTGAAGCAGCTGATTCTATCAAATATGCAAAAATTACTGGCTCTAAAGTGAATGACGATAATGCAAAGTACATCGCATTGTTTAAACCAATGAACGATCAGGTTGCCATTTACATGAAAGAATACAATGCTTATACAACAGAGCAGAAAAAAGATACAACTTTTATGAAACCTTTTATGGCTAAGTACACTGCTGCTAATAAGGATAGAGAACCTTTAACTAAGAAATTTGCTGAAGAAAACTTGAACTCTTACATGGGTTTAGTTGCTTTTAGGTCTTCAATGGGATATGATATTGATCCAAAAGTAGTAGAGCCTCAGTTCTTAAAATATCCAGCAGAATATAGAGCATCTGCTTTAGGAAAGAATATAGCCAGTACAATTGAAGGCGCTAAAAAGACTCAAATAGGTGTAATAGCGCCAGATTTTGCGCAACATGACCCTGAAGGGAAAGTAGTGAAACTGTCGGATTTTAAAGGCAAATATGTGCTGGTTGATTTTTGGGCAGCTTGGTGTGGTCCTTGTAGAGAGGAAAATCCAAATGTAGTTGCAGCTTTCAATAAATTCAAAGATAAAAACTTTACCGTTTTTGGTGTATCTTTTGATGGAGGTACTACAGGAACCACCAAAGAAAAGTGGTTAGAAGCAATCGAAAAAGACAAATTAACTTGGACGCATGTTTCTGAATTAAAAGGATGGGAGAATGACGCTAGATACCTATATGGTATTCAAGGTATCCCAGCAAACTTTTTAATTGACCCTACAGGCAAAATTGTAGGAAAGAGTTTAAGAGGTGAAGGATTGCACAAAAAACTAGAAGAACTTTTAGGTACTAAATCAAAATAGTTCATTCGTAAAAATTAACAGAAAAAGGCTTCGAGTATCTCGAAGCCTTTTTCTGTTATCGGTAAGTCGTCATTCCCGTGAAAATGGGAATCGTAAAGCGATAAAAGTATTTTTAAGCACGACATCTTCTGTCGCATTAAGATGCCCAGTCAAGCTGAGCATGACGAGTTGCAATGCTATTTAAACCTACATCAAATCAAAACCGATATCTTCCCTGAAATATTTGCCGTCGAAATAAATACGTCCAGCATCTCCTGTAGCGCATTGTAAGGCTGTAAATTGGTCATCTTGTAAACTGGTGATTGCAATTACTCTTCCTCCGTTAGTTTTCACTTGCCCGCCTTCTAAAGTTGTTCCAGCGTGGAAAGCTAATGAGTTACGCAAGTTCTCAATGCCTGAAATTGCTTTCCCTTTTTCATAATCACCAGGGTAACCACCAGCAACAATCATTACCGTAGCTGCATTTTTAGGGCTAATTGATAACTGATAGCTGCCTAACTTCTTATCCGCACAAGCAACAAACAGTTCAACTAAATCACTTTCTATTCTAGGGATTACACTTTCCGTTTCTGGGTCGCCCATACGGCAATTATATTCAATAACGTAAGGTTTATCGCCAACTTTAATTAGGCCGAAAAAGATAAAACCTGTATAATCAATGTTGTCTTTAATCAAACCATCAATTGTTGGCTGAATAATGTCTCTTTTTACCTCTGCCATAAAAGCTTCGTTCGCAAAAGGAACAGGAGAAACAGAACCCATTCCGCCAGTATTTAAGCCAGTATCACCTTGTCCAATTCTTTTGTAATCCTTCGCCTCAGGTAAAATCACATAGTTTTTACCATCGCTCAAAACGAATACTGAAAGTTCAATTCCAGTTAAAAATTCTTCAACAACTACGGTGCTTCCGGCATTGCCGAACTTACCACCCAACATTAGTTTTAATTCTTCTTGCGCTTCTGCAACGTTATCTAAAATTAAAACACCTTTTCCAGCAGCTAATCCATCAGCTTTTAAAACAATAGGCGTAGCGTGATTTTGTAAATAAGCTAGCCCTTCTGCTAAGTTCTCGTTGGTAAAAGATTTAGATGCTGCAGTAGGAATGCCGTGACGCTCCATGAATTGTTTAGAAAAATCTTTGCTGCCTTCTAAAATTGCACCTTCTTTTTTAGGTCCGATAACTGGAATGTTTGCTAGTGTTTCGTCATTCGCAAAAAAATCGTGAATTCCATTTACTAAAGGCTCTTCTGGTCCAACCACTAAAAGTTCAATACCTTCTTTTAAAGCAAATGCTTTTACAGCTTCAAAATCATTTGGATTGATGTTTACGTTTTTGCCGTAAGCACCTGTACCTGCATTACCAGGGGCGATAAATAATTTTGAGCATTGAGCAGATTGGCTCATTTTCCAAGCAAAAGCACATTCTCTTCCGCCAGAACCTAACAATAGAATATTCATAAAGGCAAAGATAATAATATGATTATACGATGTTGATGATTTCGTAGATTATTATCAGTTTTTGGGTTTTCGTCATTGCGAGGCACGAAGCAATCTTAAAGCGCAATATGTATTAAATACGATGAGTGAGATTGTTTCGCTTTGCTCGCAATGACGTTAAGACACCAGCTCAATTATCAAAATAACAGCATTATTGCTTAGTGCTTCCAATTCAACTTCTTCAGTATTCCAAAGGGCTAAGCCATCTTTTTCGTGGAGTAATCTTCCGTCAACTTCAAAAGCTCCTGTAATTACAAAAGCATATAACTTGCTTAATTTATTTAAGATATAAGTAGCTTCTCTTCTGCCATCAAATCTTCCAATATTTAAAATGAATGGAACCTCGCTAGCCTTAATTTTAATGAGTTCATTTTGAATAGATAAATCAAAATTACAGAACTGTGGATTGTTCTCCATTGGTTCATCAGCTTTGATACCGATGCATAAATAATTTACGATATCATTTTCAAAAGGATTGCTCAAAGTGATATTTGCACCTTGCTCTACATAAACGATAACAGCTTCTTCAACATCAACATCAGTTTCGTTTTCACTATCATCTAAATAATTAACTGCTCCGGTAATTGGTAAAATGATAATGTAACTATCTCTATCTACTTCGAAACAAGTTTTTTGCTCTCCGGCCAACATTTCATCATTTAACATATAAAGTTCATCAACCGATGTTTTATCTGGATTTTTAAAACCTTCAAAATTGAAAGTGCTAAACCTTCTCACTTTATTAGTTTCTTTTAAACCTCTTTGTTCTGCAAGAAATATCTTGCCTTGCGATACAGATTTCATCATTTTATGGAATGTATGGTTAAAAATGGCTGAATGGCAAACATATCGGTCAATACATCACCCTCGGTTGCAATAATTGGAGAAGTTAATAAGTAAGGTGCAATTGTATCATGCCAAATTAATGGCTCTGAATAAAAATTGATAGCAATAACATGTTTATCTATATTTCTTAAATCTGAATTAATAATTTCAAACTTGAAATGCTTAAAAGTTAAAAATGGCTTGCCTATGTTATTTGCAATATCTGGAACAATATCATTTAACTTCCTTAAATAATCTATAATTGCACCACTTACCAAAAAATGAAGCTTTTCTGAGCCCTTCACATTGTGGATAAGCTCCGAAAAAATGTTATATTTTTTATCTTGATTATAAAATTGAGCTTGCATTTTAAACTCTTTGTATGAATCTTCAAACACTAATTTCTCCCAAGGTTTGTTACTGTTTACATCAATTATTTTTCTGTAACACAAAGTGATGATACGTTTTTTCATTTTACAATTAATTGAAAAAGACGCTGGAATGAGAACCAACGCCTTTAACTAACCAAACAAATATTTAATTAAGCAGGAACGCTTATCTGCATATTTAATACAAACCCTGCAGTTGTAGAACCAGTAACCGTTGCAATTTCAATTCCTGAGCTGTCATCACTAAAAACGTTATCAGATTTGTTGTAAGTATAACCACTCATCCCTTTTGAATAACCATTTACAGCTGCAACTGCAGAACTAGTACCTTCTGGAAAAGCTATTTGTGTTACTTTTAAAGAAGTGCCTGCAGCATTATAAACGTGAACGTGGATGTGGGTTGCTCTACCGCTGTACCAACCCGGGAAAATGGAAGTAAAAGTTACTAATCCATTTGTATCTGTAGTCTGTCTTCCTCTTAAAAAATGAACAGATTGATAGTTGGTAGCTTGCATTCCGCTTCCTCCGTATTCAGAGTAGTTTCCCTCAGCGTCGCAATGCCATATATCTACAATGGCATTAGCTAATGGATTACAGTTATTGTTGCTGTTACCAATTACAATTTTAGCAGTTAATTTATAGCCACTTCTGCCGTCAGTAATGTCACTACGAACATAAGAAGATGGGACTTTTGTTGGAAATGGACCTTCAGTTTCTGTAGGTGCCACAGCACATGATGCTGTAGATGAACCTCCGGTTGTGGTAGTCGTTGTACCAACTTCACTAGTAGTTGTGCTCGATTTTTTGCAGGCTTCTAAAATTACAGGGGTGGAAATTGCTCCAATTACCAAGCTCCTTAAAAAGTTCTTTCTCTCCATTTTGATAGATTTAATAAATTTGATCTGATCGAAGATGGAATGTTTATCCTTTTGTAACAAAAATGTGTCGATAGGAGGGGCGTTTGTATCGGTAAATAATTGAGGTGTTAATTTTTGTTAAAATGAGTTAACAGCTAATTACTGTTTCTTCCACTCGTTTATAAAATCTACATAGGTATCACTTATCGGAAGTTCTTGACCAGTAGTAAGTTTAGCTTTCCTATTTAATACCGATTTTACATTTGATACTGATACCACAAAACTTCTATGAATGCGTCTAAATTTATCAACCGGCAATTTCTCTATCATTTTTTTTAAAGGCATTAAGGTTAAAATCATTGTGCCATCCACCATGTGTATTTTAACATAATCTTCTAAGCTCTCTAGGTACAATATGTTCTTCAAGTTTATCTTAACCAACTTATACTCTGAATGCACAAAAATACTTTCGTCAGCATCTACCTCTATTTTGTTTTGATGCTGATAGTATTCAAAAGCTTTATTTACGGCTTTTTTAAAGCGGATATATTCAATCGGTTTAAGGAGATAATCAATTGCGTTTAACTCAAAACCATCATAAGCGTAATTTTTATAGGCAGTTGTAAATATCACCATTGGTTTATCTATTAAAGACCTATACAAGTCTATGCCAGAAATATCAGGCATATTGATATCTAAAAAGAGCAAATCAACTTTGTGTAAGTTTAAATATTCTGCTGCGGCAATTGCATCTTCAAAATCATTTAAATAAGTTAATTGAGGAGAAACCTCGATATAACTTTTAATCAATGCTATGGCTAAAGGCTCATCGTCTACTACAACACAACGTAATGTTTTGCTCATTATAAATGGATGGTTAGTTTAATGGTAAACAATTTATCATCATCATTAATTTCTAGTATGTGTTTGTTGGGATAAATATAATCCAAGCGTTTTTTTGTATTGGTTAATCCTATGCCACTTCTTTCTGTGTTTTTCTTGTCAGGATGAATTGAATTTTGGCAAAACAAACTTAAAATGTTATCCTCAATGGCTAATTTGATAATAAGTTTGTTGCTCTTATGATTGCTAACCCCATATTTGAAAACATTTTCTACAAACGCCATTAATATTAAAGGGGCTATTTTTTTTTCTCCTTCCAAAGAACCTTTCAATTCATAAATAAGTGTGGTTTTTTTTCCTAATCTTAATTCATGCAGGGCGATGAAATCTTCTATGCAATCAATCTCGTTCCTTAAGCTTACAAACTCGTTGCCTGCTTCATCTGTGATATACCGCATGATATTAGATAACTTCATAATGGATGGAGCTGTATTTTCATCTTTAATGATGGCAAGGGTGTAAATGTTATTTAAGGTGTTAAACAAAAAATGCGGATTTACTTGAGCTTTTAGAAAAGAAAGTTCGGCTTCTGTTTTTTGTGCTTCAGCACTAAGGGCTCTTTGCATAGTTAAGCTTAATTGCTTATTGGTTTCTATAATTACCTCAACAGTAATAATAATTAAGAAAAGAAAAATACTCAAAACATCAATTTTTGGCCCGTTTCTCCTATCGTTATTCAATGGAGGTCTTTTGTCCGAAAAAATGGGTGGTTCTCTTCTTTGAACTTCAGTTTGATTATTTTTTGGGCCTAGCTCAAACAATAAGCGATCAAATGGTCTTGTAAAAATTAGCGCCGTTAATATGAATAATAGGCTTCCAAAATATAAGATTGATTTTTTGCCTACATACAGTTTTGGGAATAATAAGTAGCGATGTAGAAAATGAATAGACAGAAAGATGAAGCAAAATATAAAATATTGAAAAAATGCTTTAATACTAAAGATACTGTTTAAACCTTTCTCGCCAATTAATAAAGGCAGTATTAAAAGCGAGGCTATAATTAGTAATTTTAAGAAGCTAAAAAATCGCTGGGTTTTAAACATCATACAATTTAGGGATAATTTTGAAATGCTCAAATTCTCCTAAAATAGTGTCCAATTCAAAAGAGTATCGGTTAATAACTCGAATGTGTCGATAGGTTTTGTTTGGTTAGAAAATCAAAACCTGTATTTCTTGGTTCAAAGTAGTCCCGCTCTCGCTTCTGCCAATTAAACCTGTGGAAAAATCAAGAATGCAATTAAAAACAATAGCTAGTGATGCTTGAATCGGCATCTCGCTAAATCGGGTTTATATTACAAAGCCATTGTTTTTTGGCTAAGCTTGTTGCAAACTTCCATAACGAAGAACCCCAAGTTGCTATATTTTAAACGGGATTTAGTGGAAATCCTTTTTGCATAGCCTGCAAGGCACAAAAAGATTGGAACGAGAGCCCGACTGCCTTTAATAGTAGAATTGCAATTGCTTTTCAAAAAAACTAATTATTCATAAAAATTGGATAGATTTTTGATAAGGACCATTATTAAATCACATCATATTTCTGTTTGTAAAAGATTAAAATTAGATTTGCCGCAAGAATGAAACACGTTGTAGCCATATCGCTAGTATTTTTTAGCCTTACCCATCTCGCAAAAGCGGAAGATGTTGGTAGGTTAAAACTATTAACAGAGCGTTATTGCAATAAAACGGAAATCGATTCACACGTTGTAAGCGTTGATGCCAATCAACATAACGACCAAAGAAATCCATTCTTCTTATCATACAGTGAATTAACTTTAATCGGCATCATGCCAGAAATTAAAGTTTCAAAACACATCGCATATAACCACATCGTTGCAGATTTAACGATTAGGAAAAAGCCAAAAAACAATAGCCCTTAGTAATTTCCCTACTCATTATATAAATCCCCATCATTTTGATGAGGGAAAGGAATTTTATTCCTTAACTGCCAAGTTGACTTAGTAATAAGCAATGGCTTGGTTGTTGTAATTCTGATTTACGATTTTTGAATTACGATTTACGACTGATGAAATATGCAGGAGCTAATGGTCTCTTAACTTATAGGACTATCATTAACCTTACAACATTTCAACTTTACAACAATAAAACAATTTTACAATTAACAACAATAAAACATGTTAGGATTTTTAGCCAAGATATTTGGAAGCAAATCAGAAAGAGATATTAAAGCATTACAGCCTTTAGTACAACAAATAAATGAAGAGTACGCAAAACTTTCATCGTTAAGTAATGATGAATTACGTGCAAAAACAACTGAATTTAAAGCAACAATTACAGAAGCATTAGCAGAAATTGATACTAAAATAGCAGACATTAAAACTGCCGCAGAAAATCAAGAATTATCATTGCAAGAAAAAACAGCAATGTACGATGAGGTTGACGCTTTAGGTAAACAACGTGATGTGGAGTTAGAAAAAGTGCTATTGCAGATAATGCCATCAGCTTTTGCTACCATTAAAGAAACTTCTCGCCGTTTAAGCGAAAATGAGAATTTAGAAGTTACCGCAACACAATTTGATAGAGACTACGCAGCTCGCAAAAGCAATGTAAAAATTGTTGGCGATAAAGCACTTTGGGCTAACAAATGGGATGCATCTGGAACAGAAGTTCTTTGGAACATGGTTCATTACGATGTGCAGTTGATTGGCGGTATGGTTTTAAATAGCGGTAAAATCGCCGAGATGGCAACTGGTGAGGGTAAAACCTTAGTAAGTACATTGCCTGCTTATTTAAATGCTTTAGCTGGCCAAGGGGTTCACATCGTAACCGTGAATGATTACCTAGCTCGTCGTGATAGCGAGTGGAATGGTCCTTTATTTGAGTTCCATGGCTTAAAGGTAGATTGTATCGATAAACACGAGCCTAACTCGCAACAACGTAGAGATGCTTATTTAGCAGATATTACTTACGGTACAAATAACGAATTTGGTTTCGATTATTTACGTGATAACATGTCTCAAACGCCAGATCAATTGGTGCAACGTAAATTGCATTTTGCAATGGTAGATGAGGTCGATTCAGTATTAATTGATGATGCTCGTACACCATTGATTATTTCTGGTCCGGTTCCTTTTGGAGACCAACACGAGTTTCACGAATTAAAACCTCGTATCGAACGTTTAGTTAATGCACAAAAAACTTATGTTTCATCAGCATTAAACGAAGCAAAAAAATTAATTAATGATGGCAAAACTGGAACCGAAGAAGGTGAAGGTGGTTTAGCATTATTACGTGCTCATCGTGGTTTGCCAAAAAGTAAAGCCTTAATTAAGTTTTTAAGCGAAGGAAGTGTTAGACAGACTTTATTGAAAACTGAAAATCATTACATGGCAGACCAATCTAAGAATATGCCTAAGGTAGATTCTGAGTTGTTTTTCTATATCGATGAAAAAAATAACCAAGTTGAGTTAACGGAAAAAGGTATCGAGTTAATTACCCAACAGGGTGAAGATGCGAATTTCTTTATCTTACCAGACGTAGGTACAGCAATCGCTGAAATTGAAAAATCTGATTTAAACAGCGAAGAGAAAATTGCTCAAAAAGATGCCTTGATGCGTGATTATTCTGTAAAAGCAGAACGTATCCACTCAGTAAATCAATTGTTAAAAGCTTATACTTTATTTGAAATTGATGTAGAATATATCATCGATGAAGGTAAAATCAAGATTGTAGATGAGCAGACTGGTCGTATCATGGATGGTCGTCGTTACTCTGATGGTTTGCACCAAGCGATTGAGGCTAAAGAGAATGTGAAGGTAGAAGATGCATCTCAAACTTATGCAACGGTTACTTTGCAAAACTTCTTCCGTATGTACCACAAACTTTGCGGTATGACGGGTACAGCAACTACAGAAGCTGGAGAGTTTTGGTCTATTTACAAATTAGATGTGGTAGAAATCCCTACCAATCGTGTAATGGCTCGTAAAGATGAGCAAGATTATGTTTACCGTACCATTCGTGAAAAGTATAATGCAGTTGCAGAGGAAATCGTAAAACTAACAGAAGCTGGTCGCCCAGTTTTGGTAGGTACAACATCTGTTGAGATTTCTGAATTATTAAGTCGTATGCTTAAACTTCGTGGTATTAAACACAATGTGTTAAACGCGAAAATGCACCAGAAAGAGGCTGATATTGTTGCCGAAGCTGGTCAGGCAGGAACAGTTACTATCGCAACAAACATGGCTGGTCGTGGTACGGATATTAAGTTAGGCCCAGGCGTTAAAGAAGCTGGTGGTTTAGCAATTGTAGGTACCGAACGTCACGAATCTCGTCGTGTGGATAGACAGTTACGTGGTCGTGCTGGTCGTCAAGGTGATCCTGGAACTTCACAGTTCTTTGTTTCATTAGAAGATAATTTGATGCGTTTATTCGGTTCAGAGCGTATCTCTAATATCATGGTTAAAATGGGTATCGAAGATGGAGAAGTAATTCAACATTCAATGATTACCAATTCTATCGAGCGTGCTCAGAAAAAAGTAGAAGAGAACAACTTTGGTGTTCGTAAACGTTTGTTAGAGTATGATGATGTAATGAACTCTCAACGTACGGTTATTTATGCAAAACGTAGAAATGCACTGTTCGGCGATCGTTTAGATGTTGACATGAACAACATGGTGTTTGACGTTGCAGAAGATATTGTAACCGAATACAAGGAAGAAGGTAACTACGAAGGTTTTAAATTAGAAGTAATTAAAAACTTCTCATCAGATACTTCAATTACTGAAAGCGATTTCAATTCTAAAAATATCCACACCTTAACTGATATTTTATTTGAGGAGGTTACTGCATTTTATGCCCGTAAATCTGAAGGTATCATCAATCAGTCTATGCAAGTGTTAAAACAAGTTTACGCAGAGCGAGGACAACAAATTGAGCAAGTAGTAGTGCCGTTTAGCGATGGTATGAGACATATTCAAGTTCCTGTTAACTTACAAAAAGCAATAGATAATAATGGTCGTGAGGTAACCAAAGCATTCGAAAAAACTATCATTCTAGCGTTAATTGATGATAGTTGGAAAGAACATTTACGCGAAATGGACGAATTAAAACAGTCTGTACAAAATGCTGTTTATGAACAAAAAGACCCGTTGATTATTTATAAAATGGAGGCCTTCAACTTATTCAAAAGCATGTTAAATGTGGTGAATAAAGAAGTGGTAAGTTTCTTATATAAAGGTGGAATTCCTGTTCAGCAGGATGCTGAAGATGTAAGAGAAGTACAAGCTCCAAAGCGTACACAAAACAAATTACAAATGTCTAAACCAGAGTTTGCACAATCTAGCAGTAGTGCAATGCCAATGGAAGACACAAGAGAAGTAGTTCCTCAACAGCCAATTCGTAAAGAAGCAACTGTTGGTCGTAATGAACCTTGCCCTTGTGGAAGCGGCAAGAAATTTAAAAATTGTCACGGTGCAAATGCATAATTTGTAATACAACTTAAGAATGCCGAATTTTGCAAAAAGTTCGGCATTCTTTTTATGCTACTATCTCGTTAATAAGAAGAGAACAATAAATAATCTAGCGAGTGATTTTGATGAGAATTTTTCTATCTATAGTTTTTATAATATGTTTTCAGCAATCCTTTGCTCAAACAAAAGGAGAGGTTACAGTTATTAAGGATCCGTTAATTGATAGCTTAATCGCAAAACG
>Ga0307515_10017109_pt1 | contig 13235 bp, 10 predicted proteins | sample 17_EM_MG_FD_194513 | JGI IMG/M metagenome (GOLD analysis project Ga0307515, IMG submission 194513) | Populus trichocarpa ectomycorrhiza microbial communities from riparian zone in the Pacific Northwest, United States - 17_EM | ecosystem: Host-associated > Plants > Roots > Unclassified | place...
ACATAGGCGACCAGGACGCCGTTTATGAGACCGCAGGCCATGCCAATTGCGAGGCCTACCAGGATCGCAAGGGGAACTGGGGTTCCGGAAAGAAGCAGTGTTGCCGTGATGACCGCCGATATAGCGGCAGTCGGGCCGACGGACAGATCGATACCGCCGGATATGATCACCAATGTCATACCGAGCGCCAGGCAGGCGTTAATACTGGATTGCTGCAGGATATTGATGAGGTTGCGCTCGGATAGGAAGCCGGGGACCAATGCTGCAAACACCGCCATGATGACGACGAGGCCGATCAGTGTCCCGGCGTCTCTCAAAGAAAACGAGAAGCGGCCGAATGCGGGCGAAAGTTTCGTGTCGGCTGCGGTCGGTGAGTTGCTCATAACGTGTTCCTGTATTTCGTCCACGCCTAGGCGGCCGGAGCTGGCGTGTGGCCGGTATTTGCGCCCGGAATGGCATGCGCCACGATGGTGCTTTCGGTGAGGTCGGCGCGCGCGATTTCCGCGGCAATCTGCCCGTCCAGCATGACAAGGACCCGATCGGAAAGCCGGATGACTTCCGGCAGTTCGGAAGAGACCACCACGATGGAGTGTCCATCGGCGGCCAGCGCCTCGATCAGGTGATAGATTTCCGCCTTGGCGCCGACATCGATGCCGCGGGTCGGCTCGTCGAACAGGAGAATCTGCGATTTGCTTGCCAGCCAGCGGGCGATGATCGCTTTCTGCTGATTGCCGCCGCTGAAGAGCCGGATCGGTCTGTCCAACTGGAAAGGCCTGAGATTTACCCGGCGCAGCAGGTCCTGAGCCGTGTTGCGCAACTTGCCGCCCTGAATGATGCCGGCTTTGGAGAAGCTTTCGAGCGAGGCAAGTGCCATGTTGATGGTGACCGAGCGGACGGGGATGATCCCCTCCCGCTTGCGCTCTTCAGGAACGAGGCCAATGCCGGCAGAAATGGCGTCGCGGGGATTGCGCAAGATAACGGTTTTGCCGTCTATGTCGATCGTGCCTGCCGTCAGTCTGTCAGCTCCCGCCAGAAGTCGCAGGAGTTCCGTCCGGCCGGATCCGACAAGCCCGGCAATGCCGAGAACCTCACCACGGTGAAGTTTGAACGAAGCGTCCCGAATTTTCGTCAGCGACGAGAGATTCCGCGCCTCGAGTTTCACCGTCGCGGTCGCGTGTGAGACATGCTGCTCCTGCATCAGCTCACGCCCCACCATCATGGTGATGACATCCTGATGGGAAGCCGTCTGTACATCCACCGCACCGACAAGCTTACCGTCGCGCATGACACTGGCGCGCTGGCAGATGCGGAACACTTCGTCCATCTTGTGCGAGACATAGATAATCGACACGCCACTGGCCGATAGCTTCGTTATGACCTCGGCCAGCCGTTCGAACTCACTGGGCGTCAGACTGGATGTCGGTTCATCCATGGCGATGATCCTGGCGCGGTCGAGCAATGCCCGGGCAATCTCGACGATCTGGCGCTGTGCCACCTTGAGCGAAGAGATCGGCGCGGATGGATCGATGCCGGGTTCGATCATCGACAATGCTTCGGCAGCCCGCCGCTCCTGCTCGCGCCTCGAGACGAACAGCCCGCCCATGGTCGTCAACGGATGGCCAAGGAACATGTTCTGCGCGACACTCAGATGCGGTACCTGCTGCAGTTCCTGGTGGATCATGGCGATGCCGGCGGCCCGCGCGTCCATCGGCTTGCGAAAGGATACAGTTTCGCCGTCGACAAACAGGGAACCGGAGGTCGGACGGAAGACGCCGGAGAGTATCCGCAGCAGCGTCGATTTTCCGGCCCCGTTTTCACCGAGAAGCCCGTGGATTTCACCGGGCGCGACATCAAAGGAGACGTCGGTTAATGCGTTCACGCCGGGAAAGCTCTTGGATATCGCTTCGAATCTCAGTCTCGGTGTCATGATGTCACCCTTTCATCGGCGGGGATGCCGGCCACGGTGGCCGGCATCTTTGTCAGCCAGCGATCACTTCGCCGCAGCTGCGTCTTCCATCAGGACGGCCCGCACATCGACGCCTTCGCCCTGATAGCGGGCGACATTGTCCTTTGTGATGAGCGCCTGCGGCGTCGCGACGACGCGGGGCAGTTTCTGGCCTGCGACGAGGCGCAAGGCTGCTTCGAGTGCGACCTCGCCCGTCAGGACCGGGAAGCTGTCGACGGTGCCCGTCAGCTCGCCTGCCTTGATCGAGGCATAGGCATCGGAAATGCCGTCCGTGCCGAACACGGCAACTTTGTCCTGCAGACCTGCGGCCTTGACGGCCTCGACGATGCCGAGTGCCATGCCGTCATTGTTGGCATAGAAGCCGACCAGGTCCGGATGCTGCTGCAGGATGTTGGTCGCCGCGTCATAGGATGTCTGGCGATCCCAGTTGCCGGGAACGCTGGCAACGACTTCGAACTTGCCGCCTTCGCTGATTGTCGACTTGAACCCATCGGTACGCTGGACAGCGGCATAGACACCGGCCTGGCCCTCGATAATGGCGACCTTACCGCCTTTAGGACGATTTTCGATGAACCATTTCGCCACACGCACGCCGTTGTCGCGCTGGACGTTGCCGACATAGTGTTCCGCCTGCGGAATGACGGCATCGTTGACGTTGACGACCGGAATGCCGGCAGCCTTCGCCTGTTCGATTACCGGCTGCAGGTTGGCATCGGTCTGCGGCGAGACCAGCAGGACGTTGTATCCCTGGGTGATCAGCCCCTCGGCAATGGTCAACTGACCGAGCTGGTCGCCTTCGCTTTGCGCTGCCTGATAGACCACCGGCACGCCGGCCTTGTCGCCGAACTTCGTGTAGCCTTCACCCAGCGAGCGCCAGTATTCGTTGGTCAGCGTCTTGGACACAGCACCGGCCTTCGTGCCTTCCGGCAGCTTCGGGAAGGCGCCGAGCTTGGCTTCGAGTTGCGACCAGTCCATGCGGTCCTTTTCGGTGTCGGAGTTGAGTGGTGCAAGTTCCTGCGCGATAGCGGCGCTGAACAGGAAACTGGCAGCCAGACCTGCGGCAACAGTCGTCTTCAAAAATGTCTTCATCGGTTCCTCCCGAGTGTGAAATTCACACGCCGTCCGGCGTGCTGCGGTGTTGGAGTTCAAGTCCCCGCGCCAAGCATCACTTCTTGAATGATGGACTGAGCGGAAACGGCATCCTGACGGTCAATCGCACCAGACAGGCGATTGTCCTGCTCAAGGCGGTCCACGACATCAAGCATGCGCTTGACGGTCTGGATGTTCACCTCGCATTCGTGGACCGGATCGAGGCCGGTCATGTCCGGGAATGTGTCGAAATAGATCGCACCGTCGTAACCGTCTTTGCGGATCTGGCGCAGCAGTTCGATCGTCTGTTGGGCGTGGACGGCGCCGACCATCAAGCCGTCGTCGCGCTTGGCGTAACCATCGTTGAGATGGACACCGAGCACGCGGCTGTAACGGGCGATAAGCGCAGCAGCAAAAGCAGGCTGCTCATCGGCATAGAGCACGTGGGCGAAGTCCAATGTCACGCCAAGATTGGGGAGACCAACTTCCTTGATAGCCAGCAGCGTCGTGGCGCAGTCCGGCATCAGGCTGTAAGAGCGTGGCTCGTTCGGCTTGTATTCGATACTGATTTGGCACGCCGCATCATGTTCACAAACTTCACGAATCCCGTCAATTTCGTGTTGCCACAGAGTTGTATAATCCGCCTGAAACGCATAATCGAAACCGTCCTGGCCGAGCCAGAGCGTCATCAGGTTGCTGCCGGCCTCGCGGGTCGCATCGATCCCTTTCTTCGTCAGGTCGATCGCCTCGCGACGAACCGCGGGATCGGGGTTGGTGAAGGCTCCGATCTTGAAGGCAGGATTGGTATAGTAGCGCATCGCAAAGCCATTGATCGCAAGGCCCATGTCCCCAATCTTCGTCGCGAGTTCGCGCGGGTTTTCCGAGACGTGGTCGGGGTAATTGAGGTCGAGATCCGTCAGCCCTTCGACCTTTGCAGCACGAGCGACCATCTGCGTCACGGTTGGCTTGCCGGAAAGATCAGGCCATTCTGCCTGCGGCCGGGAGGCGAATGAGTTGAGGCGGGTGGCGAATTTCAATGGGGTCACTGGACTGGGCTCGCATCGTTTGGTGTTAGGACTTACTTCACATAATAATGAAATATTGTAAAGTTATGAAATGTTGTGCGCCGCACCAATTCGCGCGAGCATGCTCGCCTTCGGACGGCAAGGAAGGTGCCGCGCTACTTCACCGCGCCCGCGGTCAGACCCTTCACGATGTAGCGTTCGAGGAATATGCCAATCAGGACCAGCGGCATGATTGCAGCTGTCGCAATGGCTGCCATCGACCACCAGTTGATGCCTTGCGATCCGGTCTGGCTTGCAACCATCACCGGCAGTGTCTTGGCATCGGTGCTGGTTAGAAGAGCTGCGAAGAAATACTCGTTCCAGCATAGGATGACCGACAGGATGAAGGCCGCCACCATACCCGGTAGCGCGATCGGCAGAACGATCCGCAGGAAGGCGCCCCAGATCGAACAACCATCGACAAGGGCCGCCTGTTCGAGCTCGACCGGGATAGTGTCGAATTGGTCGCGCATGATCCAGATGACGATCGGCAAAACCATCAGCGTATAGACCAGGATTATGCCAACAAGAGAGTCCAGCAGGATTAGCTGCTTGTAGAGAACGAGGAACGGCATCGCGAGGACGACTGGCGGAAGGATAAGCTGCGATAAGAAGAAGAAGGAAATGTCCTTGTTGCGCATCCAGAGGAACTTGTAGGAAAACCGGCTGAGCCCGTAGGCCGCCAGCGACCCGATGACGACCGCCAGAAGCGACGCGCCGCCGGAGGCAATGAGGCTGTTGACGAAGCGCCGAACGAACTCGTCGCGAACCGTCGACTGCTCGAAAATCGTATCCGGCGAAAGGCCAAGCGACCGCCAGCCTTTCCAGTCCGGCGTGAAGTCCACGAAGGGGATCATATGGCCCTGGGTGACATTCACGGCGGTCTTAAACGACGTCGTCACCGTCCAATAGATCGGAAACAGCGAAATGAAGGCCCAGAACACCAGCGCCGCATAAATCAACAGACTGCGGGTCATGAAGTGGGGCAGCACGAAGCCACGAGGCCTCGAGTTTTTCGGATGGACCGCCTGATACGTAGTCGACATGGTTCAGTCCTCAGTTCGATCGTTGCATCCATCGGCTGGCCCATTTCAGAATGAGCGCGACGAAAACGATAATGATGACGAGATAGACTTCGGCGAGCATCGTGCCGTAGCCGACGTTGGAGCGGTCTCGGTATTCACGGAAGATGAAGCTCGATACCGTGTCCGTCGCGCCACCCGGGCCGCCTGCCGTGACATTGATGACGATGTCGGCGAGTTTCAGCTCGAAGATGATCCGCAGGATCAATGCAGTCATGCTGACCGGCAGCATTAGTGGAAAGGTGATTTCCTTGAAGGATTGCCAGCCTGTGGCGCCATCGACCTTTGCAGCCTCCTTGATTTCCGCAGGCAGGGCCTGCAGACCTGCCAAAAGCAGAACCATCATAAAGGGGATGGAGACCCACGCATCCATGGCCATGATCGACAGCCGCGCCAGCCAGGGCGTCGAGAAGAAGGCGGGATTGTCCCAACCCAGATAGCGCGCCAGAGTCGCCGCGGGACCGAAGCGGTACTCCATCAGCGATTTTCCGATCATCCAGCTGACGGCGACCGGGCTCAGCATCAGGGGCAGAAGAAACGCGACACGGAAGAACTTGCGCGCCCTGATCTCCGCATTGAGAAGCAACGCTAGGCCGAACGCGATGCCATATTGAACGAACACCGCCAGAACATAATAGACCATGTTCAAGAGCGCGTTCCAGAAATAGGCATCCGCCAGAAGGGTGCGAAGGTTATCGAGCCCGTTGAAATGCCGCCCCTCGACCGCGCTGAGATTCCAGTCGGTGAACGCGATATAGAGGCCGAAGACGGTGGGAAAGACGACCATGGCAACGGTGAAGAGGACGGCCGGGAGCACGAAAGCCGCCCGCTCACCCGCCTCGCCGCGGATCATGACCTGGGAGGCGCCGAGGACCACGGACCAGGCCAGATAGGCGTAAAGAACAGGGCGCCAGCTCTTAAAACCGATCGCCATGACGCCAAGGCTGTCGAGTGACTGAAGCAAAAGGACGGCAAGGAGAATAAACGTTGCAAGCGACAGCAGGACTTTGCCAAAAATGGCATGCTTTCCCGCAGGCGCAGGGCGGGCCCTGAACGTCTTGCTCTCGACCAGCGTTATTGCTTGAGACATGGCGGCAGACCTTGAACGCCGGAATTCCGGACATGTGTTGCGTACGCCGGCGACATGGAAAACCCGTATCGCCGGAACCCCTTGATGAAAGACGAAAGACGTCAGACGCCCAGCGATGCCTTGTAGAGCGCGATCTGCTTGTCGCGGCCTAGCTGGTCGGTAATCTTTTCCCACGCGGCGGCAATCGCATCGGCACCTTCCTGCGCGGTGGCCTGGCCGGCAAACACCTTGGCCAGTTCGTCTTCTGCAACGCTGTAATATTGGAAGATGCCGGGAATGCGCGGTTCGATCGCGGCGTTCGGGTGGTTATAGGAGTTGGACTGCGAAGCGAGGTAGCTCGAAATGAACGCCTCGTCGTAGCCTGCTTCCACCCACTCCTTGATGTCGAACTGGCTCTTGCGATAGCACTGGAAACCGGATGGATAGGCGGCCATCCAGAGCGCAAGATCCTTGCCGCCAAGATGCGCCGCGGCACTCCAGGCCGCCTTCTTCTTCTTCTCGTCGCCGTCGACGCGGGCCATGACGTAAACGCCCCATCCAAGATAGGCCATGTTCGGCGCATGGTTCGGACCGCTCGCGAGCTTGTCCCACTTGCCGGTCTTGGCATTGTAGACATCGTCCGAACCCGGCAGGATATCGAAGGCAACTGTGTCACCGACGACGGAGCTGTCGCTCGTGCGGGCGCTCGAGCCGACATCACCCCACCAGGAAACCATCGATCCGGTGCCAGCCAGGAATTGCTGGAACGCAGTCGTACCGGGGTCCGCGTTGAGCTGATCGCCGGATTCCGACGGCAGAGCATCGATGACGTCCTGGATTGCCCTGACCCAGGCCGGGTTGTTGATGCGCGGCTTCATCGTGTCGACGTCGAACAACCAGGCCTTGTCGTCCGGGTGCTTCGCATAGGCGGTCGCCCGGCTGCCGAGGAAATAGAAGCCAAAACCGCCCCAGGCCTTCGGCGCATCGAGATAGCCGATCGCTTCCACGCCACCGAGGGTCTTGCCTTTGAGGAACTTGGTGACCTCCTGAACCTTCTGCCAGGTCTTGGGCACCCCCCACTCGCCGTCGTGCCCCTCGTCCTTCCAGGCCTTTGCCAGATCGGCATCGGTGAAATAGTCGGTGCGGTAGTTGAAGTTGTGGCAATCGCCGTCGACCGAGATACGGTAGGTCTTGCCATCCCAGGTTCCGACCGGGGCCTTGAGATAATCGACGTAGTCGTCCATGTCGATCTGGGCCTTGACCCAATCGGGCATTTCCGATGCCAGCCCCTTGCCGCAGACGTCGCCCTCGAAGGGGGCACCCATTTCGAGAATGTCGAAATCGACGGTCCCGGTGGCGATCGCCTGCTGCAAGCGCGGATTGTAGTCTGCCTGCGCCAGATCGATCCACGAAATCTTCGCGCCGGTATAATCTTCCCATGGCTTCAGGAAGCCGCGGAAAATCACATTGTGCAGATTCTGGTTGTTGAGCCCCATGAAGGACAGCTCGACGCCTGCGAACTCACCCTGCTTCACGCCGCTTTTGGTGGCGCCGAGGCACAGTTCTCCGACCTTTTGCCAGTCGGCATCGGTGGGTGAACCCTTGCCGACGCCCGGTATCTGCAGGATCTGGCTGCGCAGCGACGCGTCCTGTGCGCTCGCGCCTCCCGCCATGCCAAGGATGCTGCCGGCGGTGGCGAGTGCGGCCAGACTGGCACCGGTTTTCAGAATGGCGCGCCGGCTAAGCCCGATCGCCATCATTCTCTCGAATTCACTGACCTTCATAATTTCACTCCTCCCGTTGAACACATCACCACGCATGGTGGATATCGGCCGACCCCCCCCCCGACGGGGATCGGCAAGGCGGCATCAATCGAGCCGCAAGCCGGTTTCCAGATCGAAAAGATTGACGGATGCCGGGTTCGGCGTCATCGCGAACGGCTGGCCGGGTTGCCCGTCCACCCGATCGCGAAATACCCCGATGACCTTCTGCTGACCGATCCGGCCGAAGACCTGTGTCTCTGCGCCCGTGGTCTCGATGACGCTGACATTTGCGGTCACGTCGCCGCCGAGCGCGAAATGCTCCGGCCGGATGCCGTAAAAGCATGACCGGCCGTCGCAGCCTTGCGGGGCGCGGGCCAGCGGCAGCCGAAAGCCGTCGTCCGTCTCGAAGAACAGATCAACTGAGGCCCGGATATGACCCTTGAGCAGGTTCATCGACGGCGAGCCGATGAAGCCGGCAACGAATGTATTGGCTGGCCGGTCGTAGAGCTCGAGCGGCGAGCCGATCTGCTCGACGCGGCCGTCCCGAAGCACGACTATACGATCCGCCATCGTCATCGCCTCGACCTGATCGTGAGTGACATAGATCATCGTGGTCGCAAGCCGACGCTGCAATTCCTTGATCTCCGCGCGCATCTGCACGCGCAGCTTGGCATCCAGGTTGGACAGCGGTTCGTCGAATAGAAACACCTTCGGGTCGCGAACGATCGCCCGCCCCATGGCAACGCGCTGTCTCTGGCCGCCCGAAAGCTGGCGCGGATAGCGCGACAGGTAGGGAACCAGATCGAGGATCCCGGCAGCGTTCTTCACCCTCGCGTCGATATCGGCCTTTGCCTCGCCGCGCATCTTCAGCGCAAAACCCATGTTCTCGGCAACGGTCTTGTGGGGATAAAGCGCGTAGCTCTGGAAGACCATGGCGATGTCCCGATCTTTCGGCGGCAGATCGTTGACCACATGCCCGTCGATCCGGATATCGCCGAACGTGATCGGCTCAAGACCCGCGACCATGCGCAGCAGCGTGGACTTCCCGCAGCCCGACGGGCCGACCAGCACCACGAATTCGCCGTCCGGTATCTCCACGGAAACGCCTTGGATCACCGTCAGGCCACCATAGGCTTTACCGACGTTGTCGATAGTCATAGATGCCAATGCAAACTCCTTCCGCGCGTCGCGCTCCTCACGACGTTTGATCACCCTCCAGAAGGAGGCGGTGGGCGTCGCAGCCAGCAATACCCACCGCCGTTCGGCCTGCCTTGGGAAGGGACATCATTCCGCCTGGACACTTCACATAATTACGATAGCTTGTAAAGTGGTCTATTTATGATTTTACGGGATCTTATCTCGACCTTCGCTTCCGCCAAACGATTCCGCGCTATGTCCCGCTGACGAGCAGAGTATGCTGAGCGAGCCGATGGGGTTATGTGGTGCGCCGCTTCAAGGAAGGATTGAAAACATCACAAATCATCTCTAGATGGTGAAGAAATTGCGGCACGCCAAAGGAGGAACGTGGTGTTAAAGGGAATCGATCCGGTCATCAATGCTGAGCTGATCTATGCGTTGATGCTGATGGGGCACGGGGACCAATTGGTGTTGTGCGATGTCAACCATCCCGCTCAGACCATCGCCCGGCACACGACCCATGGCCGCCTCATTGACGTCTCCGGCTGCGGTCTTGAGTGCGCAGCAAAAGCAATCCTAACGCTCTTCCCGCTCGACACATTCGTCGATGCGCCCGTGAAAAGAATGCAGGTGGTGGGCGACGCGGAACTCCAAATGCCGATTTTTTCCGCGATGCAGACGGTGATCGATCGAGCTGAGCAGCGAGCTGTCAAGATGGAGGCATTGGAACGCTTTGCGTTTTACGAGGCAGCAAAAAGCTCGTTCGCAATCGTCAGGACCTCGGATCCTGGCCCGTACGGATGCTTTATTTTAAGCAAGGGCGTCATTTGACCCGACCCTGAGTTCCGCAGTTAGACGCTGGACACGGGGAATCCGAGCCCGAAAATTCCGATTGTCAAACGGATGCCCTTGCGGTTGAAGTTCTGCGCCAATTCGGCATTTTTGCCACCTGGCTTGTGGTCGCGTTGATTAAGCCAATTGCAGTATCTCTTTCTTTTGCTTTGAACGTAATGTACGATCAGAGCCTACAAGGTCGCGTGCTAATCACTTTATAAGTTCAAGCTGAGGTTTTGGCGAAGGTATCGTGTACCGCCGGGACGTGTAACGTCGACATTGGAGAACCGGAAGAGGGCAAGGCAGTGGATCAGACGGCACAGAATTCAAGTGATATTGATAGGGTTTCACCTGAGCCATTTTATCTACAGCTGTCACGTGTCATCGAAGACGCTATAGATCGCGGAATCTATCGGCCCGGCGAGAAAATTCCCTCGGAAAGCGAGCTCTGCCGCAACTACGACTTGGCGCGTTCCACCGTTCGCGAAACGCTTCGAACCCTTGAGGATCGCAATCGCATTAGGGTGGTGCCACGCCGTGGCGCATTCGTTGTCGATCCTAAGGGGTCAGGCTGGGTCCTTCAGGTCGCAGACGGCTTCTTCGAAGGCGAGGTCCACGATCAAAGAAATGTTGAGACGCGGGTTCTCGAAGCAAAGCTCGCTCCTCCTCCTGGGGCTGTCGCGCGTGCGCTAAATCGGACGCAGGAGCAGAATTGCTTCTTGCTGCGCCGCCTTCGGCGACTTGACGGCAACTTGGCGCTCTACTCTATCAACTACCTGCTGCCGGAGTTTGAAGACATCATTTTAAAAAGCGAAGTGGTGCAACCTCATGGCTCTCTCAACCGGGTGATGAAGGCCAATGGCTATCGCATTTTTGGCGCGAGGCGAACGGTCGAAGCGGTCGGAGCACCCGCACAGGTGGCGAAATTGCTTGAAATCTCTGAAGGTACGCCCGTGCTTTTGATCACGTCCACGTCTTGGGACAAGGATCAAAAGCCGTTCGATTTTTACACCTCGTGGGTCCGGACTGACATCGTAAAGGTGACGGTCGAGGCATCTGCAAACCTCGGCGCTCCTTAGCCTTCCGAAACCTCCATACAAAGCCAAGCGATAAAACCACTTGATTTTAAAAATCAGCCGTGGCACGGTCTGTACGTACAAGATGGACAGTGACGACAGATCAAGCCGTTCTATCGTTACTGTCCGGCGCTACGGGAGGGGGCGCGTACTTTGGCTGTGTGCCTGGCTGCGTCTGTCTACATGACAACGCATCCAAAGAGCTGGGCGAGTGCTTAGCCAAATCTTTCCGCGAAAGTTGTCGCTCTGCTTGGCTATCGCAAGCGGGGCGCATGGATAGCCGCCCCGGTCACTTCGGCTTGTCGGGCGGTTTCGAGTGGCAAACCTGAGGAGGAATCGATGCTCTTGAAGAAACTTATGGCCTCGGCGTCAGTGGCACTGATGGCCATGTTGGGAGTGGCGCACGCAGAAACGACGCTGACCATCGCCACCGTGAACAACCCCGACATGGTGGTGATGCAGAAGTATTCTGCGGAATATGAAAAGGAGGCCGGCGTAAAGCTGAATTGGCTCGTCCTCGACGAAAACACCCTGCGCCAGCGTGTTACGACTGATATCGCCACGAAGGGCGGCCAGTTCGATATCGTCACCATCGGCCTGTATGAAACGCCGATCTGGGGCAAGCAAGGTTGGCTGAAGCCGTTCGACAATCTGTCCGCCGACTATGATGTCAACGACATTCTGCCGAGCGTCCGGGACGCCCTGTCATATGACGGACACCTGTATTCGGTGCCCTTCTATGCAGAAAGCGCAATGACATTCTACCGCAAGGATCTTTTCGAAGCGGCGGGTTTGACCATGCCCGAAAATCCGACATGGACCCAGATTGCGGAATTCGCTTCGAAGCTCGACAACAAGGAGACGGGTGTCCATGGTATCTGCATCCGCGGTTTGCCGGGCTGGGGTGAGAACATGGCTCTCCTGGGCCTCGTCGGCAACGTGTTCGGCGGCGTGCAGTTCAACATGGACTGGAAATCAGGAGTCAACAGCGAGGCGTGGAATAAGGCAATCCAGTTTTACGTGGACCTCGCCAACAAGTACGGCCCTCCGGGCATCGTGGGCAACGGCTTCAATGAGAACCTGAACCTTCTTGCCGAAGGCAAGTGCGCCATGTGGAATGACGCGACGGTCGCCGCGGGCCTTCTCTTCGACCCGAAGCGTTCGAAAGTTTCCGACAAGCTCGGCTTCGCCCAGATGCCGATCGAAACCTGGGACAAGGGCGGCGCATGGCTGTGGGCATGGTCGCTCGGCATTCCGTCGTCATCACAGCATGCCGACGAAGCCCAGAAGTTCATCGAATGGGCGACTTCGAAGAAGTACATCGACATGATCGGCGAGAAGGAAGGTTGGGTCACCATTCCTCCAGGCACGCGTAAGTCGACCTATGAGAACCCGAACTACATCAAGGCCGCGCCGTTCGCGATGCCGACCTTGAAGGCGATCGAAAGTGCCAAGCTTGTCGACAACACGGCTGTTCCGAAGCCCTATGTCGGCATCAACTTCCCGATCATCCCTGAAATGCAGGCTATCAACAACTATCTCGGCCAGCAAATCGCGGCGGCGTTGACGGGTAAGATGTCGGTCAAGGAAGCCCTCGATGCGGCCGCCGCCAACTCTGACAAGATCATGAAGAAGGCTGGTTACATCAAGTAATCCGTCTACGCAGACCTGCGGCGGTGATAGTCGGCCGCCGCAGCTTTCTTGATTTCGAGGGAGGATTTTATGGCATCGACCCCAACAACACTAGCTGTACGTGCGAAAAGCGGGCGTGTCATGAAAACCTGGCCCCTCTTGCTTCCATCAGTGGCGGTCCTAGCAATTTGGGCCTTCGTACCGCTTGTGCTGACACTCTGGTACTCGTTCCAGAACTACAATCTCCAAATGCCGCCGGCCGTGTTCGGCGGCCTGATTAACTACGAGTTCCTGTTCACCGATTCCGATCTGCCCGGGGTCGTCCTGAACACGCTGATCCTCGTTTTCGTGCCGCTGATCGTCACTGTCGTGCTCGGCACGGCGTTTGCGATCATCTATGACGGCCCATTTCCAGGTCAGCCGATCGCGCGCATCCTTGTCATCACACCGTTCTTCGTGATGCCTACCGTCGCGGCCCTCGTTTGGAAAAACCTGTTTTTCCATCCGGTTTGGGGTCTGTTGT
>Ga0307515_10017110_pt1 | contig 13235 bp, 4 predicted proteins | sample 17_EM_MG_FD_194513 | JGI IMG/M metagenome (GOLD analysis project Ga0307515, IMG submission 194513) | Populus trichocarpa ectomycorrhiza microbial communities from riparian zone in the Pacific Northwest, United States - 17_EM | ecosystem: Host-associated > Plants > Roots > Unclassified | place...
CCGGCCGGCGATCCGGAACCGGCGGCGCGGACCCGCGCAACGGCGACCGGCCCGAGCCGGGCAACGGCGACGTCGAGGCCGGGCACGTCGAGGCCGTGCTGGCCGGTGACCCGGCACGAGCCGGACAGGTCCTGGTGCACGCGGAGCTCGGCGGGGTAGACGGGCCCCGCGCCGTGGTCCCAGAGCCAGCCGCGCACGGCGTCTTTGACGACGGCCAGCCTCAGCAACCAGGCCCGCTGCCCGGTCGGCGGAAGCCCTTCGTACTCCGCGTACTCGGCACGTCCGACGTAGCGCCGGAGGTAGAACTCGCGAGACGACAACGTCCGCCAGTGCTCGGTCAGCCACCACAGCCCGCCGGCGGGCTCGGCGAGCGTGGCGGTCCCCGGCATGCGGTGCACGGCACCCGCCCGTTCGTCGCTGTCGAAGCGCCGGTCGACCCAGCCGAGCACCGTCATGACAGGTACGCCGTCGCAGGACAGCCGGCCCTCCATCGTCACGGTGTCCGTGTCGAGCCCGGTGACCCGCACGAAGCAGTCCACGGTGGACCCCGGGGCGGGTTCGGGCGCGTGCAGGTCGATCCGGGTGATGCTCGCCGGCAGGGCGATCCAGCGGTCCGGGGCGTTCTCGATCAGCCACTGGCCGAGGACCTGCCCCAGGTTGTCCAGCAGGGCGCCCGGCGCGGGCGGGACCGTGAGCACCGTGCGCATGGTGCGCTCGGACACCGCGAGCGACCGGGTCATGCCCTGGAAGGCCGGGCCGTGGAAGAGCCAGCCCTGCCGGTACAGGTCGGCCGCGGTCAGCTGGGGCGCCCGCTCGCCGGGCTCCGGTGCCCACGCGGCGGGTGGCGGCGGGCGGTGGCGCGCGAGCAGGACGGTGCCTTCCGCGTGGTCGCCCAGCCGGACGTGCACGCGGCCGGGACCGGTGGGCTCGATGTCGATCCGCACCTGCCGCGGCGGAGAGGCGGGGAGCCACCGGTGGAACATGATCTTTTCGGCGGCGATCGCGACCAGCCCGGTGCAGGCCTGCTCGGCTACCTCGAGCATGTGCGCGACCATCGTGGTCGCCGGGACGAGCGCGCGCAGGTCTTCTTCGTCGGGCCAGCCCGGGCGCTGCCGCATCAGGCAGTGGTCCCGCAAGTAGGGCATCGTCGCGAGGGAGACGTCGAGAACCCGGGTGCTGGTGGTGGTCGCCGCGCGCAGCACCGCGGCCACGGCGTCCGCGGTCCGGTCGAGGAACCCGGCCATCTCCGCCGCCAGCGTGGTGCCGAGTGTTGCCAGGCCCGCGACACCGGTGTCCATCCCGGCCGGCGCCGACGGTGGCTTCCCGTTCGGCATCGGCGCGGCCACCGGAGCGGGCCCGGCCGGCTGGTCCAGGGGCCGGAAGTCCGGCTCCGCGCCTTCAGCCCACAGCGCGAGGGCGCAGCGGCGCAGCTGGTCGAGCCCGGGCCGGTGCGGCGAGTTCGCGGCCAGCACCAGGAAGTCCGCGCCGGGGACGTCGTGCCGCAGGGTGTCGTCGATCAGGGACCCGAGCTGCCCGGTGCCCAACTGCAGGAAGGCCCGCACCCCCGCGTCGTACAGGGACCGCACCACCTGGCGGAAGCGGACGGGCTCGACCAGGTGGCGCAGGCACAGGTCCCGGACGGCCGCGGGGTCGTCCGGGAACGGGGTCGCGGTGGTGGCCGACCAGACCGGGGTGGCGGCGGGCCGCATCCGCAGCGCCGGTACGCCGTCGCGGAAGTAGCCGAGATAGGGCGCGAGCATCGGGGTGTGGAATCCCGACTTGAACGGCAGGAGGCGGCAGATCACGGCCTGCGCGCGCATCGTCGCCAGGACCTCGCCGATGTCGTCGGCCGGCCCGCAGACCACGGTCTGCCCTGCCGAGTTCTCGTGCGAGATCACGACCTCCGGGTGCGCGACGAGGACCGGTGTCACCCGGTCGGCGGCGCAGCCCAGCACCGCGAACTCGACGCCGGGCACGCGCAGGGCATCGAGGTCCGCGCGGGCGACGAGCGCGTCGAACTCCGCGGCGGACACGATGCCGCCGGCGATCATCGCCGTCCATTCGCCGATGCTGTGGCCGGCGACCGCGTCGGGCCGGATCCCGAGCCGTCGCACGGCCGAGTCGAGCAGGCGGCCCACGGACATCACGGCGGATCCGTGCCGGCCGAGCGACGCGGTCGACACGTCCGGTACGTCCGGCGCGGGCACGCCGAAGTGCTCGGCGACGTCGGCGACGTTGGGCGTGAAGTCTCCTTCCAGCCCGGGGAAGACGAAGGCGGTCCGGCCCCCGCCGGCGAGCAGCGGGGCCGGGCTGAACCACAGGTCGCTGCGCCGCCGGACCGGCCTTCCCTTGCCGACCAGGCGCCGTGCCGTGGCCAGCCGGTCCGGAGTGGGGTCGAGCATCGCCAGCCGCGGTCCGGGACCCCGGTAGGACGTGCCCGCCGGTTCGCCGGCGTCGAGTGCGTCGAGCAGGCCGTGGACGTCCGGCGCCGCCAGCAGCAGCGTCCGGGCCGTCACCGGAAGCGCGGGAGAAGCGATGCTCATCGCCGCCTACCAGGCCGAGGCCGTGTAGAGGACCGCGGGGACCTCGCCCCACGCGAGCTCGCGGAACAGTGCCGCCACGGCCGCGTCCGGCGCCAGCAGGCTGATGCCGCGCTCGGCGTAGGATCGCGCCAGCTCTTCGCTCACCATTCCGCCGTGAGGTCCCTCCGGCGCCCACGGTCCCCAGTGGACGGTGAGGGCGCGGGTGCCGCTGCGGGCGGACCAGGAGCTGCCCAGCGTTTCGAGCGCATCGTTCGCCGCGGCGTAGTCGGACTGCCCGCGGTTGCCCAGCACAGCCGCGATGCTGCCGAAGAACACCACCGCGCGTGGCAGGTCGGGCAGCTCGTCCAGGGCGCCGAGCAGGGCCCGGGCTCCGGCGACCTTGGTCTGGTACACCCGGGCGAATGACGTCGGGTCCTTGGCGGCGACCAGCCGGTCCTCGATGACGCCCGCCGCGAAGACGACCAGGTCGAGGCGGCCGTGTTCGGCGTGCACTTGCTTGATCAGCCGGCCGACGGCGTCGGTGTCGGTCGCGTCGACCGGGTGGTAGCTGGCCAGGCTGCCGTGGCCGCGGAGCTCGCTCAGCGTCCCTTCGACTTCGCGGCGGGCCAGGATCTCCTTTGCCCGCCGGTCGACTTCGGCGGGATCGCGGTGCCCCAGCCGGGCCAGGGCGCCGCGGAGCGCGGCCAGGTCGGTCGCGGCAGCGACCTCCGCGGGTTCGGCGTCCGACGCGGGCTGCGTGCGTCCGGCGAGCTCGATCCGGCACCGGGTGGCGGCGGCGAGCTCCGTGGCGACCCGGGCGGTGATGCCGCGGGCGCCGCCGACCAGCAGGACGACGGAGTCCGCGTCCACTCCCGCTGCGGCCAGGTCGGCGGTGGCGTCGCCAGCTGGCCCGGCGCCGGTCACGGCGAGCCCGCCGAGCGGGGTCTCGACCAGATCGGGCGTGCGCCGGTGCGGGTCGTGGCGGACCACCGGGCCGCCGGTGCGGTCCTGCAGTTCGCCGGTCACCAGCTCGGCGATCTCGTTCTCGTCCGTGGTCGCGTCGATCTCGACGAGTCGGGCCAGCGTGTCCGGGTACTCCCGGGCGATGCTGCGGAAGAACCCGCGCAGCCCCCAGGATTGGGCGCCGGGTCTCGCGACGGCCACGCACCAGCGCACTCGGGGCAGGGCCGACGCGAAGAGCGGGTAGAGCTCCGGCAGCAGCGGCTCGTCCACAGTGGAGAGGGTGTGCAGGGAGATCAGCCCGTCGACGGGGGTGTCTTCGGGGATCCCGGCCTTGCCCAGCACGACGGGTTCGGCGCCGCTGGCTGAGAGGCGTCCGGCCAGTTCCTCCGCGATCCGCGGGTCCCCGCCGGCGATCGCGATCACCGCGCCGATCAGGGCCTCGGTGTCCGTTGTCGCCGGGGCGTCCACCAGATCCAGGACGAACCGGCCGGGCGGACTGCTCAGCGCCGCCGTGGGTTGCGCTGCCGCGGTTTCCGCGGGTGTGGGTCCGCCGAGTACCGCGGCCATAGCGCCGGCGGTCCGGCTCCGGACCAGGTCGTCGATCAGGTCTCGGCCGCCGGCGAGCTCGCCCGCGATCTCGGTACGCTTGATGGAGTCGACGGACAGGTCTGCTTCGAGGTCGAGGTCCGGGTCGATCATGTCCGGCGGGTAGCCGGTCCGCCGGGCGATCACGCCGACCACGAGCGACAGCGGGTCGTCGGCCGGCGCGGGTGGCGCTTCGCGTTCGGCGACCGCTGTGATCGTCGGTACCGGCGCGGGGAGGGTCACGGGGTCCGGGACAGGGATGGCCGCGGGGGAAACCATCGGTGTCCCGAGGTAGCCGAGCATGACGTCGCGTTGTGCGGTGACGAGTTCGCGGCTCGTGCGAAGGAAATCCGCCACGAGCGCGTCACGTCCCGTTGAGTCGGGCAAGGTATCCGTCCTCGGCGTTGAGAAGGGGTTGACCCGGCGGGCCGGGGCCAGGCCGCCGGGGATCACGTCGCCGTCGGCGGTGCGGACGCGATGGCCGTCGATCGTCCAGCGAGGCCGTTTCGGGGGTTCGGCAAAGGTCAGGTCCCGGCCCGGGCGGCCGCTGTGCAACCAGCCCGCCCGCACGTCCACACCCACCGCGGCGAGCCGGGCCAGGCCGGTAAGGAATCCGCGAAGGCCGTTTTCGCCGGGACTGACCACCGTATGCGGCCGGTCGTGCAGGATCTTGCCGACCAGGCCGCCGAGCACCGAGCCCGGGCCGGCTTCGACGAAGACACGCGCGCCGTCGGCGTACATGCCCTCGATCTGCTCGGCGAAGAGCACCGGGGAACCGATCTGCGCGGCCAGTTCGGCGCGTGGCGCGTCGGCGCCGGCGGGGTAGGGCGCCGCGGTCCGGTTCGACCAGACGGGCCGGTCGCGCTCGCGGAAGGCGACTTCCGCCAGCACCGCGCCGAACGTGGCGCCCGCGCCGGCGACCACCGGACTGTGGAAGGCGCACGCAACGGGCAGTGGAGTGGCCGACAGGGAGGCTTCGCGCAGTGCCACCAGAGCGGCCTCGACGGCGGGCGAGGTCCCGGCGATCACGGTCTGGTCGGGTGCGTTGCGGTTGGCCACCACGACGTCGCCGATCCCGGCGAGCACGCGTTCCACCTCCGCGGCGGACGCGGCGATCGCGGCCATCGCACCCGAGTCGGCGCCCGCGGCGTCCACAATGGATTCCGCGCGCGCCACGCTGAGCCGCAGCAGGACATCCGGGTCGAGCGCGCCCGCGGCAGTGAGGGCCACCAGCTCGCCGTAGCTGTGCCCGGCGAACATGTCGGCCCGCACGCCCGAAAGGGTGAGCAGTTCGTGCACGGCGAGCCCGGCGACGCCGAGCGCCGGCTGGGTCTGCCGGGTGTCGCGCAGCCGGTCCCGCTGGGCGCGCGTCTCGGCGGCGTCGAAGGCGGCGGGCGGGAAGACGGTGTCGAGAACCGGCCCGGCATGCCGGGCGATCCGGTGCAGTTCCGGGAAGGTCGTGAACAGCTCGGCGAGCATACCCGGGCGCTGGCTGCCCTGGCCGGGGAAGAGCACGGCGGTCTTGCCCGCCGGCGTGCCGGTGCCTGTCGATACCTCCGAGGGTGTGTCCCCGCTCGTCACCGCGTCCACGATTCGGATCAGCTCGTCGAGGTCCCCGGCGACGAAGGCGAAGCGTACCGGAGCCAGTTCCCGGGCACTCCACACTGACACCGTCTTGGCGAAGTCCCGCAGGGCCCAGGGGCGCCCGCCGGCTTCGTTGGCGGTGAGCAGCGTGCGCAGCCGTTGCAGCTGACGCACTGCCGAAGCCGGTTCGGCGCTGCGGACGAGGAACAGCTCGGCGGGCCATACGGTCCGGCTCTGCCGGTTGAGGTCCGCGGTCCCGTGCCCGGCGAGGACCAAATGGAAGTTCGTGCCGCCGAAGCCGAAGGCGCTTACTCCGGCCACTCGGTCCTCCGCCGGCGCCAGCCAGGGGGACGGCTCCGTACGGAAGACGAACGGGCTGTCGGTGGCCCAGGCCGGGTTGGGTGCCGTGATCCTTGTCGGTGGCAGCACGCCTGTGTGCACGGCCAGTGCCGCCTTGATGAGTCCGGCCATCCCGGCCGCGCACTTGGTGTGCCCGATCTGGGATTTGACCGAGCCGAGCGTGCAGCCGCCGGGTGTCGCCCCGGACTCGCGGTAGAGCTTGGTGATCGTGGTGAGTTCTGTGCGGTCGCCGACCACGGTGCCGGTGCCGTGCGCTTCCACCAGTCCGACGTCGGCCGCCGCCATGCCCGCGTTGCGGTAGGCCCGCTCCAACGCCCGGAGCTGTCCTTCCGCGCGCGGGGCGGTGAGCCCCATCGCCCGGCCGTCGCTACCGCTGCCGACGCCCTTGATGACCGCGTAGACGCGGTCGCCGTCGCGCTCGGCGTCGGTAAGCCGTTTGAGGACGAGGCAGGCCACGCCCTCGCCGAGGGCGATCCCGTCGCCTTCGGCATCGAAGGTGCGGCAGCGCCCACGAGGGGAGAGCGCGCCGACCGACGAGAACATGAGGAAGTCCTCGATCGAGTTGTGCAGGTCCGCGCCACCGCACAGCACGACGTCGCTGTCACCGGTGAGCAGTTCCTTGCACGCGGCGTCGACTGCGGCCAGGGAGGAGCCGCACGCCGCGTCCACGGTGTAGTTGGCGCCGCCGAGGTCCAGGCGGTTGGCGATCCGTCCGGCGATGACGTTGACGAGCTTGCCGGGGAAGGTGTCCTCGGTCAGGCGCGGCAGCTGTTCGTCGAGTTCGGGCGGCACCTCGTCGAGGTAGGCGCGCAGCATGATGCGTAACGTGTTGGTGCGCGAGAGGTCGCTGCCCGCCTCCGTCCCGAAGATCACGCTTGTGCGTTCCCGGTCGAACGGCTTGTCCTCATAGCCCGCGTCGTGCAGCGCCCGCTGGGCGGCTTCGAGTGCGAGCAGCTGCACGGGTTCGATAGACGCCAATGCGGCCGGCGGAATCCCGTAGCGGAGCGTGTCGAACGGGATCCGGGGCAGGAAGCCGCCCCACTTGGAGTAGGTGTACTCGCCGGTGCCGGGCGTTTTGTCCTCGGTGTAGTAGCGCTCGGCGTCCCACCGGTCGGCGGACACCTCGGTGATCGCGTCGACGTTGGCGAGGATGTTCGCCCAGAATGTGGGGAGGTCGGCGGCACCCGGGAACATCGCCGAGATGCCGACGATCGCGATGTCGAGCGGTTCCGGCGCGTCCGGTCGGCTGCGCCGGTCGAGGGGAGTGGACCGGGCCGCCGAGAACTCGACGGCGCCGGTCGTCACCTCGGCGTGCAGGCGGGTGAGGTCGGTCGTGGCCGACCGCAGGACAGCCACCTGACCCGCCATGTAGAGGCCGTCCTCATGCTGGCCCGCCTCGTCGACGTCGATCAATTCGCTGCCGACGCGACGGATTCCTTTGCTCGCTATCCGCAGGCGTCCGACGTTGAGCTCTTCGAGGCGTTGCCACACCTCGCGCTCATCCGTCTCCTGCTTCCGCAGCTCCCGGCGGAGCGAGCCGAACTCATCGGTGAAGGGACTGGGCAGGCACCGGGTCACGTGCCCGGGCGCCGTCTCCAGCAGGACGGTGGATTGGGCCACCACGGCCTGTGTCTGGAACAGCGGTCGCACTGCGCCGTGTTCCACGGCCTCGTTGGTGAACAGGTACGCCGTGCCCATCAGGATCCCGACGGCGGCGCCGCGGTCGGTCAGCGGCGCGGCCGCCGTGGCGACCATCGCCGACGAGCGTGCGTCATGAATGCCGCCTGCGAACAGGATGTGCAACTCCTCGGCCGCGCCACCGTCTTCGGCGAAGTCGAGTAGCACGTCGATCGCCGCCTGCCACAGGCAGAAGCTGGTGCGCGGTCCGATGTGGCCGCCGCATTCCGAGCCCTCGAAGACGAACTTGCGGGCACCGGCGGTGAGGAACTGCTGCAGCAGCGCCGGGGACGGCACGTGCAGGAACGTCGCGATGCCGGCGTCCTCCAGCACGGCGGCCTGGTCCGGACGGCCCCCGGCGATCAGCGCGACTGACGGGCGGACCTCACGGATCGCCCGCAGCTGTCCGGCCCGGATGTCCTCGGCCGCGAAGCCGAGGACGCCGACACCCCAGGGCCGGTCACCCAGCCGGGCGCTGGTTTCCTCCAGCAGGGCGGCCGTCTGCTCCGCAGAGGACAGGGCGAGAGCCAGGAAGGGGAGGGCGCCCGCGTCGGCCACGGCGCGGGCGAAGCCGGCCTGGTCACTGACCCGGGTCATCGGGCCCTGCGCGATCGGCAGCGTGGTGCCCATCGCGGTGGCGAACGCCGAGCCGGCCGCCACCGCCGGCGCGTCGCCGAGATCCCGGCCGCGGAACGCGTCGTCGATGGTCCGGACGGTGCGGGCCGTGGTGCCGTACCGCTGCGCGAACCGGGCCGCGAGGAAGCAGTCCTGGCCCACGGGCAGCCGGTCCTCGCCGAGGGGCAGGAAACGGTGGCCCGGCTCCAGTCGGGTGTTGGTGCCGTCGCTCAGGGCGAGCAGCGCCTGGACCGGGTCGGGCAGCGCGCATTCTGCGAGCAGAGCCAGCTGGGTGTCCAGGACGACCCCGGCCGCGCCGCCGGCTGCGGCCGCTGCGGCGGTCGCGGGCCCGATTCCACCACAGATCAGGATCGGTAGGGCGAGCTGCTCGTCGGCGAGAAGATGCTGTAGGAGGACGAACGAACCGAATTCGCCGACCCGGCCACCCGACTCCGATCCTCGGGCGATCAGCCCGTGCGCGCCTGCCTCGGCGGCCGCCCAGGCCTCCGCGACCGACGTGACTTCCGCCAGCACCGGCAGGTGCGCGGCGGCGTCGGCGACGGTCCACGGCGCGTCGCCACCCAGCACGACGACGGCCGGTTCGACGACCGCGACGACGTCGGCGATCGAAGCCTCGCAGGCACTGCCGACCCGCACCCCGAACGGCCGGCCACCGGCCAGGCCGGCGACCAGCGCGAGCTGGCCGAGCGCCGTCCGGTCACCGCGGCCGAGGTCGAGGACGCCCAGCGCGCCGGCACGGCTCGCGGCCGCGCACAGGACGGCGTCGGGGATCCCGCACGGGGTCACCGCCACGACCGGCCAGTCCCATTCGGTCTTTGCTCCCATGGAAGGCCCTCTCTCAATCACGACTCAGTGGCACTGAGTGCCGGCGGATCCAGGCGTCGGGGTCCGCGGCTTTGGTGGCGTGCAGGGCACCCACCTGGCGGTGCGGAAAGATGAAGAAGGCCTCTTCGGCGAGACCGGCGACGACGCAGTCCGCCACCTCGGCGGGTTCGAGGATGTCGCCGGAGCCGGTGACCGAGCGGGCGGCGCGATGCCGGGATTTCAGGCCGTTCATCAGCAGGTCGGTCCGGACGCCGAGCGGGCACAACGCACTGACCTTGATGCCGAGGTGGCCGTAGGTCACCGCCAGCCATTCCGCGAGACTGACGGCTGCGTTCTTCGTCACCGAGTAAGGCGCGTCACCGGGCAGGCCCAGCAATCCGGCCGCCGAGGCCGTGATGACGATATGTCCGGTTCGGCGCCGGGTCATTTCCGGCAGTACCGCCTGGGTCAGGTGAGCGTGTCCCATGACATTCACCGACCACGAACGTTCCCAAACCGAGTCGGCCGCGTGAATGCCCATGCCGGTCGCGATACCCGCGTTCGAGCAGAGCAGTTCCACCGGGCCGAATTCCGATTTGGTGACGTCGACGAGGTGTGCCACTTCGTCTTTGCGCGTCACATCCGCGGCGACCGCGATCGCCGCCACGCCAAGATTTCGCAGCTGGTCAGCCACGTTTTCCGCTGCCGGTGCGTCGATGTCCGAAACCACGATTCCCCGGGGCTTCTCGTTGCCGAAACGAAAGGCGAGGGCGGCGCCGATTCCCCGCGCGCCTCCGGTAATCAGAATTACTCTGTCAGTCAAATTCACGAGGAGTCCCAAAGTCGCCGAAGGTATCATTCGGAAATGATCGACGGAGTGAAACTGTAGGGTGGTGATAATTGCCCTGTCAAGTCGCGCGTGGTTTTTGTGAATCACTCACTGCGGCCGGGCGAACCCGTTGTCAGGGATTGAGTACCAGCGTCGGCGGGGTGCGTCGCCGGGTCGAGCAGCAGATCCGCGCGGAGAGCGAGCTCGAGGGTCAGCCGGGCGTCGGGATCGTCCAGCCGCTCACCCAGCAGCTCCTGCAGCTGGTGGATCCGGTACCGGAAGGTCTGCGGGTGCACGTCCAGGCCGGCGGCGATCTCGGTGTGCGTACCGCGGCTCTGCAGCCACGCCAGCAAGGTGGTCGCCATCCGGTGGCGCTGCTTGGGCGTGAGCTCGGCGAAGGCGGCGTCCGTGTGCTCGCGCAGCTGTGCGGTCAGGAACGGGTCTACGAGCAGGAGCAGCATCGGGAGGTGGTCCTGGCACCACGCGATCCTGGCGGCCGGCCGGCCTTGCAGCTGCATGAGCCCCAGCAGCCGCCGGGCCAAAAGCAGGGAGCGATTCACCTCGGCCGGGCTCACGGCAGGGCCGACTGCGGCGCGGCGGCCGCGGAGAAGATCCCTGACCGATCGCCGGTCCGGTCCCGGATCCGACAGCAGGACACACGGTGTCGCGCTTTCGAGATCCACCAGCGCCTCCCTGCGGGAGAGGACGTCACGCAGGTCGTCGCGTTCGCCCAGTCGTTCCACAGCGATGACCAGTAGTCGGTTCGGTACCGGCCAGCGCGCGGCCGAGGCCAGCGCCCGGATCCACTCCTGATCGGCCGGTTCGCCGGAGAGGATCATCCGTACCAGTTGCCGGCGGGCCGCCTCCGGGACATCCGGGGCACCGCATTCGCCTCGCACGCGGGCTTGCGCCTCGTGGTGGCCTGCGATAGCGACGGTGCTGAGTTCGTCCACCCAGGCGAAGATCGCTTCGGCGATGACGAACAGGGATTCGGTGGGGATCCCGATCGAGGGAGCCTCGGCGCTGATGTGCTGCCACACCACCCTGGCCCCGATCCGCACGGCCGCCTGCAGCGGTTCGGTCGTGCGGCCCTCCATGAACTCGAGCTCGCCGGCCCGGCGGAAGATCGCCTGCCAGTCCGGACGGTCCACGAGGCGGCGATTCATCGCGTCGAAGCACTCGTGGATGGCCGTCTCGATGGCTTTCGTGAGTGTCTTGCGAATCCGGTCGTCCATCGTCCGTGAGTACGCGTCCACCGCACGCTGGATCTCGTCCTGCACTTCTTGGACGAGCAGGTCGGTCAACGGCCGGAGCTTCTCGGCCAGCTCGACCGGGATGGTCGCCCACAGTCGCAGCGCGGAACTACCGGTGCCGACGGGCTTGGCCGGGGCTTCGTCCGCGCCGGTCAAAGTTGGTCCGACAGATGAGTGCATGGTCGCCCCTCGGCTGTGAGGTCACGGCGTCCGGCGTGCTGGTGCACGCGGCGGTGCTGATCTGGTGCGGCCCGGTCCGGTCCGGAATCGCCGGTACGGGCGCTGCAGCGCCGGCCGGGGTCACCGGCCGGGCACACGGGACCGGGAGTATCCGCAAGCGGTGCGGACGGCGGAGATGATGTCCGCCGGACCCGGTCCGGAGGAGCCCGGCTGCTCCCGTACGTGTTCGACGGGAGCAGCGAGCTGGCCGACCAGGTCTCGGTTGACGAGTTCGGCGATTTCGAGGCACGGAGCCCGGAGCGCGGCTGTGCCGGGCGCGAGGACGAGGCGCCGTGTGCGGGCGACGGAGCGGAACACCGCTTCGGTGTCCAGCGGCCCTCCGCCCCGCAGGTCGATGATGTCGATCTCGACGCCGTCGGCCGCGAGATCGGCAGCGGCGCGCATGGCGGCCGCGCGCGACGCGTGGCATGTGACGACGGTGGCGTCGGCTCTGGGCGAGGTGAATTCGCTGGCGTCGAGCGTCGAGCCGCTCTCGGTGGCGGCGGCAGGGGGCCCGAGAGCGCGGTAGAGCCCGACCGGCTCGAGGACAATGCTCGGCGCCGGGTCCCGGATCGCCGCGAGCAGCAGGGTTTCTGCGGCGGCCGGGGTATCGGGCTGGATGACTTTCAGGCCAGGAATCCGGGTGAACCGGTCGAGGTGGGAGTCGGCGAGGACTTCCGGAGCGGGTACCGGAACGCGGAAGACGAGTGATCCGTAGGTCGTGGCTCGACGCTGTTCCTGGAACACCACCACGTGGGCCATCTGGTCCAGTACGGCACTGCCGACCGGCGCGGCCGGCAGCTCCACGACCGGGACCATACCCTCGATAGCCGCGCCCACGGCCGCGCCGCACATCGCTGTCACCGACGCCGGGAGGTTCACGACCCGGTGGTCGCCGTGCGCGGTTGACAGGCCGCGCGTGACGCCGTGGGGTCCGCCGACCGGATCGGCCAGGTCCTGGCCGAGCAGGATGACCCGGAAGTCGGTGGCGAGGGCGCGATCGAGCGCCCGGTTGAGCGCGGTCCGGCCGGAGTACTCATGGGCGCCCATCATCGGCCACCGGGACGCTGCCGGCCGGTGAACATCCTGAGGACGTCCAGGACCTGGTCCACTTCGGACATTGCGCTAGCGGAGATGCGCACGAGCGCGTCGGGGTCGACCCCGGTCGCGGTGAGCCACCGTTCGTACCGGGGCAGGGGATCTTGAGGGAGCACCGGGTCGAGTTCCTCGGGGGAAGCCTCGGCCTGCCCGTCCTCCGCGCGGTGCTTGCCTGGTCGGTAGGTGACGCACTCCACGAGGGACGGCCCGCCACCGTGGCGGGCGCGGTTGACCGCCGAAGCCACTGCCCGGCGCACCTTGACCGGGTCATTGCCGTCCACGGTCTGTCCCGGCATGCCGTAGCCGTGCGCGCGGGAGGCGACGTGGTTGATACGCGTGGTGTTCGTGACCGGCGTGCTGCCGCGGTGGAGGTTGTTCTGGCACAACAGCACCAGCGGCAGCTGGAGGACCGCGGCCAGGTTGGCGCCCTCGTGGAAGGCGCCGGTGTCGGTCGCGCCGTCGCCGAAGGAGGTGATGACGACGCGCCCGCTCCCCGTAGCCTTCGCTGCCAGTGCGGCACCGGCCGCGACTGGGACGCCTGCGCCGGGTGCTCCGGTTGTGAAGATCACCCCGTGCGCGCGGGCCAGCGGATCGGCGAATGACGTCGACTGCGGGGAGAGCAGCATGCCGATGACCTCGCGCAGTGGTAAACCGCACGCGATCAGCTCGTGCAGGCAGCGCTTCGTCGTAACCAGGCGATCCCCG
>Ga0307515_10017111_pt1 | contig 13234 bp, 7 predicted proteins | sample 17_EM_MG_FD_194513 | JGI IMG/M metagenome (GOLD analysis project Ga0307515, IMG submission 194513) | Populus trichocarpa ectomycorrhiza microbial communities from riparian zone in the Pacific Northwest, United States - 17_EM | ecosystem: Host-associated > Plants > Roots > Unclassified | place...
TCGAGCACACGAGGAGAGGCTACTTTTCAAGCCAACCTCACCTGCCTCGTTTGATCATGGAAAAAGCAGCACATGGTGTCCCCGTTCATTATCAATTGCTTTTAGACCGTGAGCTGGAGGCATGGTTGGTTAATTTAATGGTCTCCTCGTCCGAGCAAATCTTAGGAAACTGCTGCTCTTGGCAGACGGAATGCTTTGGGGGTGATTGAGATAAAGTGACATGAACCCTAGCTTTTCAATTTAGATCGATTGCTAAACTTTGTTAAACTAAAAGTTGAGTTGAAATAGAAACAAGGATTTGGAAGTATAATTTAATTTAATTTATATATATATATAATTCTCTCAAGTTTCACCATATTTTTTATATATATATATTTTATTAACTAAAAAAATGATTAAAAGATTTGGAGAATTTTTGTTGCTTTTAAAAACTCTAACATCTTGAAAGAAAAACATATTATAAGCAAATAAAATGTTTTCTCTTTAGAGATGCTTCTTCTAAGTCTTTATCTGATGCTTCTTTTAAGTATTTATTTTTTTCTCGTATTTATTTTTAGTTTTAATTATTTTAATTATTGTTTTTAACCGTTGATTTAATACTGAAAAAGGATCTTGATTGCATTTATTTGCCTAATTATTTCCCTTTTATTTCAGTAACAGCTTCACCTCGAAATGGAAATACAATGACCGCATTGATATAAATTTTAAGGCTAGGATTTAAAAAATAAAACCAAGGATCCCAATCCAACCCGTTTTGGTGGGGGGCGTATTACGAAGGGGAAGAGGAGGAAATTAGTTGGCCACCTGTCTTTTTTTTGTGCTGGGGTTTTTCACAGAGCTGGCAATGAATAGAGGTCTGGTCACTACTCACTGGTGGAGCACGTACCGAGAACCCAACTTGCTTGTCCTGAAATCAAAATGGCCCTCTTGTAAATTTTTGCTTCGTGTCTTTTTCATGTAAGAAAAAAATTGGTAGACCAACAAATCTGTGAAATAAAGCAATCACAGGCCAACCAACAGGGGGAAACAGGGCTAGAAAAGAGATCAGTAGTTAAATTAAATTTAAATTAAATTAAATAATTAACTTGAAGAGGGTGTCGTGACTGACAGAACTGCAGCGATGCGTTTCTGTAAGACATCCATGCGCAATTGCCGTATGATACAAGAACATAAAATAACTACTAGAAGCACCTGGATTAGAATTATTTAAGTTTTCCAGCCAATGGTGAAAATAAAGGTGTCGCAGCACAGAGTGTCCCCATAAATGAGCTTGCTTCCATTGATTTAAAAATTCCCTGCATTATCTTCAATTCACATGCCTGTGATGCATCTGGCATGATTAAAATAAAAGGCACCATTTGTTTAGGGATGAAGGTTGTGATATTCTCCAAATTTAATGTCTATCTTTAAAGTTAACATCTTTGACCCAATCTATTTGTTTTTATATTTTAAAAATATTTTAAAAAAAATTAGATTTTTTTTATTTTAAATTAAATTTTTTTTGATATTTTCATATTGATATACTAATATTAAAAATATTTTAAAATAAATAAAAATAAAAATATTTTAATATATTTATAGTAAAAAACACTTTAAAAACTATAATCAAACTACCAAACACCCCTTCACAAGACAAGGTGATCGTATCAGGCAATTAAAGCTCAAATCAGTCCCCTACGAGCTACATTCGAACTTGTAAGTTTACGTTTCAGTCAGGAATGTTTTAGAGTTCCTACATTCCAGCCACTGGGGATGTTTCTTTAGTGGTTTTTTTTCCAAGGTTTTTGGCAGGATTTCTACTGGCAATTGGTACTTCCACGAGATTTTTTTTTATCAGCCATCTCTGGGTTTAAATAAAGATCACAACGTGGGGAGTATAGCTTAAGATAAAAAGAACAAAAAAATTGGAAGGGAAAATGGGCGCTGTGATGATGGCTGAGATCACTGTTTGTTTATTTTTGTAGCTTAAAAATATTTTTTTTAAAAATTAATTTTTTATTTTAAATTATATTTTATATATTTTTATATGATTTTGATATGCAATATTAAAAATAAATTTTTAAATAAAAAATACTCTAAAAAATAACTTATCTTTACAAAAATCAAACCAGTTCGAAGCGAGTGCATGTGCTTTTGTTGTGCGCTGGTAGCAGACACGAAGGAGAGGGCAACCAACAACGCGCCAGTGACGCCACTCAGCTGTGCCTCGTCATGGCACGTGCTTCCCTTCTAAAATAAGGGGCATTGATAGCATATGATTACTTGCACTACAAGTGCTTTCCTGTGCCAACTGTGAACTGCCTTCCCTTCTAATTTCGTTGATTGATGCAGCCTTGCTGACGTTAAGAAAATAAAAATAAAAATAAAAATAAAAATAAAAAAGCAGCCTCACGCAAATTACAATTCCTTTCTATTAGTTTTCTTGGTTTCGTCGAGAAAATGGGAGCAAGACTATTTGTTCCCAAGCTGCTTATAAATCTTGGCAAAATCAAAACAACTTTTTCATGTAATTAATTAATTGTACAAAGAACAAAAAATAATCAAAGGCGAGAACAAAATGCAATAGGTGGATCGTCGTTAAGAAATAAATAAATAAGAAAATGAAAAATGTTCTCGGTCAACGGACACATGAGCTGTTAATATTGAATGCAGGGCGATGAATTTTTTTTATCATATTAAAATCATAAAAAAACACTAAAAAATTAAATTGAAATTTTTAAAAATAAATATATTTTTAAAAAGAAATCACTGGACACCTCAAAGCCAGTTTTTGCTGCCAACATTCAAACTTGTTTTTAATCAACGCTTAAATAAACCATCCATACATACCAGACCAGTATGTATAGGTGAAATTTTTTGAGCGCTTCACCCCTTACCGCTAATATTTGCTCCATGAAAAAGATATAATTGTAAAAGAGTAAAAAAATAAAGAGAGAGAGAAAAAAATATTCTAAATATAAATAAAAATATTTTTTATAGATTAGGATGTGATTTTTTTTCATTATTTTTTTTTGTAAATTTATAAAATTAATATTATTAATTATTCCAGGATATTCTAAAATCTTCCTATTAGAAAAGAGGTCAAGGGATGCTAAAGTTAACTTGAAGCGTCATTTAAATTTTCAAACAAAGAAATAGCGAAAAGAGAGAAAACAACATCGATCTAATCTTTAAACGTATTATATTTCATATTTCTCATCGAGAACAACAGCATTTGGAAGCCATTCTCGAGTCCCACCATCAAACCACCCTCTCTTTTTTTTTTTTAAATACATTCCTTGCATGCACAATCTCTCCCCACCACCACGTGCTCTCTCTCTCTCTCTCACTCTCTCTCTGTCTTTCCCCTTCTAAAACCATTCCAAACAAGAGAGAGAGGGGGGAGAGAAATCAAGAAAGAGAGGGGAGAGGTAGAGGGAGAGCACTAAAAACACAGAGATGCATGACGACACGTCGTAGGAAAGAACTAGTAATCAAAACGACGAAGATCCAAATCGAATTACTATTGCAATTCTACTAAATGCACGCATACAATAGAATACCTAGCAGCGGCCACACAACACCCTCACCGCCTCAATCGCCGCTCCGTTCACCTAGGTACCGTCACGGAAGTGGAGGAGGAGGCCGGTCCAAGTCTGGCCGGTTCACCCCTTCCTCCTACCCGCCAGGAAGGTCCCTCGCACACCGCCTCGCTTGGTTCCTCCTCTCTGCCCTCCTCCGCCGCCAGGGGATTTTCCTTTTCGCTCCTCTCATTTATATTTCTGGTATGCTTTTGTACATGGGAACGGTGTCGTTCGATGTTGGCCCTGTAATTGACCATAAGCCTGCTCCTGGTTCGGTTTATCGGAGCCCTCAGATTTATGAGAAGCTTCGACCGGAAATGGATGCCGATAATTCTTCAGCTGATGCGGTGCGCTTTTTATTATTTCTTTCTTTATTTTCTGCATGATTTGGAAAGTTGGGATCTTGCAGTAGAAACTGTTTGGCATCGCATGAATTGTAAATCAGAATCAAAGTGTGATTTAACTATCTAAATTTTTAATTATCACTTAGTTCTGTTTCATTTTTAAAACGGGGCAGCTTGATGTTGCTGGCTCCAATTTGTGATATGTATAGCAATGTCTATAGAATTGGATAGAACTTATTTCTGAGAAATGCATTACTATAGTTCTAAATGCCTTATATATATATATTTGTGCTTGGCTGCTTGTTATGGCTATCTATAGAATCACTCCATTGGTTTTTATGTTTATGATTTACTCTTTACTCATGTTTTAGTCCGTGTTGATAAGAAATTGAATTCCTTGTAGCTATCAACTGTATGGAAAAACTCGTATAGAAGTGGTGAGTGGAGACAGTGCATAAAGAAGTCTTCTGAAGGTATGGATTATGTCAAGGAGCTTCATTATGCTATATCTTGACCAGCTAGTCTTTGAAGTGTAGTGTTGCGAATAGTATGTAGGGTTTTAATTGTTGCAATTGTTTGATATAAACCTGTTATTAATATCAATTAATTTTTGCTTGCTTTAGTTTGATGCATCTCTGCTGTACGAGATACTTGGATTTGGATCTTTTTAGTTGCAGAAATATGGTTTCCTTAATAAGATGTAATTGGATGTTAATGAAGCTTTGTTGCATTTATTTGAACAGTAGCTGTATTGTGTGCACTTGTGCGTGGCATTTGTTTCTGTTTAGGCTTGCATCATTCTTGTATGGATAAAGAGAATGTACAGGAGCATGAAAAAGTCTGTCTGAATATAATGGTCACAGTTGTTTTGAGGCAGTTGGTCTGCAGATGTTTTTAATAGGATATGCTGCATAGGAATGGGATTGACTTCTCACTGTTTATACTTATCCTGCATTTCAATTCAGTGCCTGCTTTCTTCTGTCAAAAGAAGCTGGGCCTTATTGAAATTGGTCATTCTGGTATTTATATGGTTAATGATCATAAGTTGGACTATTACTGGAATAATATTATTTTACTATATTCAAATCATTGCTCCTATTTTTTTTGGCTCACCATTGCAAACATAACATCTAATTCTGGTTTTGCATCATGAATACCTGTTCTTGTGGTCACTCTTACTGCTATGAAACAACAGAAAACCAATGCTACCCTTGTCATTTTAATACAGGACTGTATTTATTGTAGCTCCCACCTTTAACAACCTGTTTCAGTCTCAATATCATTCAAGAATTTTTTTTATGCCATAGAATATCAGGAGGATTTTTCTTATCGGTTAGGGATAAATAATATGTTTTCCTCACTATAAATACTTGCCAATATCTTTGTAATCATGTTTTCCTTTTCTTTTCATTTTTTTTTGTGTCCTACATGTTTCTTGTCCAAGTGTTAGTCATGTTTGTCTTTATGTTTACCAAGTTTCAGTGTTGTGGATGTTTCATGATAGGCTTACCTGAATCAAATGGTTACATCTATGTCGAGGCAAATGGTGGTCTGAATCAGCAGAGAACTTCGGTTGGTTTCATTCTTTGTTTTTGCTTATTTCATAGTCATAAATGTTCAGGATTTTTTTAGTATGCAAGCTTCTTGTTCATTTAACAAATTGTCAATTTTGTATTCTCAACACAATTGCTGTGGATCCTTGTAGATATGCAATGCGGTTGCTGTGGCGGGCTTTCTTAATGCAACTCTCCTCATTCCTAACTTTCATTATCATAGCATCTGGAGAGATCCTAGGTTTGTCAACACCTGTTCTTCAGTAATCTTTTGGGACCATATGCCTAATAATGTCGTAATAGAGAAAAAAGTACGAGATTTTATTGGTTTGACTCGTGAACTGTACTACTGAAGTAACTTGTAGGAATACCACGTCATATGCTGTATTATCCCTTTTTCAAGTAGCTTAATCTGATAAAAAGGTTCTCATGATGTTGGGATATTAATATGGCTATAAGTTGACCTAACTATTGTAAAAGGCCTCTGTAAATTAACTATTGCATTCTGCATACAAATGCTCGGATTTCCCAATTTGGTCAATACCATAAGAAGCTGCTTAGCTTACTGCTTAAATGCACGCTAAAATCAAATAAACTTACAACAGCTCATGCTCGTGTGATGCCTGTCAACATTTTATCTGCCAAATAATATTATAAAAACTATTTCCTTTACTCTGTATGGGCAGAAAAACTCTTATTAGGACACTAATTCTGAACTAGAGTTTCCATTAGATTATCTATTAGACACTGTTTGGATTTGTCACCTTCCTCCCCTTGGTCCTGTTGATTGTGGTTGATTGTTTCATGCATAGGACATGTAAGATAGTACGAGTTTTCTGTTGGAGATAATTTACAATCTATCGAGTCATACAAATAATGGATGATTTGGTTTAGTTATTTGGATTTTAATATCTAAACGGTGTATAGCATTGGTTCTTTCATGCATGTTTACATATGCTGGTCAGATATACTTGAATACTTTTTTAGAGTTCCCCTTTGCACTTTCTCTGTAAGACCTGCCATAGAAGTTGGCCATGATAGAATCAATTTCAAATCACTCAAACTTGGCTTCTAGGAGGGTATAGTTTGGATGATTTTTTTGTTTTGGGACATTTTCATTGATAAACAAATCAAATGCATATTCGTTTGCTTTGAAAAATTAGCTTGAGGGTTGACTGAATGAGCAAACAGTTGCATGCTTATATTAAAACTTTGGAGCTGTCCGCTTTCTTCATTTGACCCTAGCTGTAGTTTCAACAATTAAGGCGAGAATTCAGTTAGCAGTTATGGTGGATAATTGTATATGATGCAACTTTATTATATATGTCAGGTTTGATCAAAGTAATTTTTTGGCGTAGGTTGCAGTTAACTGCCATGTTTTTCCGTGTGCATTATTGTAAAAGTTTGGGCCTGATTGATGTGCTATCGATTCCCACTTTTTTCTTCCATGTGGACTAGATTTCGTGGCAGATGTTTGCTGCTATGAACTATGGGCATTTTGTTGGGTAGTGGGCAACTACTTTACCACTTTTCCTTATATCTTTTGTATTCAACCAAGCACACAAAGTTGTGAAACTTCAGTTTTTTGAATTCCTAACAGAATTGGCTTCTTGACAGAAATAAGATGCTTTGGTCTATTTTAAATATGGTCAAAAGAAATTACATATTGGTAGTTTGGGTGGATTATTTATCATGATAGATGATTTTGATTTTCATACTGGTTTGTGTTGTGGTTACTAGCTTGTTTTGTTTGTACCTTTATGAGGGAGATTCCAAGCTGGTTTGTCTAGTGGTTGCTAGATGTTCCCACCCTATCACATGTTACCTCTTGAAAATATGGTTCTTGGAGATTGATATTTTGTGAGAAATATTTAAGTTGATTTCTTATTGTTAGGTATGCGTTCTGCAAGGTGTGCATTTGGTTTGAGAGGTTCCTTTGACTATCTTCTACTTTTTTCATTGAACTAGCTCATGAATGAGAGAGATACATATGTAAATTATCCATGATCTAAAATTTCTATTTGAGAAAAAGAGCAGTTTTGAAGTTGGGCAAACAAATTGAGGATTTTTATTTATTTTTGTACTTGTTGATTATGTTGTGAACAAAGCACAACATTGTCTACAAGTGGAATCCTTTTATTGTTTTTATTCCACAGTTTATGAGAAATTTATGTGTAAATAATAATATTTTGTTCCAAGAGACCTGTTTTCATATAGACCAAAGCAGCTGAGACGGGGTTTTACTTGTGCAGCAAATTCGAAGACATATATGATGAGGACTATTTTATCAGTACATTGGAAAATGTAGTAAGGGTGGTTGATAAGATTCCTGAATATCTTATGGAGCGTTATGATAACAACATGACTAATGTCCAGAACTTCAGAGTAAAAGCATGGGCACCTGTTCAGTATTACAGGGATGTTGTCCTTCCAAAGCTATTAGAAGAAAGGTGAGTGGTAAATCTGTAATCTTATTTGTTACAACATAGATTTCCCACCTTTTAACTTGCCTACTCTGTGTTCCATCTAAACAGCAAGTCATTCCAGGTGTCCCCCTCTCTCATTTCATTCTATGTTTCAGTTTGTGCTGATAACCATACCATCCATTGATGCCTTAAGATGTGGTTTTGGGCAGCCCCCGTGGTGGTCACACAAATAAGTTTTGGACGTGTTGGTATTTATTTATGAATGATTGTCAAGGTCAAATAATCTAATCTGTCATTATTAATTGATCACTTTCTTTGGTCAAATTAATCTAATCTGTTGTAATTAATTGATAACTTCTTTCTTGTATTGCTCTATAACAGTTTATTTCACTCTGTAAAAGAGAACTACATCTTAACATTGAAATTGTCTGCATCACTGTATTGATGTTAAACCTTAGATTCTGACCCTGACTACTCTGATGCATTTTCCCTATTTTGATTGCTTTTCTCGAGAGATTATTATAACCAACATATGATGCAAACATGTTCGAAGTGTAGGTAGGCAGTGATGGGGGATGAAGAAAAACAACGTTGGGAATTATTATTTGACTGTTTAGGAATTCTATTTAGTAGGTTTCTTATTTTATTTGTCTTGTTGCCTATAGATAAGCACCATATGCAGACATTCATAAAGAACGTCATATATTGATATTAGAAAAGATGAATTTTCTTCTAGAGAATTAATTCTCTTGTTTCTGGTTTTGTTGATGTCTTCTTTGGAACGACTCCGGCACATTCTGATGATGTTTCACGAGTCTCACTGTGTGTCTATTACCGATGACTGCTGAATATATTGCAATCAATTTTTATGATTGTTAATTTGAAGCAATGATTTTTGAAAACTGTCTCAGGGTCATAAGGATTTCTCCTTTTGCAAATCGCTTATCATTTGACGTTCCTCCAGCTGTCCAACGGCTTAGATGTTTGGCAAATTATGAAGCTTTAAGGTTCTCAAATCCCATATTAACTATGGGAGAAACATTGGTAGCAAGAATGAAAGAACGCAGCGCAAGCCATGGTGGAAAGTATGTTTCTATTCATCTTCGCTTTGAAGAGGTTAGCTGTCATTAAATTAGCAGTTTCAATGCTAGTGTTGTTTACTATTACAACCAACAATGTTTTGTATTTTTTGGGTGAAATCTTAAATTGGTCGCAAATGCACACTTGCAGGACATGGTTGCTTTCTCTTGCTGTGTATTTGATGGTGGAGAGCAAGAAGCTATAGACATGAAGGAAGCGAGGGAAAGGGGTTGGAAAGGAAAATTTACAAAGCCTGGTCGGACTATACGTCCTGGGGCAATTAGGCTCAATGGGAAGTGTCCTCTTACTCCTTTAGAGGTAATATACATTCATATTCTGTTACTCGATTCCATTGAAAAGCAATACTCAAAATTCAATTCCATGTGTTCTCTTTACATGATCTTCATGGTCAAATAGGTGTAAAATACTCATGCTTGACACTTCGGTAGAAACTATTGTGAATGCTAGTCGTTGCCAATGTTTTTCCCTTATTGTGAATCCTTGTTGAGACATTCTAAAGTAAACTGGAAATATTTCAGCTGTTTTTTTGTCACTATCTTAAAAGTTGGTGGATAAGTAGGTGCATATGTTCTTCTAGCTCTGAGATGACTGAGAAATGGGTTCAGTTTTACAACCTAGGAAGCACAAACAGTTTTCAACATGTCTTCAAGTAACTGCACTGTGTATGGCCTAAGAAACTGTGGTCCCATAACCTCACATTCTCTTGAGTTATCATGCAAATTCTGTATTTTGTCACTACTAGTTTAAACTTGAAGTCCAAAGGAAAGCAGGTATTGACCCAACCATGAAGCACTGGTGAATGCATATGAAACACTCTGATCACTTTCTTACCTTAAATTGAGACTTCTCAACATAATGAGGTGTAAATAAAACTTCCATCTGCTTATGTAACTGTAAAGCTTCTTATACATGTGCCTGTAGGTTTGTAGATTTTGGTTTAGTTTTCTCATAGCATGATATTTTTTAAACCTTCTCAGGTTGGATTGATGCTTAGGGGCATGGGTTTTGATAAAAACACGCATATCTATTTGGCCTCTGGAAAGATTTACAATTCTGAAAAATACATGGCCCCGCTGTTGGAAATGTTTCCAAATCTGTTAACTAAAGACATGCTGGCATTGGATGAGGAACTTGATCCATTCAAGGTCTGTATGGTTTGTGGTTTTCTCTCATCCATCTTTCAGGCCTGATTAAGTGTCATTGATTTGACTTGAGTTGCTGCTTCCAGAATTATTCTTCCAGGATGGCTGCAATAGACTACACTGTGTGTCTTCACAGTGAGGTATTTGTGACAACTCAGGGTGGCAACTTCCCCCATTTTTTGATGGGTCATAGAAGATTCTTGTATGGTGGACACTCGAAGACAATCAGGCCAGACAAGCGAAAGTTAGCATTGCTCTTTGATAATCCGAAAATCGGGTATGGATTTATATTGCTTCACAGATAGCACCCTTGAGTTTGATTTTGACCCTGCATTTCATGTGGTGCTAGACTAAAATGATCGGATAAAGAATTGAAGGGGACTGGAGTCTGAACATGTTTGGTTGTTTAGAATGCACATTATTGTGTACAGAAACAAGCACTGACTCTTTTGTATTTCCTCTTTTTTTGCAGATGGAAGAGCTTCAAGCGACACATGATGAATATGCGGTCTCACAGCGATTCTAAAGGATTTGAACTCAAAAGGCCAAATGACTCCGTATATTCCTATCCATGCCCAGATTGCATGTGCCGTGTGAACAGAACAGAAGATTCAAGATCATCTTCAGTTACGTGACCCGCTTCGGAATAGATTTTGATTGTTGTTTCTCCTACGGTTATTTTTGTGGACACATCTTGCTGATGACTCCAATTTTTTCATCTCGCGATTCTTTCATTTTTTCCCCTTCCTGCATGGTGGGAGGGCTTACACTTCAATTTTGGGAGCTTCAAGGATTTAATGGAGTTCGCATTCATCAGATTATTTCCCGGGACTTGAAATGGGGAAGCTGCAACTTTTTGTACATGATGCCAGAGGACGCAGACTACATTTTACCCCGGGTATTAACTGAGCATTGTTATCATACATACTGCTACAGCTGCTGTATCTAACAAGCTGTACAATGGCTAGTCAGATTCTTTTGTACCCTGGTTTTCTCGTTGCTTGTAAATTAGTTGGAAGTTTGATAGACGTGCAAGACCCTAGAAAAAGGACACGAATTGTGTACCTTTGTGAAAATTCAGGGTATCATTTTTTTCGTAGCTTGATTCTTCTTTTTCTTATAAGTTGCATACATGTTCTTGCCTTGCCTCTTGATTGCTCGTCTAGTGAATCCTGTTTCTTGGTAAGATTTTAAGGGAAGCTATCGATGGCCGATCTTTTGCTCTGACATTCTTGGGCAAATAGTTAGGCACCGAGCCTGGCCACTTGACTAATGTCTTGCAATTGAATATTTTGAAGAAAAAAAAATGATTTGGAATTCCAAATTTTGGTCGGCCAAAATATTTAGTCATGAACATGTTTTTCCTCGTTTGAGCAATCAGCATTTTCCAAACTCTAGGCAAAATGGTATTTTATTGTAAATGCTCCAGTTTGGATGATTTATTTAAAACTCAATTAGAAAAGGATTTAATCTTGTTCTATGAAAATTGGCTCAATTAGAAAGGGGTTGAGATTCAATTAGAAAAGGATTTAATTATGTCTTTTTCATTATAAAAGCTCTCTTGTATCTTTTTGGATTTGGACCCTCTCATGTTTTTGAAGTCATGATGGATCCAAATATAGTTAATAAAAAAAATAGAGATTGGGATCCAAATATTGCAGGATTTGGTGACCAAACTCAGATTAAGGCTTGTTTGGTACTGCTACATTATGTTGTTTGGTGTTATGATGCAGTTCGCCGGGGTAAAAATAATATTTGATAACTGATTATCATGCTTTACATTTGAAGCAGTTAAATAGTGTTTAATTGAAATTTATTATTGCGCTTTTAAGATATAAAATCATCAACAAGTACTCTAACATACTGGAAATATTTTAATGAATATTTTTTTAGTAATATTAAATAATGTACAACTTACATGACCTGAATCCATTTTTTTAATAAAAGTAATTCTTAATTTCAAAAAACTAAAATATATAATAATAATATATATAGACATATCATTTCAATAAAATCAATCATATGATATTTTTTTAAAATCAAGTTTCATAAAATATTAACATATCTGGTATGTGTAATAATAATAGTAGTAGTAGCAGCAGCTATAATAATAATTATAAAAGAGAAACTTATCATTTTAATTAAAAAAAATAGATAATATAATAAACACTTTTTTTATTTATTTAAAAGAAAACATATATCAACCAAACAATACCTTTAAAACAGAAGCACAAAAATATAAAACAGGCCCTTGGTGGCTAAAAAACAAGAAGTAGCTTGCAACAAAAACTCCAAGACTTTCAATGCTCTCCCACGCCATATCTTGCCATGTGATGTTATGTTTTTTTCCGAGGCAGGTTAAGATTTTTAGATACCCTCGTTTCATAGGAGACACCAATATTATTGCTTTATTATTTTTCCTTGTAAGATTTTGTCTCGTTGTAAATGTATTTGTTTCCCCCTTCAAACTCTAGATCGAATCAATTGGAATAGATTTCTTCCATCCTACAATTAACTAAAATCCCTTCTCCTTTCATGAACAAAATAGTCATGGTTATTGATTTGATGAATTACCTAGTTGTTTATATTTCCAACAATTATACTGATATATATGTATATTTTTTTCTATAAATAAAATCGCAGCTACAAATCTCAAAGAGTTATTCATAATGAATGGAAATAGATTAAACACAGTTCTTTTCAGATTTAATAAATATAAAGATTAAAATCATGTTTAAAATGAAACAAATATTTGAAAAAGTAAAGAGAATTAAGTAATGATAGTGTATATCATAAAACAAAGGCAATCTAAAAACTGTGTCTGACGTCAAAAAAAATCTCCATGCCAAGTTTTGGTGATTCTTCAGTACTGCATCATACGTGTGGGGTTTTTTTTTTTTTTTTCAGGTAAAATTTTTAGATTGCCCTCTTTTTTATGGTATGTGCCATTATTAATTAATTATCTTTTTTTTTTTTTTAAAGTGCTGTGTTTTCGTGTACCATTCTCCTCACTGGTATTTTTTCGCACTGTTATTTTTTCTGTCTGCTTTTTCAACCTTGCACCAGACATTCAGTGACAAAAACCCTGCAAAAGTTTCAGCAACA
>Ga0307515_10017112_pt1 | contig 13233 bp, 16 predicted proteins | sample 17_EM_MG_FD_194513 | JGI IMG/M metagenome (GOLD analysis project Ga0307515, IMG submission 194513) | Populus trichocarpa ectomycorrhiza microbial communities from riparian zone in the Pacific Northwest, United States - 17_EM | ecosystem: Host-associated > Plants > Roots > Unclassified | place...
TCCCGCGGATAAGTACTTATTGATGGACTCACTGACGCTCTCCGTGCATCCGAGCCCCCGGTCTTGGCGTTTTGGGTGGCAACTCTGAAGAGGGAGGCTCGTCCGATGTGATAGGATCAAGTGCTCGATGGAAAGTGAAATGCCTCCTTCTGTGCGCGCTTTATTCTCCCTTCTTCTCGTTCTCTGCTTCTTGTCAACCTCGGAGATTAGGTATTTATTGCCCCTCGACGGATATCGTGCATGGGCCTTACGAGCTCGCGCGAAGGGTATGTGAGGTGGAGAGCTGCAGCGGGCGCGATTGGGCAGACGCACTGTGGTCTGTTGCAGTGGATTCTCCGCAATGGAGATGGGGGAAATCGTCTTCCCTTTTGTTCCTTCTAGTCCAGAACAGTAAGCTTAAGCTTGATAGTCTTTTTCCAACTCGTCCGGATGGAGATATCCCTCCACTTTGACATCGTACGTACTCATCATCAGTCCATATATGCACCCATCCCAGACATTTCCTTCTCCTATGTCCGTGATCACCTGGCTTCCGACGATCCTTCATCCGGAAAGGTCGCTCGACTTGTCGTTTCCCGGCGTCTCCTCTCTCTGAAATGGCGGTTGGATACCTTCGTTTTACTGTTCGCATCACACCCACTCGTCGACAAGCGGATGGTGATAAACTCGTTACGCACGGATCTCCCGTTCGAGCTGGCGCGGATTCGGGACCGAAGTTGCCCATGGCAATGCATCGGAAGATCATGATCATCTCTCGAGACTTCTCCCTCATCCCCATATTCCGGCGCATCTCGTATCTCACCACCCATCGTCAAATTCGCCCGAGACAAATGCTGTCTAAAGCAAAATTACGGTGTCATCCCTCCTTCTTCCCCCCTGATCTTCGCCTCTGAACAAAACATCGTTTTCTCCTCGCGATAAATGGTGATAGCTCTCATCGATTCATCATCGCATCAGCTCCTCGACGCGATGTATTCCAAACCAGTGCCGGACGTCTGTGTCTGTTCCGGAAGTCAGAAGCAAGAAGCAAAGCGGGTTACAGGCACGTCGGTAGAAGACGAGAAGCGATGACATGAACAACTCAGCATGACCACCGGTCTGCAGTGTTCCCCCTGACGGAAGCATCGAAGAAGCGAGGGAATCCTCAGCCACAACGCTGTTGGAGAACCACCCTCCTCTCCACTCCACCCTTCCACCTACTACCCACCATGCACTACAGGCAGACGCCGAATATGCTGATTCAAATATTCATACTCGACGACGACGATGCGATTCGGATGCGGTCTGTGTAATTTCAAACGGAGCCTTTTTCTTTTTCTCTTACCACCAGAAATCCGGCGAGGAAAAATCAGAATATCATATATCACATACACTTATGCATCCTTTGACCTCACTCCACCCCCTATCATCTCCGTATCGCAACCTATACAACCCTCGCTGGAAATTCGCATTGTTCCGTGTGCGTTTTGGCGTAATCAATACATTCCGCATTTCCCCCCCCCAAAGAAACACCCTTTCGCTGTACGACCCTCTCAGACACGGTTATCTCCTCGCACGATGTGGTGTCTATTTCGGGCTCCGACCGGGTGGAACGACCCGCTGTCCAAGTGAACTGACTGACAGATGGGAATTGGCAGGGAACCGACTTTCGGCCCCCTCGTGTCTCTCCATCAGAAGAGAATACAACTCCGCCCCACGGGCCCGTTTACACGTACGCGCGCGTGCAGAAAGACTCAAAAAAAAAAAAAACTGCAGCGTGCTTGGGGTGGGGGTATCTCTATATCTGTATACATATACAATTATCTGGGGCCACCACCTCTGCACGTTGCACGCGGGTCCTTGCGGATAAAATTCCCATGATAGGTCAAAGGTTCAAATTATACCCCCCCCCCTTCGCTCAGTTTTATTTGTTTTCCGGAGATGCGCTAACGGATCAAGTTATCAGGCGTCGTATGTCACCCTGCCCGTTCGATATTTCTACAGAATACAAATTCGTTGCTTACATTGGCTTTTTGATCGACGTTAGCCGGCCTCGTCCATTCGGGAACTCGGTTTTCCCGTTCGGTTTTTCGGTTAACGACTCCCGATATATATGTATGTCGTCGATTTTCGTGGGACTGGGTGGTCTGATATACAACGGGGATGGGTACCTGGGGTACCAGCTGGATGCCGAGCCCTGCAGGTGTCACCCAGGAAACTAGACTGAGTATCCATCGAAACGCAGGCAGCTGTACTCACATAACGTCAGGGCTTACCCAATCCACAGCAACTCGCCCCCCACTTTGACACGTAAAAAATATAGACTATTTCATCCGGTTGTGGGGTGAGGACCTTCTTGGACGTCGCCCGTGCCCAACGACACATGGAGGATCTACAGAAGGCAAGTGTACTCGTGTGAACCTAAAAATGACAGGTTCCTGTCTGACTTTGAGGGGTCCCACCGCGCCGATATCAATATCTGATGGCCAGACAACCCAGTCCCATAACTGTGTCCTTGAACCACGCGGTGGGGACCGTGGGTACGGCCAGGGTCAAGAGACCTGCATTCAACCTCAAAGGAACGGTCAGCAGATACGTGTGAAAAGAACGAAAGCAAGCAAAGAAAGAAAAGAAAAAAAAAAAAGGTTGACATCATTTGGTCCCGAGATTCCGACTCGCGAGCAATGTGCTGAATGCTGAAACCCGTGCCGAACCACGGCACGGAACGGCTCACCCCGCGGCCATCTTACCCATCCGTGCATGACATACGTTCACGGAGCTCGGAGATAACTGACCAAGTGGTTGCTTCGTGCTCCGTTCACCATCAGCAGGCATCCTCGAACGAAAAAAGAAAAAAAATCTTTCCGAATCGAGCGACGAACCTTCCAGATTCCAGAACGTCCATGCACGGATTAGATCACGAGGTATACCAATGCCCATCAATCTTACCCTGGATCCGTCTCGTCGGACCCACTCAAGATATCAGACGGAACTGAATGCTACAAAGCCCAACGGTGCCACCGTGGCGTTTCGTGGCAAGATTGCAAGATGGGTCTGCCAGGGTAAAGTATTCTTTCCCCGGTGACCTTGTGAATTGCATCTAGCCGTCTTCCGTTAGCGTCAACCCATGTAATTCAGGCAACAGAGTCGACAGCACCACCTCCGTGCGGCTTCAGAATGGTCGGAAACATTCTTATCACGCCACAGGACAGCCCTGCAAAACTGCGAGCGATGCTGTCATCGACAAAATCACGACGCATGATGGCTATCCGCAAACCCAACAACCGGAGATGACCTGGCACGAACACTCACCCCCGTTTCTTCCATTCCGTGCACGTTTGAGGGACAGCACGACGGGTTGGCGACAGAGGGGCTTATCCATCCCAACACGTACAGGAATTTTGGGTCATACACTTCGGTGGGACAAGATAAAGATCTTGAGATTTCGAGAGGCATTGGCCCACTCCCACTCGCTCTGAAACTAGGTCATCTCGATATCACCTGGCACTCACCCTCTCTCCACCATCAACATCACGGTATCACAGTTCTGCAGAACATACAGCGTCTCGGAGGGTAGATTCTCCCGTGTACCCCGTGTCTCTCTCGTTCCCATCTTTGTTCGTTCATCGTTCCCTCCGGAGCAATCTTCGAGCTCATTGGCTCGTCTACACCGCGAGGCTCCTTAGACCCGTTGTCCGCATCGGACTCTCGTCAGCGCGGAATCTGCGAGCGTCAATCGCCTGGAACAATGGAAGTAAATTCGAGAACGAGCGTGATCCCGGTGAGTTAGATGACCTTCGGACGATGGCGGTGCGATAGGACGATTGTAGCCCGGAGAGTTGACCGGAAGAACTTCTCCGATGAATGCGTTCGACCCATTCAACCACAATCCACGTGTCCACAACGGAATGATTCTAGCGCAGTCCCACTCCTCGAGAAAAAATAACACAGGGCGGGGGGCGTGTAAAAACCGAATAGCCGGTTGAACGCCGTGTGGAATCGAAGCTTTCAATCCTATAGGTCGACAATATCGAGGTTGACCACTTGATTGGTGCTGTGTGCTTTGTATGGCTCCAATCCAGCTTGGCCGGATCATACACAATAGGCAAAAACCACGCAATGCCGACCTAAGATCAGATAACAGCGTCTGGAAAAAGTGATGAGGCCAGAGTGCAAAACCGCAACAAAATATCACCATATTTGTTCAACTCGGGATCCCAAGAGTCCAGGGCTAAGTGGCTCCCGAGTTCGGAAGGGCTGTGTCACTCCAGAACTGGAGGGAGGGTAGGAAAAATGTTCGGGCCAGGGTACAGGGAAGATTCCGAGCAAGATATTTCGATATCAGATAGGATTGGACATAGAAGGAGGAGATCGTGGGTCGGGGGGTCGTGAAAATTCTGGTAGGAAATTTTGAATAAATAAGAGTGACTTCACAGAGAAGGGATAAGAAACTAAGAGGCTCATAGAGAGAAAAAAGGTGAAAGTCTGAGTAGGAGGGGAGGGGGAGAGAAAAGGCACGAGACAAGAGTGGGTAATTAACGGGATTCAGCGGGGCGAAGAACGACAAAGTCGCTGGAGGGGGGCCGAAATCCGTCGGGAGGGAAAAGTGTGGAATAAGGTAATAGCTGTCGAGTCTTGTGCTGGCGCAAATCGTCCGTGAAGCGAATTAGAAAGCATACAACAATGTAACGAGCGCGATGTGTGAAGGAACGATGGTTGCGAAAAGACTATGTGATGGAGACGTCCGTGAGCGATAGGTCTGTGAGTAGGAAGGACAAGAAAAAACTGGATTAATGAGAGAATCCAAAGAGACCGCGAGAAAAGCGAGAGGAGAGGAGAATCGAACGGGGTAGACCGTTTTTTAGTCTACCCAAGTTTCGAGTATGCGCGGAAGAGTGGGATGGGGAGAGGGGGGTTCGCCTTCAGCGCCCCTTTTTATACTACAAAAAATAAAAACTTCTGCTTCTGTATACACCGCCGGGAGTAGGTGAGTGAGAGGAGGATAAAATATAGGATGAGGGAAACCGGGACGAAAAACTGGTCACGGCACCGAGATAACGCGTCATTCATAGAGAAGTATCAAAACGCCTGGAGCGCCATTGAGCTTTGCTCTTCTCTTCTGCTCCAGGGGTCATCAAGGGGCACCGAACTCATCGAGGCGAGAGATCGGACGTGGCCGTCACCCCCGAGCGAACTTTGATTGTTCATAGGTACAAGCGGCCTTGAGAATGACACTTCGCCCATACCACGTTCCGCGTTGTCGGCTGGGTCCAAGAACAGTTCTGTTTCCTCAGCGCTGTGAGGGAGGGCCTCGTCGTCTTCTAATTCTTCGTCTACGGCCTTGCGTGCGACCCAAGAGAGGTAAATGATGATTGCGATACAAAGGACAATACCAACGATCGCAGAGATGCGACTCAGCAGAGCTCCCTCGTCGTCGTCACCTGCAGAGACGCCGCCACCATCATCACCAGTGGGGTCCTGCCCATCTATCGGTGGATCGGATGAATCGGGTGTTTTATGAAGGTGATAACCGGCGAAGGAGTGGATTGATGCACCGATCGTTGTGTGTATGATCACCTTGAACAACGAGAGAGCGGTGCAGAGGGTGTATGTCTTGAAGGTCAAGGTTGGAGATGCTGCGAGAAGTGCATTCATGACGTTATATGGGTAGGGGGCGAGGCGAACCATAAACAGAAGCTTTGGTCGCTTCTCGATCGCGCGGACTACTCTTTTGATCGACGTAGTTTTCGACAGCCAAGACGCGATCGTCTCGTGGAAACACGTCCGGCAGAGTGTGTAAACGCAGACAGCTCCAGAGAGCGCAGCAAAGTAGGAAATGATGGCCCCTACCCATGCCCCGTATGTGTAACCAGAGAGCGTGATGAAGGTGGAATACAACGGCAATGGGGCTGTGATGAGATGATGAGCGGAAAACGCTGGTTCGACAGCTTACTCAGGACTCACGGAAAGTGGTGACCCAGATAAGCAGGAAGATTACTCCGTAGCCATAGCTACCCTCCTCTTGCAAACGGTGTGAAAGATCATCCAGGCCTAAAAATGGGTTAAGATCAGCTGCGGGACAAACCGTAGGCCATGTTGCAATACCTTGGAAAATCTCCGTCTTCCAAAAGGCGACAGCTACGACGAAGCCCAAGCTTGAGATCCCATAGAGAATAATGGGTATCCAGGGTTGCAGGCGGGTAGACAGCGGAGACAAATGAGATCTTTCCAATTGTCCGAGACGACGGGACGGACGTCCTCTTCCGTTATCCACAGCGGCAAGTAGAGGGTTAGGTGTCGCCAGCCTTCCGCGTTGCCCCGGCTGCTTCAGGTGCGTGTGGTGGCGCGATGGGGCAGGTGTAGACGAAGGACTGGTGGGAGGAGAGGATCTATGCGCCGCCCGTGAAATACTGCTAGCGCGTCTACTAGAGGAAGTAGGAATATCTGCAAGAGGCGTTTGATCTTTCTCGCTAAAGACCTGCTCGTTGGCTAACCCCTCGGTGAGGTATCGAAAGGGCGATTCGGATTGTTTGTGGTTCTGAACCTTCGTGGAAATCGGTCGGGCGGGGGTCGGAGAACTGACGAGGTGTAAGGATGGTTGACGACTCTTTCTCTGGATATCCATATTTTGAGAGAGACCTTCGATGGAAACCAGTCCAAGGAGAGTCGAATGAGGGGAGTAGGGAAGGAATGGGGAGGGGATGAACGGTAGAGAGTTTAAAGAGGGAGAGAACGGGTGGCTGTCCCAGTCACACCTGGGGTCGGACTCTTCGGCTAGGCTGGTTTTGATGCATGGTTTTTTTTATAATAAGTGCATGCTACGCGTTCACAACCGTACGTGCTGACCCTCCCCCTATCCTTCACAGTCGGCAAGGTAAGCACAGTCTGCTACATATCTACTAGCGGACTCGGATCTACCCAGGTACCGCCTCGTCTGGTACTGCACCGTCCATCAACAACCTCCGAGCACATGACCGAGTCCGCCATCAGAAAGAGAAAGAAAAGTACCCGCCAACCGTCCTCGCGACAACCTGCGGGTCTGGCTCAACCAAAATAGTAAACCTCTGGTTGCCGTAGCCGCGAAACGTCCCCACGCAGCACCCCACCCTGTAAGGCCTATGATACTCACCCTGCACGTGTATTCCGGGCGCGGGGTTTGTCCCCCATGCGAATGATCTCGCTTGGCGCAACAGGGGCCTAGTGAGGTTCACAGCCAGTCCCATGGTGTTCCGATATAGCCCTCGACCACGTGTGTCTTCGAGGGCCTTCCGCTCTAATCTACGCCTCGAGTTCCCATTCTCCTGAGAGCGATCACGCTACTCCCATCTTCGCTCCTGGACCTCAAGAGACTCTCTGTGTAGGAGGGGTGTCCCAGGCTGAGGATCGTCGAGACGAGATGCTCGGATTCAGGGGTGGGAGTCTCCATTGGATGGGGGATTATGTCAGGATCGCGTAGATTGAGCGTCATTCGCGATCCCATAACCGAGCACAATCTGGTCGGATCCATGAAGTTCAGAGTTGTATCGCGCTCGGAAAAGGGAGTCACCCACACTACAGTTAGCGGTGTACCAACCGCTCGCAGGAAAGGCTAGACGTTCAAGGTGAGCAGGATGAACCCCGAACTGCGAGATGTTAACGTACATGCCCCCACTGTGGAGGGACGCCACCGTGAACAATAATTTCGGGAGCATGGAGGCAAGACACTCACAAGACAGAAAAAGATGCCCAAGAAACTGAGACCGAGCGATGCCCTGTACCCGAGATGAGCCGAATTGATACGTATCTAGCAATTATGCGATCTCCTCACACAAAGTATAGAGTCCCTGCATACTACCAGATCAGTCACAGCTCAGAACGGTCGAGTCGCGTTTGGGTCCGTACCATCCTCGATCAAAACCTCAATCAGAACCGGGCGTGGAGTTTGCTTGAATGTCGAGGACTTGCGAATAGTCAAGAAAAATACCATAAGATCAAAGGCCGGCTTGAGACCCCATAAAGCAGCAAGGGCTATTTTCGACACCATGAGGGATTGGTTTGAGATACGATGATAGGAAAAAATATCCGACCTTTCCCTCTGCAGCGCGAATAGCCAATAAGCGTTATCAATAAAAGCAACAATACCTCGGAAGGTTCCGATAGAACACGCACTGTTTCACCGAACGGTACGGCACACAGTGCGGGATCGGAGGTGGTTTTATCGGGATCGTCTCGTCCTGGAATATCTCGGCCCGTTGCTGAAAGAGGGCGTCAAATGAATAACCATCCATCTTGGCGATAAAGAACGTGCGTACCAGCATCACACCCAAGATGACGCTGAAGACGAGGTGGGTACCCAGGATCCACAGAACGACGGCATCGCGGTTGTAGAGAGCGTAAACTCTCAGCACCATTAATACTGTTTGGGGCAATATAGGGATTGGGTCATCAAGTCGCAGATGGAGAATGGATTCCAGGCTTACCGGCTACGGAGGCCAGCACGAAATACACGTAGAACGACGCGTATTTCTGTAACCGTAGGCACCTGCGGATCCCGGGAACGGAACTGTGTTAGCTTCATTCATCTGCTCAACCGTTCAACCGCACTCACTCCTATGGGAGAAATGGAAGTTAGATCAGGGGTAGGACGCGAGATCGAGGTTGAATGACCCACATCTCCGTCGACCGGACTCAGAAACTGGTAGAGAATAGGCACGTATCCCAGTAATCCTGCATACCGATTCGTGAAGTAGAGTACTGTTGTTGCCGAGACTTGGTGGGGGAGCCAGAATCGCTCGACCTCCATCGAGAAAGTCAACGCATAGTCGTAAATCAGAAGTGCTGCGTGAGGTAAAGGGGGGGGGAGTGAGCGAGCGAGCTGTGCACAAACGATGCGGGGCACGCGTTTGGAAGCGTGAATGTGAAGCAAAAAGGAATTGCTTTACCTCCGCCGAAGACGATGAGATAGGTATGTAAAATCCTGTGACGTAGCGCAGAAGACGTGTCCCGATAGAAATGAGGCAAGTTAAGTAACGTATGCCAATTCAGTTGACGTGGGGTGGGCGCAAATAGATGACAGGACGAAACTCACAGCTCAGAATTCTCAGGAATCATTAATGCACCTCAACCAATCACTAATCCAAGAACAGAGGGGGCATAAAGGGTGGCCGGTGGAAACCTAGGCAGTAGGAGGATCGGGTGGCTGAAGGAAGAGCGAAAAAAACCAGGAGTCCGATGGGAAGGACAGACCCCTTGCTTCATCTATATGGAACTGCGTCAGCAGTGACAAATCACGAATGCATCCGCGGGTAAAGCCCGGTAATCTTTCCGAGTCCCACTCCAGATTCCGTTAGCTATTGGGTCCTCGACGGAGAGTGTCGGATAGAGGTGATCCGTCAGACTTGCCGTTTCAGCAGTGGTGGGCGGAGGGGACCAAATGCGACACAACCCACGCTAGCGGGTCAGCAGTGGGTAAACAAAGGGGAATTCGCGGAGAACGCCAGTCGCGGCAGTTTCGCAACATCCTGCGGCATTTGGCAGGGTTCGGGTCTGGTCAAAAAAGGTCGTTGGCATCACTACAGAATCCAGGTCGGCTGCCGCGCAGCTTTTCAGGGACAGGTTCCTCTTCAAATAATCATCCGGCCGGTTAGTACGTACACTGGGCGCGGCGCGGGTGGGAGAGGAACACAACCCTGAAACCTGTGAAAGGCCGGGGAACTATGACCGCGTTCGTGCACGAACCCCGAGGTCCAGATCCAGCTGCTTCATAAACCGAGGGCGCTGCGGTGCTGACGAACGAACACGACCCACTTTCGTTATCAGGTCGGAGTGTACTCAAGCGAATCAGCTTCTGAACTCGGGCGGCGTACTAGATTTGCGGCAACGTGGCCAGTCAAAGGACTGATGGGGATGGGTGGATCGCGAGCGGAGAGGTCGACATCGAGCGATCGCAGATTTACTCCTCTCCCCTCCTCGTGAAGACCCCTAGATGACTCTAAGCGAGACTCGCGGCCGTACGCAGCTTCGTGAAACTGGGCCTCAAGGCCTCACGCCTGGCAAAGCACGAGCGCCCAGCGTCCTTGGAGTGCGGGAATCAAGCTCGAATTTACAATTTGGAGAGCAAGTCACCGACTAATGGAATACCCGCGACACTCCGGCCGTGGATTCAACGCTTCCCATTTTTGACGAGTCCCGCGCCATGGTACTTATGTACCCTGACCGGTACCCTCGCTCGGTCCGTGGGCCGTACCGCTCAGAGTCAATGGTATCGATCGACCGATTGTCCGATCCCCGCCTCTTCCACCGCTAAGCCTCGCAAAAACTCATCTTGCCACCGAGCACCTCGGGCGGTCGTTCCCGTTCGTCGAAAAGGAATGGTTTGGAGTCGGCTGGGAAATATAACGAGCAGGATCCATCTCGGAACCAGAACCGGCCGAGCGTACAGCAAAGAGACCGCGCCAGCGAATTCGAGGCATTCGGAATGGTACAGGGATATGATTCCAGCGATGATTCCAGTTGCCTTGTTGGGGTCTACCGTGTATTTGGTGCGTGAAACGACCGTGGCGGTCCCCTCTCAGGGCCAGGACCGCTGATTTTGCTCCCAGGGTTTACAACTTGCACGTGCAAAGCTCTCGCATGAAAAACAAGTGGTTGAAGCCCAGGAGCGCGTCGCCCAGCTCGAGGCGCATCTCAAACACCTCGAATCTCAGATAGAGAACGTGTCTGTCGAGAAGGTGACACCTGAGAAGAAATTCACCAAGAGATCCTGGTGGTGGTCAAGTTGAATGTATTCGCAGGAGTAATCTGGCGAGCAGCAGTAATATAACCAATATTATCATTATAACCATCTCAACATTTGGTGTAGCAAGGGTAGAAATGGGTATTGCTCAGTCAACTCTGTCAGTGTAGCAACAGAACGGGGATGTAGGTATCAGATCAAGATTTGGTGTTGGCGAGCGCGGCGCTTTCCTTGGCAAACAACTTCCCCGTGCTGGAGATAGTTGACGGGTCTGAGCGATGGATACAATGGTATGGATTTCCACATACCTCAAGCAGGCAGCAGCCAAGCCCGTCAGCGCCTGTACCGTTGCTTTTCCGCGTTTCAAGTTGAAGCAATCAAACGCTACGTAGAGTTGAGCTGACCAGTCGAACAGAAGCTTGGGTTGAAAAACTCACAAACAAAGACGAGGTCCAGGAGGAGTTTGTTGCGCGTGACCACCAGCCAGTAGTCTTGCTTCCTCAGTCGTCCCAGTTCTGTCTCGTCGATCCTGTTCGCTGAGGGATTTGATTTCGTCGTTGCACCTGATGTCATCGACTCGGTGTACAGCCGTCCTTCAACTGGACGAACAAAGGAGAATTGAGTCCCGGAGAGCTGCCCGCAAATTCAATTGCGTACCTTGATGCTGGAGCTCCTTCATCACCCCTCGTTCCATAGCGTTCTCGACGAGGTTCACTATGGTGCTAAAGAACCAACACCAATTCGCGAATTTGGCAGCCTTGTCTCCCGTCCGAAGTCCTACAAGTCCAATACGAGAACATGTATAGAGATCATCAGCGATTGCGTTAACCAGTTCCAGAAGCACCGGCGGTGGCGTGTGCATCAAAGCGTGGATAAAAGGCCGCGTCTTCCGTTTCACGGGGTTGTTTGACGCCGATTCCGACGAGTATGGGACGGACTGCTGGGCTAGGATTGTAGTGAGAGGTCCCAACCAGTTGAACAAGAGCAGGCACCGTCTACAGGCACCGTCAAACCTTGCGATTGCCTCGGTTAGAAGCACTTACCTTGTCAAGGAGAGGACAGACACGGTGCTATTCAACCTCCGTAATATCGACTTTTCGAGGAGTCCAAGGGCTTTCAGAGCCGCCTGCCTTGCTCGGAATGCGGCATGACCTAGTAGGTACAACTTCATCGAATATTGGACGAGTTTCTGAGGATAATGATGCGCATTAGAACAGTGTGCGCGAGAAAACCGAGGGGTGACAGACGAAAGCTTTATCCCTGCCGCTGCTCGATTTGAGGACCTCTCTCCATACCTCCTCGCTCCTAACCCGCGTCTTAACGAGGTGTTCCTCTACACGTTCCTCCTCCGACTCAACCTCAAGAGTGGCAGATATGTGCCCCGGAGAAGGCGCGGGGAGATCATACCCGCTGCTGTACGCCGTCGAGGTTCTGGGAGTCCTGGGTGGGTGTGGCGAGAGGGGGTTCATTTGGATCCCATGTGTAGTGCCGAAGTTTGTATCGTATGGGCTATCCCCGTCCTCATCATTTGAATGCATGGACGACATGCTGTAATGAGAGCCATTTGGGAAGGTTACCGAGGACATTTTGGAGGATTAGGGAGGACAGGAGGGCGGTCTGCACACAACCCGGCGGTGTTGACCTCTGTACGCAGGACCAACTGGGTGATCGTGATCCCACGTGCTTATTTGGTCCGCCAACATTGCCTCCAGTGTCACAACTTCCGTCTCGTGATGACCGCCATGCGTTCCCCTACAACCCCAAGATCCGACGTTTCCTCGCCGCGACAAAAGTTCGATTCTGACATGCTCAAGGCGTACATGAAGAAACTCCTTCCCGCCACACTGCAGACGAGCGTGTGGCCGCCAAGCAAAGATCGCGATCAGGTCAAGCTCTGGATAAAGGAGATCGGGGAGAGAGTAAAGGAAAGGATGCTTGGTGTGCAGTGTTCCAATTCTGCCGTGTTCTCTTTCACTGACAGCTCCTGCCTGTAGAAATCCAGCCGAGTGGCTAGTGAGCGCTCTTGTGCCTGCCTCGTGAAGCAACACGCTGTCTGATCCCACTGAAGCAAGTACATCGTATTGACACAGATTAACGAGAATCGTGGACAAGGGGGACGGTGCGCTTGTCCTTGATACATGCCTCGATCGGAGAAATGACCTCCATCCAGCGCAGACCTCGCGTGTCATTGGGAAGATGCGGACACGGTAGCCCAAGAAGTATATATCAGCGTGAGTGGTTCATCACCTCGCTCCAAACGACCGGTTTGCATACGAGTTCTAGGATACACTCATCTGCATTTGCATAGCACTTGCTATCAGAACGGCCTGAACACGCTCATCGCCAACAATCCCTATACTGCAACGACAGATATCGTACAATTTAATTAATACCCATCATGAACCAGCAGAATCGAGGGATTTTCGATAGTGCTTCCGTCGCAGATCGCAGTGAGTGAACCCACGGGTGTGCGGCAGATTCCTAATGCCGATGTATCCTTATATTATTTCTTTCGAGAGATCGTCTCAGTAATCCTCAAC
>Ga0307515_10017113_pt1 | contig 13233 bp, 12 predicted proteins | sample 17_EM_MG_FD_194513 | JGI IMG/M metagenome (GOLD analysis project Ga0307515, IMG submission 194513) | Populus trichocarpa ectomycorrhiza microbial communities from riparian zone in the Pacific Northwest, United States - 17_EM | ecosystem: Host-associated > Plants > Roots > Unclassified | place...
CTCGTCACAGGCCGCGAGATCGATTCGCGGCGGCGGAAAGCTCTCCGGCGTGCGAGCGTCGCGCTGCGCCTCGGAGCGCTTGCGCTCGATCCATAGGCGATGGCGCGCAACGAAACGCTCCACGGCGCCGTGAGAGGTTCGCGGCGGCACGACGACTTCCACCCGACCACTGTGAAACACCCGAACCGTCAACCGGCGCGCTCGGCGGCTTTCGCGCACGATCCAAGGATCCGTGGGATCGCGTTCCGACCACAAGGACAACTGCGGCGTGGCGTTATCGAGCCTGGCAATATTCACGACGATTTCGCGTCAGCGCATTGGTGTCGTCAGCAAGGGGACAACTGCATCATAGCAGTCATAGAGGACGAATCGACTGCGTTTCGATAGCATCGCCCGCCGGTCCGCACGAGGGACAATTCATTCGTGACTGAAAATATTCTGGAAGCTCGCAATCTCGTGAAGCGTTATCCGAGCGTCACAGCCGTTGACGGCTTGTCGTTCGGCGTTCGCGACGGCATTTGCTTTGGGTTGCTCGGGCCGAATGGCGCGGGCAAAACCACCACGATCGAAATCATGGAAGGCATCCTCGCGCCCACTTCGGGCGAAGTACGCTATCGCGGCGAGCTGTTGGGGCGCCGATTTCGCGAAGAGGCCGGCATTCTCTTCCAGAAGACCGCACTGCAAGACTTTCTGACCGTGCGGCAGAGCCTCGCGATGTTTCGAGGGCTCTATGAGCGCGGGTTGGAGGTCGATGAAGTCATTCGGCTCTGTGCTCTGGAGAAGCTGGAAACGCGGGACAACAAGAAGCTGTCCGGCGGTCAGCAGCAGCGCCTGTTGCTCGCGGTGGCGCTCGTCAACGATCCCTGCGTGTTGTTTCTGGATGAGCCGACGACCGGGCTCGATCCCCAGGCGCGCCGCAATTTCTGGGAGCTGATGCAATCGATCAAGGCTCGGCGCAAAACCATCATCTTGACGACCCACTACATGGAAGAAGCCGAGCTGCTATGCGATGAGATCGCGATCGTCGATCGCGGCAAGATCATCGCTCAGGGCACGCCGCGCGAGCTGCTGAAGCAGCACTTCGCGGACACGCTGCTCGAGCTGCCCAAGCAAGAATTTCCCGCCGCGGCTCGCAAGCTGCCCCTGCAAATGTTCGAAGCGGGCGATCGCGTCGAAATCACGACGAACGATTTGGACTCGACCTTGCGCACACTCATGGATGCCCGCGTACCGCTTTCGAATTTGCGCATTCGACCGCCGAATCTCGAGGACTTGTTCCTGGAGCTCACCGGCAAGGATTTGCGCGCATGAGCCGGCGATTGCTGAGTGTCTTGCATGCGCGCAATCTCGAATTCATTCGCGATCGCGCAACGATGATCTTCACGTTGTTGCTGCCCGTCGCGCTGGTAGTCGGCCTGAGCTTCGTATTTGGCGGCCCGGAGCGGCCACTGTTCAAAGTGGGTGTGCTGACGCAGAACTTGAAGGCGGAGAGCTACCCCTTCCTGCATGAGAGATACACAGACTTTGTCCAGGAAACCGACGAAGCCAAAGCGGTACGCAACGTCTCGCGGCATCAGATCGACCTGTTGATCGACTTGAAAGGCGGGCCACGCTATTGGGTCAATCCGAGCTCACCCAAAGGCTACATCATCGAGAAGCTGCTGCTGCAGTCGGATCCGAGCGCGAAGCGTCAGCCCGTCACCGGGGATGCGGTGCGTTATGTAGACTGGCTGTTCCCCGGCATTCTCGGCATGAACATGATGTTCAGTTGTTTGTTCGGCGTCGGTTACGTGGTGCTGAGATATCGCAAGAGCGGATTTCTCAAGCGCCTCAACGCCACTCCCCTCACCGCCTTCGAGTTCCTAACGGCGCAGGTGTTGTCGCGGCTCGCGCTGATCATGATCGTCACCACGATTCTGTTTGCCGGCGTGAGCATGATTATCCACTTTCATTCCGCCGGCAGTCTGCTGCTGGTGTTTCTGGTAGCGCTGCTCGGCGCCTTGTCCATGATCGCATTTGGACTGATTATCGCCGCGCGAGTGTCGAGTGAAGAATTGGTGGGCGGCATTTTGAACATGCTCACGTGGCCGATGATGCTGCTCTCCGGCATCTGGTTCTCGCTCGAAGGCTCGCCGCAATGGGTGCAGTGGGTATCGCAGTTGTTCCCGCTCACGCACGTGCTCATTGCCGAGCGCGCAGTCATGATCGATGGCGCGGGCGTCGCGCAGATCGCGCCGCAGCTGGCTTATCTCGCCATCACGACCGTGCTGTTCATCGGGCTCGGCGCCTGGTCGTTCCGTTGGCGAATGGAATGAAAAACTATGTACTTCCTCAGTGACAACACCGCAACGGCGTGCCCGGAGATCCTGGAGGCGATCGCTCAAGCCAACCAGGGTGTGGCAAAGGCCTACGGAGAGGATGACTGGACTCAACGGCTCGACGGCGTGTTGAGCAGCTATTTCGGCACAGCCGTCCGCGCGTTCCCTGTCTCCACCGGCACTGCGGCAAACGCTTTGAGCCTCGCGACAGTGAGCCCGCCTTACGGGGCTGTGTTCGCGCATGAGGACGCGCACATCGTCCGTGACGAATGCGGCGCCTGTGAGTTCTTCTCGGGCGGCGCTCGCGTCACATCCATCGCCGGCATCAATGGAAAACTGACGGCCGATGCGCTGCAGGCTGTTTTGGATGCGGCGGGTACATCGGTCCACCAGCTTGAGCCTGCCGCCGTTTCCGTTACGCAAGCAACGGAATTCGGCACGACATACCGGCCTCAAGAGCTATCAGCGTTGACCGAGGTCGCGCGCCGCTACAAGTTGCGCACGCACATGGATGGGGCGCGCTTTGCGAACTCCGTCGCTGTCCTGAATTGCCACCCCGGTGACATCACGTGGCGCGCCGGCATCGATGTGCTGTCTTTCGGTGCGACTAAGAACGGCGCGCTTAACGCGGAAGCGGTGGTGTTCTTCAACTTGGATCTCATCAAAGATTTCGAGCGCCGTCGCAAACGTGCAGGCCATTTGCTTTCAAAGTCCCGCTATGCGTCTGCTCAGCTGCTGGCGTACATCCAGACCGGCGCTTGGTTGCGCAACGCTCAGCGTTCAAATGCCTTGGCCCAGCAAATCGCGCAAGTGGCGGCCCATCGATTGCTGTTTCCCGTGGAAGCCAACGAGCTGTTCTTAAAGCTCGGCGAGCGTCACAAACACACACTGCGCACGGCTGGCTTTCACTTCCACGACTGGCGCGCCGCCTCGCGCGGCGACACTCGCTTCGTCGTTTCGTGGGATCAACCGCAAGACAGTGTCGACGCGCTGTGCGATGCGCTGTCGAAGCTGGTCGATTGATGTACTTTTTCTGCTGAAAGCGGCCTGCGGCCCTTTCAGCTCGCTGGCAAAAGGCGTGACTTTTGCCAGCTAGTTTTCTGCTGAAAGCAGCCTGCGACTGTGCTTCGTCGGCCGAAAGTCGCCTACGGCGCTTTCGACTCACGCGCTAAAGGCGTGACTTTTGCCCGCTAGGTTAAGGTTACATCCCCAGATCGGTGAGTCCCGGAAAGTCCGGCGGACGCGCGCCCGCGGGCCAATTGAACTTGCGGTCGCCGGCTTGGATGCAAACATCGTTGATGCTCGCTTCGCGCCGGCGCATCAAACCGTTCTCATCGAACTCCCATTGCTCGTTACCGTAGGCGCGAAACCAGTTTTGCGCATCGTCCCGCCATTCGTACTGAAAACGAACGGCAATGCGATTCTCGTGAAACGCCCACAGCTCTTTGATCAAACGGTAGTCGAGCTCTCTGGCCCATTTGCGCTGCAGAAATTCGACGATCGCGGCGCGGCCTTGAAAGAACTCGGCCCGGTTGCGCCAGCGGCTATCTTCCGTGTAAGCCAAGGACACCCGCACCGGGTCGCGGCTATTCCAGGCATCTTCGGCCATGCGAACTTTTTGAATCGCGGTTTCGCGCGTGAAGGGCGGCAAAGGAGGTCGTGAGGCGGCGGCCATTTGGAAACCCTCCGCTTGGGTTTATTGGTCAGCCGGACGTTATCCGCGTCAGCAGCCTCCGCGCAAGTGCGTATTCCGGGGCGAGCAGCAACGCATGTTCCAAAGCACCGCGCGCCGCAATGGCATCGCCTTTTTCCAAATATCCGCGCGCGAGAAACGCGTAAGCATCGGCAGCGCCCCAGCCGGGTACGGGCTCGACACCTATTCTTTCCAACTCGAACGCCGCCACCGCTTTCTGCAACTTCGTGAATGCCCGTTCCCTGCTCCCCCCATGCAGTATCGGCCGATCGTATTCCCCCACTGCATCGAGCAGCAGCACGCGAGGGTTGCGCGGCGCGGCAAGCAAGGCTTTATCGAGCTGATGGGTGCTCTTCGATCCCAGCAACGGCGAGCGCAGCGTCCTAAATGTCTTGAGCAGATTCAGGCAGGCTGCCTGCAAAGCCAGCGCATCCGCAAAGTCATCTCTCGCCTGCAACGTTGCATCGAGATCTGTCACACAGTGATCGACGGCGGCCTTCGCTTGCTCCGGACGGCCGGAAACCGTGAGCAATGAGATGCGATAGTTGACGAGCGCCGCATAGTAACGACGCAAGGGATCTGAAGACGTGCTCGTAGAGAGCGCATCCGCAAGATTCTCGAGCGCGCGCCGATCCTCGGTATAGAAGTTGTACTGAATGCGACTCTCGATGTCGCCCCAGTTTATGTCCGCTCCACGTGCGGTCGCACCTATCGCGAGCAAGGCAAACGCGAGCAAGCACTTGAACATTCGCGCAGACCTCCACGCCAGTTAACGAAGCGGGGGCATTTTGCCAGCATGCCGCGCGATCGTGGGAATTGCGTAGAATTGATCACAACGCGCCGCCGTGTTTTAGCGACGCGACCTACGGCTCGCGGAATCCATGCACTTTATCGATATTGGCATCAACCTCGCGCACGACAGTTTCGATGCGGATCGTGACGAAGTCATGGCTAGCGCTGCGGCGGTTGGTGTGCAGCAGATGATCGTCACAGGATCTAGCGCTGCCAGCACGCGTCGGTCCATTGAGCTTTCAAGGGAACATCCTGCGCGCTTGTATGCCACCGCCGGGGTGCATCCGCATCATGCAGCCGAATTGAACCATGACCTGCTCGCGGAGCTGGAACTTTTATCGCGCGAGCCTCAAGTCGTTGCCGTCGGAGAATGCGGGCTCGACTACTTTCGCGACTTTTCACCGCGCAATGCGCAACGCCAGGCGTTTCATCGGCAGCTCGAGCTGGCTGCAAAAGTCGGCAAGCCCGTGTTCCTGCATCAGCGCGATGCGCACGATGATTTCCTCGCCATTCTTCGCGAGCACTGGCCGAGCCTGAAAAGCGGCGTCGCGCACTGCTTCACGGGAACCGCGCAGGAGTTGTCGAGTTATTTGGATCTCGGGCTGGCCATCGGCATTACCGGCTGGATCTGCGACGAGCGGCGCGGCTCGCATTTGATTCCGCTGATGCGCGAGATCGCGGCGGATCGACTGATGCTCGAGACCGATGGCCCCTATCTGCTGCCGCGCGACCTGAGGCCGAAACCGGCCTCGCGTCGAAATGAGCCACGATATCTTCCGCATATCGCTGAAATGGTTGCTCGAGCTCGAGGGGAAACGCTCGAAGCCGTGGCCGCCGCCACCACAAACACCGCGCGCAGGTTTTTCGGCTTGGCCTCACCTGACAGCCTTTAGATTAATAGATCTGGCTAACTTACTGATCCTGCAAAGTCTTCCGAGGGGTTTACATGGACATTCACGCTGCCCGCCAAGCTATCGAAAAGCAATGGGATAGCTCGGTGCTCGAGCGGCTGCAGAGCTTCGTTCGCATCCCGAACAAATCTCCCTTGTTCGACAAAGACTGGGAAAAGCACGGCCACATGGCGCGCGCCGTGGACCTCATCGCGGACTGGTGCCGATCTCAAGCGATTCCGGGGATGACGATCGACGTGTGCCGCTTGCCCGGCCGCACACCCCTCTTGTTCGTGGATATCCCCGGCGAAGTGGACGATTGCGTGCTGCTCTATGGGCATCTCGACAAGCAACCTGAATTTACCGGCTGGCTTCCGGGCCTCGACCCGTGGACGCCTGTCATTCGAGACGGAAAATTGTACGGACGAGGCGCAGCGGACGACGGCTATGCTGCCTTCAGCTCCCTGGGCGCCATCCTCGCACTCAAAGCGCAAAAGGTGCCGCTCGCTCGCTGCGTCATGCTCATCGAAGCCACGGAGGAAAGCGGCAGCATCGATCTACCCGCGCATCTGCAAGCCCTCGGCTCGCGCATCGGCAAACCGTCGCTGGTCGTGTGTCTCGATGCGGAGTGCGGCAACTTTGAGCAGGTGTGGTGCACCACTTCTCTCAGAGGAAATCTCACCGGCATCTTGCGCGTACGAATGCTCACCGAAGGTGTGCATTCCGGAATGGCGACCGGAATCGCGGCCACGCCGTTCCGCATCCTGCAACAACTCCTGGGTCGGCTGGAGAGTCCGATCACCGGCGACATTCTCATTGAGGCCTTGCAAGTAGCGATACCCAAGGACCGGCGCGCGCAAATCCGGGCCGCCGCCCAAGTACTCGGCGCGGAGATTGCCGGAAAATTACCGTTTGCGGGAAAAGCGGAACCGGTCTCCAACGATCCGGTGGAGTTGCTCATCAACAGCACTTGGCGCGCAACGCTCGCCGTGACCGGCGCGGATGGATTGCCCGAGACGGCATCCGCCGGCAACGTGCTGCTGCCGGAGATTGCACTGAAACTCTCCATGCGTCTGCCCCCCACTACCGATCCGAACCGCGCGACGGCGGCTGTGCGTGAGTTGCTTGAGCGCGATCCGCCTTACGGAGCTGAGGTTCGGTTTGAATCAGCGGGTGCGGCGGCGGGGTGGAATGCGCCGACGCTTGCGCCTTGGCTCGAAGAATCCATTGACGCCGCATCACGCGAGGTATTTGGGAAACCGGCGGTGCACATTGGATGCGGGGGAACGATTCCGTTCATGGGGATGTTGGGGGAACAGTTTCCGGAGACACAGTTCTTCATCACGGGTGTGTTGGGACCACATTCGAATGCGCATGGGCCGAATGAGTTTTTGCACATTGAGTACACGAAGCAGTTAACGGCTTGTGTGGCTCGAGTGCTGGCGGACCATGGGGGGAGAGATCGGAGTTTGAAGGACTGAGGATAACGGGCTGCGCGACGTCGAGTATCGCAAGCGAGTCGCATCAACTTGGGTTGGCAAGAGACGTCGGTAAGACACAGCCCGCTGGCACAGCCAACAGGCGTTCCGCTCTTAGGGAGTAGGCACCGGCCGCACTTGATTCATCGAGCTGGGTTTAACCGCGCTCTTAATGCGCTGCCATGCCTCGGTGTACCGACCCGCTGTACTGGCCATCGCGGCCCGTTCGACAGTCGGGAAGTCGCTGGAGAGCGAATCCACCATGAGCGTCCACTTGGGTAGACCTTTGGGAAACTTCGCGCGGCGCGTAAAGACGATGCGGCCTTCGACCGGTATATCTCCCGCCAGGGCTTTCACTGCGGCGATACGGTCGTAGAGAGGGCTTTGAGGATTGGTGAAGGTAAAGCGGTTGGCGCCGTCCATGACCGTCCATTCGGACATCTGATCGCCGCCGAAGATGTTGCCGCCCACGTCTCGGAGATCAATGACGACCACTCCGCGGGGCGTGAGGAGGAGGAAGTCGACATGGAAAAAATTGTTCATGCCGTCCGGCACGAGGACATCTTTTAGATGGTCCGAGCCGACAGCGGTAATCGTCGAGATGAGTGACTTGAGCGCGCTGTTCTCACGGTACCAGCGCCAAAGCCACGACAGCATCCAGCCGACCACGATCGCCACGGCAACGAGAATCCAGGTTTCGCGCGGAAGGTTCGCGAGAAACTCAAACACTTGTTCCTCTTTGCTCGCAGTAGCCAAAGCAACCGTTCCTTACTCAGTTCAGAAAAGCTCAGTTCAACGCCGCGCGCAACGATGCCAGACTCGGCTCAATTTCGGTGCAAGACGTTGGCCGCGTCAGCAGATCGCTCAAAGTCTGCGGCATCGGAATCTCGCGCCCTAGTAAGGGCTCGACGATTTCGCGAAATTTTGCCGGATGCGCGGTCGCGACCAATACCCAGTGCGATGAGCGGCGCCGTTCGGCCGATAAACGCTCATAGACCTCTGCCGCAGTGGCGGTGTGCGGACACCAGATCTGGCCAAAAGACTCATAGCCGGCTTTGATGCGCTGACGGATCGCCTCGTCATCGACGGTATCCGCGCTTAGGGCGCCTCGGAGCTGTCCCACGTCCGGGAACAGAGACTGCAGTCTTTCCATGTTGCTCGGGTTGCCGACGTCCATCGCGGAAGCAAGCGTCGCAATGCTGGGCCGCGGACGCCACTGCCCGGTATCCAAGTAGTCCGTTACCGTACGATTCGCGTTGTGCGCCAATATGATGTTCCCGATGGGCAAGCCCAGCCTGCGTGCCCATATGCAGGCGGAAACATTACCTAGATTCCCGCTCGGCACGACGAACGACGCGCGCTCACCGTAACGGCGCCATACCGCCAAACTCGCGGCGGCATAGTACACGGCCTGAGGAAGAAGGCGACCGAGATTGATGCTGTTTGCGGAAGACAGCTCAAATTGCTCGCGAAGCGACGGATCGAGAAACGCGTCCTTAACGAGACGTTGGCAATCGTCAAACGTGCCGCGCACGGCGAACGATTGAACATTGCCGCCCCAACACGTCAGCTGCCGCTCTTGCGTCGGTGAGACCAAGCCCTTCGGAAATAAGACAGCCACCTCGATGCCGGGGCGCTGATGAAATGCAGCGGCCACTGCACCGCCGGTATCCCCTGAGGTTGCGACCAAAATCTTGAGCGGCCGCTCACCAGGTTTGCGCAATCGGGCGAGCGCGGCGGCAAGGAAGCGCGCACCGAAATCTTTGAAGGCCGCGGTAGGTCCGTGGAAAAGCTCCAAAAGTTGCAATCGGCCGTCGGCTGAGAGCGGCACCAACGTCGTGGGAAAGTTGAAAGCATCGTTGACGATGGCCGGCATCGGCTCGGCCAGCACATCGCCCACGACCAGGGGCGCAAGGAATTCCGCCGCGATGGGCGGCAGCGTCAGTGGCTCCGAGCCGAGTTGGCGTGCATCGCTTGCCAAAGGATGCGCGCTTTCTCCGTTGTGCTTCGATGCATCGGCGCTGCGCGCTTCGCTCATGGAGTGCGGCGTGCCGAGCATCATGAGCGCGTTCACGTCGAGCGCTGGCCAGCGTTCGGGCACATACAGCCCACCATCCGGAGCCAGCCCGCGCTTCAACGCTTCGCTGAATCCCGCGACGGGAGAGGCATTGCGGGTGCTGATGAATCTCATCGGGCTCATGCGGGCAATCCGTAACGCACTAGTCTTCGACGACGCGAGCGCCGGCCGAATCGACATCCACGATCCAGTCATCGATCGGAATCGCGTGGCGCGCGAACTCGACGCGCATGGCTTCGAGCACCGCGGTGGCGTGAGATTCAATGGCCCAAGCGAACATCGTAGGACCGGCGCCGGAAATCGAGCAGCCGAGCGCACCGGCATCGATAGCCGACCGGCGCACGTCTTGGAAGCCTGGGATCAAGGCTTGTCTCTGGGGCTCAATGACCACGTCTTGCAGAGACTCGCGAATCATGTCGAGATCGTTCGTGTAGCAACCTGAAATAAAGCCGGCAAGGTTCGCGGTCTGCCACACAAAGTCCGATAGCTCGACGGTGCCCTTCAGGATCGACCGCGCCTGTCTGGTGGACAAGAACATATGCGGGTGAACGATCACGGCGCGAACGCCCGACGGCACGGGAATCTGTTTCACGCGCGGCTGATCGATGCCGACCGTCAACACGAGCCCACCGAATAAACAGGGCGAGATATTGTCGATGTGCAGCGAGCCGCTCGCGACGCGCTCACCTTCCATCGCAAACTTCAACAGCTGAAGCTTGGTGCAAGGTGTGGACAACAACGCATTTGCTGCGACGACGGCGCCGACGGCGGAGGCCGCCGAGCCGCCTAAACCCGAGCCCAGGGGGATGCCCTTCTCGATGCTCATGTCTAAACCAAAGTCGAGACTGAGGGCCGCGTGCATCGCCAATAGTGCGCGTCCCGCGGTGTTGCGCTCCGGGTCCAGCGGCAAGTCGCCCGCGATTCCGGTGACACCGCTGATGAGGATTCGATTGTCCTGGCGCCGTGAGACCGTGACGCGGTCACCGAGTGCGCCAACGGCGAAACCGAGAATGTCGAATCCGATGGCGACATTGGCGACCGAAGCCGGAGCGAAAGCCGTCGCGCGCTGAGCGCCACTCACATTCGCGCTCCGAGGTAGGCCGACAAGCGCAGAAGGTCTGCGAATACGCCGCCCGCCGTGACTTCCGGCCCTGCACCGGGACCCTGCACGATGAGGGGGTTGTCGCAGTAGCGACGTGTTGCGTAGCGCACGACATTGTCTGTGAGGGCAATGTTGGCGAAGGCGTGTTTGAGATCTAGCTCGACCACGCCGACGGTGGCTTGCCGATCCGCGGAGACGCGGCCGACATAGCGCAATACTTTGCCGCGCGCTCGTGCGCTTTCCAGCCTGTCCCGCATACGGGCGTCGTGGCTCGGCAGCTTCGTCATGAAGTCTTCGATCGAGCCGGTTTCCAGACCGGCCGGCACGAGACTTTCGATCTTCACAGCGCTCAACTCGAGACTGAGCCCCATCTCGCGACCGAGGATCGTGAGCTTACGGGCGACGTCGAGACCCGAAAGATCGTCGCGAGGATCGGGCTCCGTATAACCGCGCTGTTTAGCGTCTCGGACAATGTCCGAGAACGCTGTTTTTCCGTCGTACACATTGAACAAGTACGCCAGCGTGCCGGAGAAGATGCCCTCGATACTCGTGATGTCGTCACCGGTCTCGCGCAGGTCTCGTACGGTTTGCATCACCGGCAACCCTGCTCCGACTGTCGCTTCATACAAATAGTGCGTGCCGCTGTCGCGCCGGGCCTCATGCATGGCTCGGTATTCCGAGAGCGGTGCGCTGTTAGCTTTCTTGTTCGGCGTGACAATGTGGATGCCCCGCGCGAACCACTCACGATAGTGCATTGCGACTTCGTTGCTCGCGGTGCAATCGATGAGGACGGTATGCGGGAGGTAGTCCACCCGCACATGGTTCACGAACTTCTCGAGATCCGCGGGCTGCGCGTGGGTCTCGAACTGAGCCTTCCACTGATCCAGGGGAAAGCCCGAATCCGACAGCGCCATACGTTTGGACGACAGAACACCGCGAATGCGCAGATCGACCTTGAACTGTTCGCGCAGGCGTTTGCTTTGCGAAGCCAGCTGATCTAACAGCACACGGCCGACCGTTCCCGGCCCAATCAAACCGATAGAAAGCGTGTGCGGCGACAAATAGTAACCAGCATGCACCGCACGCAAAGCACGTGTTGCGTGCTTGCCGTCTATTACGACGGAGATGTTTCTTTCCGACGCACCTTGTGCAATAGCACGCACGTTAACGTTTGAATTGCCAAGTGACGCGAAGACCTTTCCCGCGATACCCGGCGTGCCGTGCATGCCATCGCCGACAACGGCGAGAATGGCGAGATCTGGGTCCACTTCGACGCTTTGGATCTGCCCTTCTTTCAACTCTCGCTCGAACGCTGCTGTCACGACCGCGGCCGCACGTTCCGCCTGATCCTGCGGAATGGCGCAGCAGATCGAATGCTCCGAGCTGCCCTGAGAAATGAGGATGACCGAAATGCCCTCTTCTCGCAGCGCGCCGAACAACCGATGCGCCGTACCTGGCACACCGATCATGCCGGCGCCTTCGAGATTGATCATCGCGATCTTCTCGATGCTCGTGATGCCTTTGACCGGTAATTTCGAAGTCGGACGCGCGCAAATGATGGTGCCGGGCTTTTCCGGCGCAAAGGTGTTGCGAATCCAGATCGGAATGTCGCGGCCGACAGCGGGCGCCATCGTTTGCGGATGAATCACCTTCGCACCGAAGTACGCAAGCTCCATCGCTTCGTTGTACGACATCGAATCGATGACTTGCGCGTCCGGCACGCGGCGGGGATCTGCAGATAGAACGCCGTCGACGTCTGTCCAAATGTGGATCTCAGAAGCGTCGAGCAGCGCACCGAAGATGGAACCAGAGAAGTCGCTGCCGTTGCGGCCCAGCGTGGTTTGCACACCGCGCCGGTCCGACGCAATGAAGCCTGTGATGATTAATGTGCCGCGAAATTGAGCGTCAACCAGCTTTGAGAGATTCTGTTTCGACTCTGACCACTGCACAGCCGGCCCTAGTGGACCCCATTCCACAACGACCGCATGGCGAGCGTCCACCCATACCGTTGGGCCACCACGCTTGCCGCGTGCTTCAAAGAATCTGGCAAAGAGCTTGGTCGACCAGATTTCACCGTAACCGGCGATGAGATCGCTGACGTTGCGCGCCGCGGATCGCGTGAGCTGCACGGTGTGCAGAATGCCTTCGATATCATGACAATCCCGATCGACCGCGGCGAGATAGAGGCCCGCCGCCTCCCTGCTCAGCAGCGTGTTCGCGATGACGGCGTGACGTTCGCGGATGGTGCCGAGCTCAGCTTGATATAACGAGTTCTGCTGCTCGGCCAGCGCAACGAGACGCAATAACGCATCCGTGACACCACGGCACGCTGACAGCACGACGCCCAGCCGCGATTGCGGCATTGACTCCAAGATAGTCGCCACACGGACGAAACAATCCGCATCCGCAACGCTCGAGCCCCCGAACTTGTGGACGACCCATGAATCTTGGCTAGTCATCGGAGAATTGATCACTTCGAACCTATCTACCGCGAATAAGGAAATGCCGGCATCTTTTATTAAAAGCAGGCAGAGGAAAAGGCGTTGCGACTCTACTGACGCAACTGGGGCCACGCAACCCGCAAAGGCACGCGTTCATGCATAATTACGCGGCTTGGAAACGTACATTGGCCCATTGCTTCCCCTATTCGAGCACGAGCGCGCGTCCGGTCGATCCGTCGCGCTGGCTGTCGTCATACACACCGCCGGCTCAACGTATCGCAAACCCGGCGCCATCATGCTTATCGCGCATGACGGCTCGTATGCCGGACTGCTATCGGGTGGCTGCCTCGAAACTGATCTACGCGAGCACGCCCGAGCGGTTATTGAAACCGGAGTGCCGCACGCCGTAACGTACGACATGGGCGGCACGGACGACGCAGTT
>Ga0307515_10017114_pt1 | contig 13232 bp, 1 predicted proteins | sample 17_EM_MG_FD_194513 | JGI IMG/M metagenome (GOLD analysis project Ga0307515, IMG submission 194513) | Populus trichocarpa ectomycorrhiza microbial communities from riparian zone in the Pacific Northwest, United States - 17_EM | ecosystem: Host-associated > Plants > Roots > Unclassified | place...
ATGATTTGTCGATGTGCTGCGTAACATACGGATGGATGCTCGTGTTATTGCTGGATAGGGATGTTTAGTGTTTCTTTTTTTAATTTAGGTGGGTGGTGTTGGCCCAATAGCTGTTTTCCTCTATTGCGATTCTAAATGCTCTCACCTCTCGAATTTATTTCGTAATTCTCTGGAAACAACTTTTTTAGTCTAAATGATCTTTCTATCTTTTCTCGATCAGTAATTAAAACGATCTTTCCGCTCTTGGTCCGCGTTACGTATAAAGACAGGGTTATACCACACGGGTCTTGATTCTATATCTCACCGTTGAGATTTTCTGCTTTCTAGCCTAACTTTGCAAGCCAAAAATCTTGACACCACTGGACCCCAAAACGCGCTGCTACTATTCAATCCTTGCGCGTCATGCGGTCCTCCAAAAGCTTATCTTCCCCACATGAAGTGGAAAATCTTGATTCAGACTACAATCGTTATCACATTGCTGTGATAATTATATCGATGTGTCCCACATGAAGCTGATACCTTGACCAGCATTCCCGCAGCATCCATATGATGGACCTGTAGTTTGCACCCACCGATGCCATGTCCTGCTAGGGTGAGACACTGAGGCTGTCCTTAGGTGGTGCCGTGGTGGGGAATGTGGATTTTTCTCTTGTTTTTCCCTTCGCTGTTGAGACTGTTGTGTCGGTAGCTGACAGATCGAAACCTAAGAAAGGCATGGGATTTCTGTTTAGCTACGTTATCACAGGAGAATCTAAAATTACCACCATTGTAGAATTTTTCATGTTATTCTGTGGCTTTTAACCTGCACTCCTGCTTAACTTCCTAGGCCATTTTCCATCTTAAAATGACTCTCGAGAAGAGGATGGACATTTGATGAAAAGAATTATTGATATGCCGATGGAGTAGTTAATTGTTTTTAGAACAAGGATAGATGCCAATGGAGTAGTTAATTGTTTTTAGAACAAGGTTAGGCTGTAGTTTTATGGTGATGGCTCCACGAGTAAGGCTTGCCAGTATAGGGAGCCAAATCTCTCTTCTTAGGTTAAATGTGTGAAACCAATTTATCAAACTGGATACATTTGTTATGTTTAAGCTGCTGAATTTGCTTCATGTTGTAGCCGTCTTATGTTAAAGCATACTGTAGTTAAAGACAGACAGAAAAAATCTTGAATCACTAGTACATTAATGGAAAATGGTATATGATGATTGAAAAGCTTTTGGTTGTCAGTTTATCTTTATCTCTTGAACGATAGTAGTGTTGTGACTAGGATAGGTAACTATATCTTGAAGCTATTTCTTTTGTCTTTAAGGATTACAAAGGCAGAGCGTAAATACACCATTCGTTCAAGCATAGATCTTAGTGCTTCCTGATTTATTTATCATGCTTTTCTAGCTATTGAAGCTTCAATTCAATTTAGATTTCTTTTTGGTTGTTTAATACGTCTGCCTTCATATATCAAAAAATTCACAATGTAAACTGGGAAAAATCATTCTGCTAAACATGAGATTCTGATGCCAACAGGTTTCCACCAATGCAGATGGGGTTACCATAACCTGTCTGTGGTTGAAGATGTTGTCGAGAACTACAAAAAGGCTCAGATCCCACTTGATGTCATTTGGAATGATGACGATCACATGGATGGCCACAAGGACTTCACCCTCAACCTTGTCAACTATCCTCGTCCAAAACTTTTGGCTTTCCTAGAGAAGATACACAGCATTGGCATGAAGTATATTGTAATTATTGATCCTGGAATTGGTGTTAATTCTAGTTACGGTGTGTACCAAAGAGGCATTGTCAATGATGTATTTATCAAGTATGAGGGTGAGCCCTACTTAGCTCAAGTTTGGCCAGGAGCTGTCAACTTTCCTGACTTTCTCAATCCAAAAACAGTAGACTGGTGGGGTGATGAAGTTCGTCGGTTCCATGAACTTGTCCCTGTTGATGGTCTTTGGATTGACATGAATGAAGCTTCAAATTTTTGTTCTGGACTGTGCAAAATCCCAAAGGGCAAGCAGTGTCCAAGTGGAACTGGACCTGGTTGGGTCTGCTGCTTGGATTGCAAAAACATAACAAAAACAAGATGGGATGATCCACCTTACAAGATAAATGCTTCAGGATTGCAGGTTCCAATAGGGTACAAAACCATAGCAACCAGTGCTGTTCACTACAATGGTGTTTTGGAGTATGATGCTCATAGCCTCTATGGATTCTCTCAGGCCATTGCTACTCACAAGGCCCTGCAAGGTCTTGAAGGCAAGAGGCCATTTATATTATCACGCTCCACTTATGTTGGATCAGGCAAATATGCTGCTCACTGGACCGGTGATAATAAAGGCACTTGGGAGGATTTGAAATATTCCATTTCTACTATGATAAATTTTGGTATTTTTGGGGTACCAATGGTTGGTTCAGATATATGTGGGTTTTATCCTGCACCCACTGAAGAGCTTTGCAACAGGTGGATTGAGGTGGGCGCTTTCTATCCCTTCTCAAGGGATCATGCGAACTTCTATTCCCCAAGGCAGGAGCTTTATCAATGGGATTCAGTAGCTGAGTCTGCTAGAAATGCACTTGGTATGAGGTACAAGATTCTTCCATATCTCTACACACTGAGCTATGAGGCTCATACGACAGGAGCCCCAATTGCTAGACCACTTTTCTTCTCCTTCCCAGATTACACTGAGTGTTACGGGTTGAGCACCCAGTTCTTGCTCGGAAGTAGCCTCATGATATCTCCGGTGCTTGAGCAAGGGAAATCACAGGTTAAAGCACTCTTTCCTCCTGGTAGTTGGTACAACTTATTCGATATGACACAGGCCATTACATCGGAAGGAGGGCAGTATGTCACTCTTGATGCACCCTTGCATGTTGTTAATGTGCATTTGCATCAGAACACAATCCTACCCATGCAGCAGGGTGGAATGATCTCTAAGGAAGCCAGAATGACACCTTTTGCCCTTGTAGTGACCTTCCCTGCAGGGGCTAGTGATGGAAAAGCTGCTGGGAAACTTTTCCTTGATGACGACGAGCTCCCGGAAATGAAACTGGCAAGCGGATCGGCAACATATGTCGATTTCTATGCAACCGTAAGTCAAGGAACTGTGAAATTGTGGTCAGAAGTTCAGGAAAGCAAGTTTGCTTTAGATAAGGGTTGGAAAATCAGTAAGGTAGCAGTGTTGGGATTAGGTAGAAGCGGGGCACCATCAGCACTGGAGTTTGATGGGAAGCCGGTAACCGCTGCTTCAAACATCGAGTTGACCTCATTGGAGCAGAAATATCTTGAGGACCTCCAAGTTGGCAGTGAAAAGAAGAGTAGTGTGATGGTAGAAGTTAATGGCTTGGAAATTCCTGTTGGCAAAAACTTTGCCATGTCCTGGAAAATGGGGATCAGCGGTTGAGCTTTGAGAAGGCTCATTACTTCTATTTCAGATTATGTATTGAGATTGTTGATGCATTTGATGTTTGTTGTCAGGGTTCTTACGGAGAAGAGATGAGCTAAAATATGTTCATCCTTTTCTATCCAAAGCAATTAAAGAGTCTCTAGATTTCACTGCTTTCTTAATAAGCGCATTCTCATTGATATTGTAGTTTAAAATGCAGCTATGCAATGTCAAGTTCCTGGAGTAATTCTATAACATTATGAAGTATTCTTGTGCTATCATGTTCACTTGGTCATGCCTTCCTCTAGAAATAGGCGGGGGGCCAGATTCTGTGGATAGAATTTCAACCACGCAAAACTCTACATAGCCGTATCCTTCCGTTTGCACAAATTCTCGTTCAAGAGTATCTTGGGTATGCACAGAGGGGTAAAATGGAAATCTTCCTCGGATTCGGGGCATGAGCCCATGACCGGGATTAGAAAAATTACACCAAGTTTTACGTTTGCAGCAGGTCTGCAATGTGAGGCCTCTGAAGATTAACCTGTGAGTTTATGACTTCTAACTTCCAACTTCCAACTTCCAAGGGTTTAAATTGAGAGCGCGATCCAACGTTAACTTAGGCTTGTTGGTTTCTTAGATTCGTTAAATTTATTAGAAAACGGTACTGCCACTATCTTGGTGGGGGACTGCTTGCCGCGCTTCGTGCTCTGTAAGCATAGATTAGCCCATCCGTGAGAAATTCCAGATTATTATGCACTCGAAAAATTTAAGAAAATAAATCGTTGGTAAGAAGTCAAAATTCCCCATTTTAATTTTCAACATTCCTTTATTATTTTAATGGAGGAATAATAAATGGAGGCTGGTATGGAAATTAAGAGAGTGGGGGGGATGCATTGCCATCTATTATCATCTCTTGATATTTTTTTTACACTCTTAATACTTCATCCTCGAATCTTACTTCCTTAAAAAAAATTTCTATTCCTGATTTCAACTTAATAGCAAACACAACTCTAATCTTAACAAGAATCAAATCCAAAGTCCTATCCCCCCCTGCTCCTCGGAAAAACACACCGGCCTCGCCATAACTTTCTCCGGCAACTCAAATGGCAAAACGACGTGATTACATCTCGTCTTCGTGTATCCATCTTTTTATTAAAAATGTAACTATGAAATAAATATTGATAGTATCACCTGAAAGCCATATAAAATATTGATAGACATCACTATCTCCATGGCAAAATGATACCATAAAAAATAAGATGAGAATTGTGATTTATTGTATTAAAAAAAGAGTCAGACAAAACCCTTTATGATAATGGTAGATAAGGGATGCCTAATGTAGGGCTTTTTCTATGAATAACTCAAACCATCGAGTTTAGCACCATCGTAAATCAATTGAAAAATGAGTCATGCGCACAGCCAGGCATCTTGATAGAAGAGTTCGGCTATCGAAGGAATGTTAGCTTGTTCCAGCAAATAAGAGACATCTATCTCAATCCAGTCAAAGAACACTGAAACCTTATTCTAAGAAATAAATGACAAAAAAAAAGAGGAAATCAAAGAAAATATCATTGCGTTCAAGGTTTTCTTTGCCAGCAAGAGATCAAGAGAGGGAGAGGGAAATATAAGATATATATCAAAAAACCACATAAAAAACAAAAAAATATATATGTAACATTTATTTCATTGCATGTATAAGATACATATAAAAATTAAAAAATCAATGGAGTGGCTATTAAAAAAATAAAAATAACAAATAAAAAAAGCTATTGAGTTTAGAGGTGAATCTGCGTGACTTGCAACTAGCCTCAAGTTTATATTCCTTGTAATTAAAAAAAAAACATATAGACCACGCATCGTCTAAAAATATGATGCATTGTCCATTTTTCTTCGTGATATATGAAATTCTTGGCAGTTATATCACTAGCAAAATTATTAAAAAAACTCGTTTTCTCACAGGTAAAAAATCTTTTAAACCTTCTAGGCTCAAAAATTATTTATAAACAAACAACCAACAACAAAATTTAATTTTAATTTTAAACTTTTAGATGTAAAAATTCAAATCAACATTTCTTTCGATTCCAGAAATAAAAAGATTTAATTTTCCTATCTATGAATTAATCACTACTACCCTAACACCTCTCCTCTCTTCAGATGGCGAAAGTTGTGAGTTAAGACAATCCAAAGCCTTCCCGTCCTTTTAGAGAAGTGGTCATATTAATCTCTTAAATTTTAGGTGGTAAAATTAGTCTTCAGCATGGTGGGCAATATGTTTGACTTTCTCCCCTCTGCTTTAATACTAACAACTATTTACTAGTCCAGAAAAAAGGGAAAAAAAAACAGTAAGTACCTCATACTAAATGCGGAGGATTGATGTAAAGCTACAATGTTGTGATGCTCAAATTAATACGATAAAAGAAAAAAAAACTATTAGTAAAATTGTGAGAAATAAAATCTTATCCTAGTTCTCACCTATAGAAATAACATTATTTTTGTTTTTTTTTTAGTAAAAACCGAGGCCAAAATCCAAAACTAAGAAATCAGACTCATTTGGGAAGAGTATCTAACATATGACATCAAGCAATAACAAAGAAGATAAACCATCAAGCGAGAACTAGGAAGAGAATGGGTTCCTCTGACTTGTGAATGGTAAAAAGTAGCATCGTACATAGGTTGTCTTCCCGGCATGAATGGCGGAATGCAAACCTCCCTTGTGCTTGAGATTCGGAAAAAAATTGTCGTTGAAATGCTTTCCAAAACAGTCTCTGATGTCCTGTTATAGCGATAAGACAGGGTGGTTGTGTAATAAAGATGTCGATGGCGACTCAATCAAAGGTGAAACAGTAGAATGTCTAGCACGATTTCTTTTATCGGAACACAAGGATCTGCTTTATCCAAGAACTAAAGTTCATGTCTAGATTCGCGGGCATGCTATGCACCGCATGCCATTTTTTTTATTGGTAAAAAAAAATGATATGTAAAAAATACAAGCGTGTTTTAAAAATAAAATTAAAAAAAATATAACTCAGGGCATAACTCGGTAGAGAAATAAATGAAGAGCTTAAAAAATCATAAATAAAAAATTTCAAGATAATTCAGGGTATTTTGAAAATTCATAAAAATCATATAGAAGATGTATAAGAAAGAAAAGCCTCATCGTCGATAATATAGATGTTAAATTCATAATATACAAGGCAAGTACAAAAATAAAGTCTAATTTCAAATTATATCAATGATGAATAATAAAATTAAAAAAAATATAAGTTTTAAAAAAAAAACCAAACAAACATGGATGAATCTTCTAAATCTAAGTTAAGGTCTTAAACTCACAACCCATTAAATCTTAGACTCGGGTTTGAATAAAAAAACTCAATTCTCAGCTGATTCCATATTGATTAGCTAGAGTATATTTGACGATGAACAATATATAAGAAGACCCAGGAAAACCTTGTTTATTTTTAAAATCAGTAAAAAATCCTATATAAATAAAATAAATAAAAACAACAGAGTCCATATCTCTAATTTAACAGATGTTGCAAAACTTCAAAAAACATAACTTGAAGAAATGAAAAGAAAAGAAAAGGGAAAACATGTGCAAACCTTTCAAACCCGGGTTAGTTTTTAAAAATCAAAATCCGTGAAATCATAGACTTGGGCATGGTTAAAAGTTCAATTCCTAGCCAATCTATTGTCAAGTGATGGAATTAAAAAAATATATCAATTTAAAAAATTTACCAAATAAACAAAAATAGTAATGAAAAATGAGAATGAAATTTGACAAGAAAACAAAACTTAGGGTGGGTGAGATTTTTTAAAAAAAATTATCTTATATAAAACAAATAACAATCAAGATGATGAGAACATAATCCAAAATATAGAAAATTAATAGGTGATGAAATTGAAAAAAAATAATAAATTGTTTTAAAAATAATATTTAAAACATTAAAGGATGAAACTGGAACAGAAATATTAATTTAAATAATTAGTCAAAAAACCAAATAAAGAACGACAAATAAAAAAACTCGAGATAACTAGGATCATTTTCAGGACCAGCAAAAAATCCACATAAAGCAACAAAATAAAAAGGACGAAACCCAGTCTCCAATTGAATAAATGTTAAAGGATACAAAAATAGCATAACCAGCGGAAATTAAAAACCAAGCAAACCCAATGCGAACCTCTTAAACTTAATATAATCTCTAAAACTCGTAACTGATGGAATCCTAGATTTGTTTTAAATTAAAAAACTTGATTTTCAACCAATTTAATATCGAATGATAAAACCGTGAAACAAGAATATAAATTAAAAAAAAACAGTTAAGAGTAAAAAAAATAAAAATAAAAAGAACGAGGATCAAACCTGACAATAAAAGAAACCTAGGGAGGATGAAATTAAAAAAAAAATTAAAAATGATCATAGATATAACAAACAACAGTTAAAAGAATGAGGACCGAATTTTAAAGATAAACAATTTCAGTTAAATGAAATTGAAAATGAATTTTAATTTTATAGACTATTCAAAACAAACAAAATAGTAATCAAGGGTCAGGAACCAAGTGTTAAGTTAAAAAAATAAAAGGGGTCACGCGAATATCAAGTGGATAAAGAGAAGAAAGAAAAAAATGAGTGCTTGTTAGCTACAAACTGAATGCGCATTTGGCGCACGCACCTCCCATTATGGAAGGGATACCGAGACCATTCAAATACCACTAAAAAAGACGGCGTTTGGTGATTGGATAGCCCCGCACGCGCTGCCATTAAGGCATGAAAAATGCCTACCTGTCGGCAAGTGCATGACATGTGTTAAGAAAATTTTCCTTAAAAAAACATTAAAATTTTATTAAAATATAAAAATGCCCAAAAAAAACATGATGGGGAGACCCGAACACCCATGAAGGATAGTTTTGTTAATTTTTAATTAAGAAATGATTAAGTAATTTAACTTCGATAAAAAAAAAGATTAAAAAAAGACATGAAAACCCCAATCCTAAGCCATCTTCGTTTTGTTCCCGTAATTTGATTCTTGAAAAATTTTAAAAAACCAATCTACCCCCTTGACATTTTGAAAATGGAAATGAATTACGGTAGGAAAATGTGATCCTAAAACATAGCTTAATGTTTTTTTTTTATTATCTAGATACATAATTGTCAAGAGACTACTCCATCGAATAATATTTATTGGTTTGTATTATGCCATGAGTCGAATAAAAAGATTTTGCTAACATTAAAAAATATCCAGGCGTTGCTAATATTTTATATAATAAAAAAATTAAACCGTGTAGAGATTGATTTGGTGTGACCCGACCGACTTAGCGAGTAAAAAAACAAGCTGGAAGATTGGTAAAAGCGCAGTTCTACTCGAAATAAACATCCGATATGAAATTTTTATATAAATACTAAGACGACAACATATTAGATCGGTTTGAGTTAACTTGGGTTAACATGTTAATTTACATGCTAGATCATAAGACTATGAGAACCTCATGAAAAGTATATCAAGATAATTTATGAATCATAGTTTTCAATAAAATCAATGTCAAATGATATAATTCAAAAAATGACGAAAAAAAACTTGAGTCAACTCTAGTTAACCTGATAAATCCACTTCTTGGATATTGAGACCAAGATAACTTAATAAAAAATAAATTAAAGATAAGTTATAAAATTCAATTTCCAATCAACTTAGTGTTGGAAGATGAAATTGAAAAAAAAAATCGATTAAAAAAAAAAACATAAAAAACTAACTCGAGTTAATATGACAAACTTGTGAATTGGGTCATGAGATGAGAATAACTCCATACAGAGCAAATTAAATCACGAAGCCTATTTTTTCAATCAATTTAATGTTTTTTATGATGAAATTGAGAGAGAAAAAAATCAATTAAAAAAAAAACTTGAGTCAATCCAATTAACTTTTCAAACTTTTAGTATAGGTAATGAGACTGAGATAATCTCATAAAAAAAATTAAAAAAATCATGAAGTTTAATTCACAACAAACTTAATGCTTGATGATGATATTTGAATTAAAAAAAACATAGATTGTGAAAAAAAAGCCAAATACAAAAATAAAACTATTATAATGAATAATGATTTGTGATGAGGGGTACATTAAATGTCTTTTTAAGAATGTGGTAGATGTTTTTTAAAATATTTTTTTCTTAAAAACATATTAATTTTTTTTAAAAAAATATTTTGAATATAAGCGCATCAAAACAATAAAAAATATTAGAAAATAATAATTTGAAGCTAAAAAAAAATTTAATAATTTTTTAAAACATGTTTCGATAGAAACAGGACATAAAAACCCCTTATATATATATATTTTTTTTCCCCTTATTTTTTTAACCATGTGATTTACATGACTTTATAACTTTGTATGCCTATAAATGGAAATAAAGCAAACAATACGCTGTCATTTTTCGATATTTTTCTCGCGTATAGCATCTGTACGATTCCAACAAAGAGGAAAAAAAAACAAAGGTTTGTACTTTGCATAAGATTTTCACGGGATTTCAATGTTTTTCACTTGGGTTATTGTATAGGAATATCTCAGCCAGCGTGAACTTGAAAAGACTATTGCAGTGTCGTCGCACAAAAAGATTCTTTACACACAAATATTATTTAAATATAAAAAGATATACTGTATTTCATATTTGCTATCGTGAATGATAAATGCGGAGAGTGCTAATTTACAAAGGAGATCAAGTCTCCGGATCCCATACACGGTGAAAAACACTCCCCGATCCCTTTTTTTTATCTCGGAACTTATTTTTAAAGTTTTAGTAGCAGTCTTAAAATCTTGAGAATTTTCAGCGCTGTCTATGGCATTTGATAATTGGAGTTCCACTAACTGACTGGGAAATCTGAACCCATAATTTTCTGCCTGGAAAGCATTAAAAAAAATACGAGGGAGGAGATATATTTGGAAGAAAAAAAAAAACTTTACATAATTTCCTGTCCACATCTCTGTGCTGTCGGCTTATTACAGCGATGGGAAGGACTCAGTTACACATCATAACTTCCATTTTTTACACATCAACACACAAACAGAAAAAGTAAGGCAAAAAACAGAAAAGGTACTCCTAGATACAACTTATTTCTATGTGGCCCCTCATCATCACCATTAATGGACCAACAGCTGGCTCACACTTGTCCAAGATGACACGTGTCGATCTCTCCTTCAGGATAAGACCGAGAAAATGGTCGTTTTGGCGGGAAAATGAAGTCAATGGGCTCCACGCCGGTGCCATGGCGGGAAACGGAAGCTACCTTTCATGGTCCACACATCCTCTCTTGCGTGACACACTTGTCTTCTTCTCCACACACAGGCCAATTTAATGCTCGGATCATACATATGATGTGTCAATAAATCCTTATGCATGCATGTATGTATGTCATGTCATATTGGGTCATGCCTTGCATGTTAATTTATATATTTGTTATATTTTTTACTTAAAAAAATACGCGTGCTTGATATTACGTTGGGGGATACTTTTTAAAAAGGTTTTTTATTTAAAAATATATTAAAGTAATTGTTTTTTTTGTTTTTTTATATTAATACATTAAATCATAGAGAATATTAAAAAAAAATATAAATTTAATGATTTTTTAATGATAAATATGATTTTTTATCCATTACTCGACTGATATGATAGATTTGAACTTGAAATTCTTTAAAATTTTAGCAATTTAAAATTATAAATAGATTTACCAGTGTTGTTTTTAGATGTTTCGAATAAAACGTTGAGTTAAAATCAAAGTTTTTTGACCAATAAACTCTCAACCTAATTTTTCCGCAACCTTTCAGTCGCCCGAAACTAGACAGCGGCCGACTCGTACTTTCTGAGCGATAACACGAAAAGTCGAAAACCCATACATTTTAACCAGATTTTCCACCTCTTGCACGCCCACCGAGAGGACTTAATTTTTAGTCGAGCAAGATTTTTCAGTGATTGGTGTTGCGGTGTCACTACTTATACTGGTTGGTCGGGGAGTGGGACAAGTCCCAGTACTGTTTTGTTTAGCTGATGGAGTACGGGCCGTTTGATTTGACCATTGCTATTCCCCATGTGGACATTAACACGTTCGTGATGCGTGCTCCTCTGAAAATTATGTCTCTTTTAATTAATTATTAATTAATAAAATTTAAAAAATACAAGTTGTTTCCAATGCTACGTACAAGAATACTCGGCCCTGTCAACCCGACGACCTTGCAAAGAAATAAGAATATTATTCTTTTCTTCTTCTTGCTTTGACTCTTTCAAAATATTTCAAAATTCGGATTAATACTTAATCGTTCATAAATAAAAATATTAGCTTGCTTTATATTTTATATGAACGAGACGTATACTGGCATCCTTCAAAGATTCCGGTATTATGTATGAAGTTCATGTAGAGTCAATTTAAATTGGACGTTACGGTTAGTAGTGATTATTGAATAAATTTTATAATCGGCAGGTAAATAGAAGCGCGGAGTAACCGATTAACTTTATGAAGAATTTGTTTTTATATTTTAAAAATGTTTATAAAAAAATATTTATTTTTATTTTAAATTAATATATGTTAATATCATATCATATTCGGATATAAAAAATAAAATAAAATTATTTTAATATATTTTTAAATAAAAACTATTTTAAAAAATAAATCTTGCTAATGAATGATTGACGTGGAAATTAAAGAGATTTTCTCTCTCTTTTTATTCAATGAAGAGATGTTTTGTTCTGTGCAAGTCAATCATTGATTAATTAATTAATTAACAAGCACCAAAAGGAGTCACTAAACACTATAGCACACATCACTACCCACACATAAACAGTTTAATTATGCTTTCCGCAAACAGGTGAAAATAGTAAAATAAAATTAGCCATGTTACTGCAATAAATAATTAATACGAAAACAGAAAAAATGAATAAAATACAGAGGACACCTAGACCGCCGGACAACAACGTATGGAATAAATCACATATAATGTTGCCACTAAAAACTGAACTTCTTCTATGGCATGGTGCCCCGTTTGTTTGTGGCTTCTTAGTTTTTTTCATTTTAAAAAAACTTATCAGTGGAAGTCCTTTCTCACTCGAATAAACAAATCATGGTCCAACTATCGGAATAAAAAAATCACAATAAGAAATTGCACAAAAAGTAACACTTAATTTATTTCATGCGTTATTAAAGAATGTTTCTCCGATAGCAATTAAATTTAATAATATTGTTTCTCATGAGATCTTGGTGTGTTTAGTAGAGTTTACTTAAAATATATTAAAATAATATTTTTTAAAAATTATTTTAATATCAACATATTAAAATAATATGAAAATACTAAAAAATTATTAATTTAAAATAAAAAAATAAACTTTTTTGAAAATTTTTAAAAATATAAAAACAAACTAAATTTATAAAGTTGCAGGTCTCTTCAGGAAGCTCGTGCATAAGGGAGTCGATTTTGTTTTACATAAGGTGTTCAAAGAATTGATTGATAAAATGTGCTATACTGTATTTGATTGCACACATGAAATAGACAGAGAGATCATTCAGACAACAACTTCTTCTAGTAAAATTAATTACTGCTAACCATCTAAGTGATAGCGCAGTAATAAGAGTTTGGGATTAAGAGATTTATTCTCTTTATAGTCTCAGGTTCGAGCCCTGTGGTTGCTCATATAATGGCCACTGGAGGCTTACATGGTCATTAACTTCAGGGCCCGTGGGATTAGTCAAGGTACACGCAAGCTGGCCCGGACACCCACGTTAAACTAAAAAAAATAAAATTAATTACAGCTCCAGTGACTCCCAATTAAAGTCAGCAACCGGCACTCGATGGGCCCACTTAATGGCCACATTTAT
>Ga0307515_10017115_pt1 | contig 13232 bp, 8 predicted proteins | sample 17_EM_MG_FD_194513 | JGI IMG/M metagenome (GOLD analysis project Ga0307515, IMG submission 194513) | Populus trichocarpa ectomycorrhiza microbial communities from riparian zone in the Pacific Northwest, United States - 17_EM | ecosystem: Host-associated > Plants > Roots > Unclassified | place...
GCGACGCGTTGAATTGACGCCGGGCGCGGAGTAATCCGCCACCGGGGTGTCTCTGACGGCTCTGACGGAGCGCGTCCACTCTGACGGAGCCATTCCGCCCGGACGGAAATATTTTTTGCTGATGTTGTATGTTATAATATCTTGCTGTAATTAGTCTTGTCTAGTAGTATACCTCCTGTTAGCAATTCAAATCATCATACTATATATTAGAAGATGTACTGTACATCAGTGAAATGTAACATTGTTTGGAAGCCATTACTGAAAAACTCAGCAACTCCAAACAGCCACACTAATCCTTTCAGATGCTCCCAGACACATTTAAATTGGCTGTATCCAAATCAATGCGCACTCAGGTGCTCTGAGACTACTTCTCCGGTACTCCTCAAAGCTGTAGAAGTTGTGGAACAGCATACCACAATATTCTGAAAAGTGTATAGTTGTCTTCAAAATGATACAAAATTGAGCTATTAGAATGTGCAAATTTCGGATCTATTAGTACTATTAACCATGTTTCCAAGATAATTCCTGTGAACCTCAAACTGGGAGCCATACTCTCTGGAAGTAATTATTGTAATGTATCTATCAGATAGTATAATTCGATAAACTTTCTTACTGCATCATACCCTGATTGAGGTATTCTAATTTACATACAGTCCAGTAGCTATTGAAATACACATGATTGTTCACAAGCCATACACTATTAATTATAGCTGATGTGGCATTCTCTCACACACAGTGTACCAGTGCAACCATTGCTCCAAAGCATACAATATGTATCTCCTTAGTCTGTTTCAGAATCTGGAGCAACCTGACAACACAATCAGCCCAACCACGCCGATGTTTATACTTGGTTGGAATTACCACCGCATATTCTTGAGCTTCCGGGCATAAAATCCATTGATGAGTCTTCGTACAGCACATAGAAAAGGTCGGTATTGTTCTTCTTGCCAGCAGGTACTTCTGAAATCGGAGAACCTTATTTGGTGGAGTCCAGCTAAAGCATACTACAGGAAAAGAACAAACTTTGCCTTGGAAGGAGTTATCCAGAACACATTCCGTATATTGGACCCATATGTTATGAGATTCAGGCATAATCTTTAGGTTGGCATTGATACAGTCTACTTTGCAATCAATTGCTAGACACTCAACAGAAGTAGGGTAGTGAAATGGTTGACAGTTGTACAACAGCCCAATGTGTAGTTGCAACAATACACTGTCTATAAGTACATGCTGAACATATCCAAGCAGCAGTCCACAAACTTTGTGTCCTCAGTCCTCATGAATTTGCACATGGTACAGCTGTCTAATGTTGGAACTTCTGAAAGGTACTAATGCATGTCTAAGTATGGTTTATTACATTCTTCTGCACACTATCGAGAGATGTGTTTCCTACGATTTAGGTACCTGGCACAACACCGGGCGAAAATCAGATTCTTCTGACAATATTGGTTGCATCAAGGATGGGCTCGGGGTATATTTCGCTTTTTATTTAAAGTGGATCGTCGGTCGACAACCTTTGCGTAGTCAATATCATGCCAGCCTCGAAGGGTAAGACACAAAAGTATCTTCTCCATATAGTCAATCCCAGTACACTGGTCAGTATGCTTGAGCATCAGTCAACTGTAATTGACTTTGATGGTATATCAATATACCTTGTTCACAATACTGATATGTTGCTGTTCTGAATGATACGTTGTCAAATTGTTCCTAGAACTCATTTGCATAGTTGACTCTGAGTTATGGCTGATAGGATGCACCATTGCATATCCGAAATGTACAATGCCCTTTTCAATAGTTTTCTGAAGCTCATAAATAACCAATACCTCCCACCCTGTACAAACTTGATCAAGCAGATGTAAAGTTCCATAATGAACTCCATCTACTCATCCAAAGTAATACCATACATCTTTCTCTCCAGCTGATCCTTTGCTCAGTTCATGTCAGTGATACTTCATGTTTTGACTGCAGTCTTAGTATCAGTTAGACGTATCTGAGCTTCCATACACCTCTTGGAGGTGACGTTTGCTGCCCTGTAAACCTGTTCTTCTTCTGCAGTCTTCATTTCAGCATGTTTTTCACCAAATATGCTTCTGGGAGCAGTTATTTCAGACCTTATTTCCTGCAATAGCTGTTGCACATGATGCTGCAACAATTGATCAAAAAGCTTGTAATTAACGGGTGTCACCTGATGTATTTCACACGTGAATTGCTTTATTGCCCGCTGTCAATCAGCATCCCAGCATTTGGTTGCTACTTGCCTGGCTGTATTGAGGCACACATGACATTGCCTTTGTTCTGTTGTAGTAACCTTTTCAGTCCCATATACAGAAGCCTTGATTGCAGCACATAATCTATGAATCTGTTGTTCTTTTAGCTATTGTAATTCTCATGCCAACTGTATCACCAGGTTGGTCTTTACAGACTGAGATATTTTCTGTTCTCGAACTGTACCTGTCTTTTCATAAAATCACTTCAGCGCATCATGTAGTTCATTAAGGGGTAGATCAGAGTGGTTTAGTTGGCTATCAAGTAGAGAGAATTCTGACACTGCCAACACTGCGCCTAGTCACAGTTAATCGGTGGCCCAATCTGTCGCCATTTGCTCATCATCATTGAAGCAGTTACAAACTGGACTTCAAACCATGGCCAGTGTTCTGATTAGACCCCAGATCTTCATTCCCTGCTTGCAGCTGATTTTCGACCAATCATAATGTTTTGAGAAGTGCTGGACACCTGCATATTATAGTACTAGTGTGCATTGCTTGTCAAATTGATCCTTGACATTTCTAGCTCTCAGGTATTAGAGCAGAGAGTTCAAAAAGTCTTTAACTAAATCCAGAAGCAGCTGATGTGATTCAACATGCCGCCAAAGCGAATTGACATTGCAGTCTGGGTATTGCCAGAACTGGTAGTGGATTGGGCCAACACCTAGATTGTGCAGAGCATTAATATTAGTTTCCTCCAGAAGTTGTGATTTAGCATGCTGATTACATGAGTGATCAAGTGGTTAAACTACTGAATGCCCCATCAGTGCAACTATTGGAATTTTACACATCAGGCATCACGCATATAGGTCTTGAGGAACCGTCTCTTGTCCTGGATAATCCCAACCCCGGCGAGCCAACACAGTGCAATGCAGTCTCTTGAATCCATCTGCATTATTCCATGTCAAGACAGGACCAGTTATTTTACGATTTGTGAGTGGGGACAGTACAGATCCAATTGGGTCATTCCATTCCTCATCGGCATTTCTGGTACCTTGCATAGGAGATGGGATCAGCCCAATGAGAATCCAGGTGTGCTATATCGGTAAATAGAAGATATGTGTTCATTCATGGCCAATTGGGAGATTCAGCTGCCGGTATGCTAATCGCCAGAAAAATTGGTCAAGTGAATTCCATTAGATGCACAAAAAGCTTGCAACAGCATTACTCCTGCGGGATGTAGATACTGGGTATTCCATGACCAATCCGCAGTGTTCATCTCGCTGGATATTCGACAACAACCCTAGTCTCCAATGTGCACTGGTTCAATAATGATATCTATCTAAGATGGGAGATTTGCCTAAAGGAACTGAATACGTTTGAATATCCACCTGTAGTATAATGTTCCAATGCTATTCAAAGGATCTTCTATCCAATTATCATCACCAGGTCCAATGTTTTGATTGGAGAGGAGCTTTTGCAGGGAATCGGCCAATTGTAATAATTCAATACTGAGGTTGTCCAGTGTATGCCCCTGGTGTTAATCAACCCATGATTTGTTTTGCTTGCTACAGAATGGAGTCTGAGGTAGGTTGTGGACAGACTGAAATGAATGCCATCGATTTCATTGTTCTGAGTATTTGCATTGCTTATTGTACAATGCAGTGACTTTGCCATATGCATTCCCCCTGGCATTGTCCACTCTAACAACCTCCCTATCTGCTTTTGTTGATGTCGAATCAGGGGTACACATCAAATCAGGCTTCTGGCAGTCGATACATTCTTCGTTGGGAGTATCCTCAAGCGGCAGGGCACCTGGTACAATGTCTGAGGGTGGGTAATTAGTTGACTGGCTTGTCGACGGCAAGTAAGGTGCAACGACTGGAGACAAAACATGATGGCTTGGGTCATTCCCAGCTGGCAGATGCTAAACTTCCATGGAGTAATAGCCCTTCATTCATTAATATCGGGCAATGTTGTTGCTCCTGGGCCTCCATTCTGTTGTTGTTGAATTATTTCTATTTATAGCTAGAGCACTGAACTTGATTCCGGTGAGTATTGACATTCTTTAAGCTATGCTCAGTGTACACATATTTGGATGAATCTCAATGATACTTGAGTAGGTGATGCACAGGCTCAGGGATATTGGATTGAAAGAGAGCTAACTCAAGTGAGCATATGAATTTCACAGCTGAATAGAACCTGGTGCAATACGGAGGAGCAGTATTACACGGTCACCTGACAATCAGGAATATATCATATCCCATGCAATCATCACGCATATCTTCTACTTACAGATGATCCGCAGGAAAGAGATGGTTTCTTTTGTCATTACTGCGATCTACTTTAGATACTTTCTCATCCAATGCTGCAGCAATTACCACAATTAGCCATATACTACATCATTGCAGCATTGTAAAGGATACCTATGTTTGAGCCTCTGAGTAGCTGCCAATGAAGGTAGATCATCTTAAAATAATCATTATGTGAGTATCGTAACTAGCTGTATGCCAGCTCAATGATCATCGGGAATGGATAGGCTGGTAGAATGTTTGCTGTAGTAATGATAGTTGACTGGAGTGTGGATCTTGAGCAGTACCACAATGCTAAGACAGGGAGCTCAGTAGGAAGCAATCACTGCAGCAGCTCGACTCACAGGCCTCCAAATGAATACAGTTGCAGGTTGTACACCAACAATATCAGTGTAATATCCCTACTTGTACTTACCTTTACACTAGATATAGTTCTTGTTGGAATCCTGGAGACATCATAATATATCCCTTCCAGGATCTCTACAGTCATAAATCATATCAAGGTGAGTATCTACTAGATACCTAAGCTTTTATATATCAAATTTGTGATACCAATTCCCAGCAAACAAAGTTAATCATTTTGCACTTATCAATTAGCAAAATCAAGTAAATTAGTGGCAGATAAGGAAAAAAAACCACTGCTTCACTAGTAAATTAAATGACAGTCAATAGGACAAAAATAAGATGACAATTGTTTTATATCTCATATATTGTGTAAGTTAGTATCGTACTCTGATATACTTGGTCAGTTACAGAAAATATATTATTGTGCCATACATTGGATTAATATTTATAATTATCAATTACATTTACAATTAGTAACTAATACTAATAGTTTTCCACTAACAGTTTTCCACTGACAGTATATTCTGATGATACTACTGTATTAGTATCAAAATCTTTGGTGAGAAGTAAATCAATGTTATCTATTGCTACTTGCAATAATGAGCAAAGTTTAACAACACCAAGATAATTTTATAACATTAATTCAAATATACAACTTAAACTTTAATGCTGAATAGCACTGCAGTGTCTGAGCAGCTATCTACGATTGGCTGTAATATTGTGACAAAAAGTATCTGATTTATTAATAGTTTTGATCTATAGTACTGTAACTAACTTGCATTAATCCCTTATCTGAATACAGTGACTGCAGATTAATTATCCATAATTTACAAAATGATAGTACCATTGTTGTAGATTAGCTAACAATTGCTTAGTATTTGCTAATATGTTATACTGCTGGTAATTTATATATATGAAAATAAACTCAAATTCAAGTGCAATACTAATGACTTAAACCTAGATATTGAGCAATCTATGCAACATATCTTCTTCTTAGTTGCAGTGAAATTTCAATGAGAACTTTAATATTTTACATGTGGCTTGAGTTGTCTTCTGTTCCTTAGAATAGAAAGAATAGTTTGAAATATTATCTCTTTCAATTCAAATAATGTTTGATTTGATCATTCAATTGCAATTGCAACAGAAAACCAGAAGTACAAAGTTATAGAAAGCTATTAACTTGTTTACTAATATTGAATTGTTATTTTCATTGTAGGCTAACTGATACTGATGATTTCAAGAGACATTTAATGAAAAAGGTTGAAATGTGCCTATGTATAGTTTCTGACCATCAGAAACAGAAGATTAACAGACAATAAAGTTACAGAATCTCATATCATGAAAGCCATTATTAGAACCAGCAGTTGAAGTACAGTATACAGCTACAAAAAGACTTTTTAATTCTGTACAAATAAGTACAATAATCTTTTCACAGTAGGGAGAATACTTCCATAAAAAATAAAGATCGAAACTCAATCTTACAATGGAGCGCATGGAGCATAGACAAAAGGCAACATAGCTGGCATGCTGCTCATAGGTATCAATGCAGCGTTTCGAAGCATTGCACATGGATAGCTGGTCAGCGAAATATAGGTGAAGCCAATGGTTGGAGACGTCATATAGTGGACAGAATGGTTTCACTTGGAAAGGATGGTAGAAATGATAATCGAGGACAATGCCAAGATGAGATCCCCAGTGGAAGTAGGGGTGCCATGGGGCTCACCTGGATCAGTGATTCACCTTGCAATCTACACCTGAGGACTGATTGAGTCAGTCAAAGAGTTCATCTCAGCCAAAGAACTCTCATTTGTAAATGACCATGGCTGGGTAGCCACTGGAAGCAACATCAACCAGGTTGTCATGCAACTTGAGTAATGTGATGCAAAATGCATTGAATGGGCAAATTGGCGAGGGCTGCAGTTTGATACAGCAAAGAAGGAGGCGGTACTGTGTACATGCAGACGAGGCCACAAGAAGCACCCGTAGCAGAAGATGACAGCAGAGATACGTGTTGGAGTCAGCTCGGTATGATTCATCAAGGAAGCAATAACCTGTCTCGGAGTCTGGACTGATGCTTACCAGATGTTCACAGAGTCTCACAACTGATGCCTGCAGATAGCCAGGGTAGCCGAAGCTAGACTACAAACGTTGATAGCAATGTACGGGGTTGTCCCAGAGAGCGTACGAGTCGTCCAAGTAGCTTCAATCCAAGCAGTCACACTATATGGGTGGGAGCTCTGGGAGGATTCCAAAGAAGTAGGCAGGCAAGATGATCTCCCACTCCTTCTAAATCAACAAGCCAGATCCATTCTGGGTGTGCTGCCCACCACACCACAGAAGGCACTGATGAGAGAGGCAGGGCTTACACCCACGCCTGCAATCTTAGACTCCACACAACAATGATTCAAAGCTAGACTGGCAAATGCATGCAGTAGTAAGATGGAGCAGCTACAGCAAAACCCCTCTTCTGGTGCACTGAGGTGCAGAGAAGTAGTGAATGAGCTTGAGCATGGTCGGACTACCAACGGCATGAACTGGCTGGCTCTTGGTAAAGAATCAGTGGTCAGGACCATCATACGAGATGACAAAGCCACAGCCAAGAAGGCTGCACCGCGCTGCGCAAGAGAGAAGGAAGCCAAGGTTTGAATGGAGGTCTCGATGTGGTGGACAGATGGATCACATGCTGACGATGGCCGAGTGGGAACCACAGCAGTATTCAAGCATGGACATGACTGGGGTTTCCGCCACAGCTACCTGGGCACTGGATTTATTGAGGTTCTTACAGGCAAGCTGTGGGCGATCAGATTTGCACTTGCTGTCATGATCGGCAAGAGAAACAGAATACGAACAAATGTTGCAAACATAGGGGCAGTGTCCAACAATTCACAAGCCGCTATTCGACAGCTGGCACATCTGAAGCCGGGCCCTGAACAACCAGTAGCAAGACTGATCGATCGAAGGGTGCATGACCTCCTTGCCCGTAGCATTGCAATGGAGATCCATTGCGTCCCTGGGCACTCTGGCATCCCTGGAAACAAAGAAACAGACGACCAGGCGAACTCAGCCCAAGACGCCAATTGAAATACTACAATCGAGCACACTTACACTTCCGCTTCGAATAGCGTGAGATGGATCTGCAAAGAATAATCAGCAGCCAAGACACAGTGGGCGGCCGACAAATGCAGTAACCACTTCTGGTACCCACTGAAGTGCAATGGAGGCAGACCTATCCCGATGGCAAGTACACAGTCATTGGCAACAAGATTGCACCAAGTACAGTGCATGCACACGTCTACCAGAGCTTACGTAAAACAGTTCAAACACCAAGAGGATGACAGGTGCTGGTGGCATGGGGGAGCAGTGGCCCAATCGCGCTAGCTTCTCCTCTGTCACTGTAGCTAGTGAATCTACCAGCAGCAGGAGCTCCAAAATGAGGTGGGGAAGGGAACAGACAGGGAAGTGTGCCAATGCCAGCAGGGACAGGTATTCGAGCTATGTTTCATGTAGATATGGGATATGGTGGTGAAGGACTGCTAGGCAGCCATGGATGTGTGGAAGTTCCCGCCATGGTGAGGCATGGAGGATGGAGTGGCCAGTTGTTTACATTACAATACACTGCATTTGTACATTTCTTTTGTCAGCTGGGACGAACAGTATTAGGTGGGAGCTCCGCCATCTATCTGGGTCACCCAGATGTGGGGGGGGGATCAGGGCCTGTCAAACTCTAGCTCGAGTAAATACAGTATGAATACACAACAACAACAACTCAATCTTGCATGCATTCACTCAAACTATTTTACCTCAACAGTTCAACCTTACAGTAATATTCTCCTCTGTTCCTGCAAGATTTCACTTGTTAGTCTTATAGTATTTGAAGACAAAAAGATCATTGAATAAGATATTTCTGATTAAGTATATGTTAAAGTTATTTCATTATATGTAATATAATAATATATATGATATTTCATCCTAAATTCTACACTCTACTTTTTACAAGTTTCCCTATTTTGTTCAATGCAATATGTTGTCCATGTATTGCCAATTATGCAAAGAACAATTTATACATCATATCTGTTGATAGAGAAATTAAACAAACAATGTTGAAAACTACTGACTATTCAGACTTAGTCATGAAACTGTAATATACTGATGATGTGCTCAACATTGCTTCTGAGTATTTATTATACTCAAACAATAATTCAAGTGTATGTAATATTATTGAACAGTATTTTTTGGATACTTAGAATCAATACTACAACAAATAAGTACAAGATAGCAGTATTCCCAGACATAATACATTTATCATATTTCAGACATCACTGTTACTTTACTGTCAACTATATTACAGCTCATCCCAGATTGTGTATCCAGAAGTTAGTAGGAGGTCTTTGAATGTATGGGAAAACACAGTGGCCAAATAGAATCCTGCCATTGTACAGTAATACACCAGTGAGCAATGAAACTTGGAGGAGACCAAACTTGACAACAAGTATTTGGAGTTATCAATACCCTGGCAAATAATGAATATTCTTATATATTGTTAGATTTCATACACTATTGTCTCTAGTCCATTCAAGTTGAAACTGGACAACAATTGGAAACTATTTTTGCTAGAGATGAACATACATCAGCAAATTGTTTTTTCTTATTGGGAACCTCTAAGTGTGAGTGGGGGTTACTAGACCAGAATCAAAGGGAGGTCCAATTTGGAAGTTGACTAAACTGATACAGTGTACTTTAGGTACACCTGGGAGGGTGGGTCCCATACCTTGATGATCACTAGTCCAATGCAGTGGTCTTCTTTTGCAGCTCAGGGTGCTGGAGATATATCTGCCAGGATATAAATGAACTTGTGACCATGTGGGAAGCTGCGGAGAATAATCAGGACAAACCTTGGAGCACCTTAAATTACGGGAGAGCTGGCTGGAAAAAACAACAAATTCTTTGGATATACTCTATCAGCAAAATTCAAAATATTTTGGAACTCATAACTGAACAACTCAGCAACTATGAGTAGTGTTAGCAACGGTTCCAACCCGGTAGAACGGTTCCGGGTTAGGGGTGGAACCGGAATCGAACTGTGGGAACGGTTTTACCACATGAAAAACCCGGACCATTGGCATTTGGGCCGGTTTCCACCTCAAAACCCGGCCTTTGCAAGCCCAGATGTTTCGCTCCAATCAAGTATTTGAGTTCTGATCGTATCATGACATGATGTATACGCAGATTGTGCAGTTTTAGCTTCTCTTTCACCTCCCGCTTTCAGATTTGCGATCTGACCAATATTCGTTGAGTCGCTGTCGAAAACCCGCGAATTTTGGTGAAAATCTATGCATATTTGACAGCCACTCAACAAATATCAGTCGGATCCCAATTCTGAAAGCGGGAGGTGAAAGATCGGCTTAAACTGCGCAATCTACGTATACATCATGTCATGATACGATCAGAACTCAAATACTTAATTGGAGCCAAAAATGTAGGAACCGCAAAATGGACCTGTGGTCCGGTTCCTACCCAGCCAACAAACACACGGTTTCGGTTCGGTCCGAGTAACAAACCCGCCAAGCGATAGTGGGTCGGGTTTTTGGCAGGGTAACGACCCGAACAGAACCAAACTGAACTGCCTGCCAAAAACCGGACCGCTGGTGGGTTCCCCGGACCCGTTGCTAACACTAACTATGAGCAGCCATACTAATTCCTCCCAATGCTCCCAGATGCTTCCAGATAGGGCCAATGCAAAGCGATGTACACTCATGCACTCCAAGACCACTTCACCAGTGCTTCTCAATGCTCTGGACGTTGCGGAACAGAATAGCAGAATATCATGATGAGTGTATAGTTGCCATTGGAACACTACAAAATCAAGTGATTAGGATGAGCGAATTGTGAAGCCATTGGAAGTATTGTCTGCATCCCCAAGGAGATTCCGGTGCACCTCAAACCTAGAGCCATACTCTCTGGGAGTGATTATTATAATTTCTATATAACATAGTACAATGTGATAAACTATCTTACTCCTGCACACCTTGATTCAGGCATTCTAACTAATATTCAATTCAGTAGGTATTTAAATTCTCATGATTATTTACAAGCCATATGCTATTGATTCTATCTGATGCAGCATTCTCTCAAACCAAATGTGCCAGTCCCACAATTGCTCAGACAAGTACAATATGCATCTTACCAGTCTGTTTGAGAATCTAGATGAATCCATAAAGTCAATGAGCCCAAAATTGCGGATCATTGTACTTTGTTGGAATCACCACCGCATTTTCTCAAGCTTGAGCATGTAATATCCATTGTTAAGTCATCTTGGTCAATTTAGCTCAGGTCAATATCGTTTTTCCGGTTGGCAGATGCTCCTGACATTGAAGGATCTGATTCAGTTGAGTCCTGGTACAGTGCAATACAGGAACAGAAGGAACTTGGCCTTGGAAGGTGTTATTGAGGTCACTGTCTGTATGTTGGACCCAGATGTAAGGAGATTCAGGCGTGATCCCTTGGATGGGATTGGTTTGTTCGATCATCCAATCAAGTTCCAGATGCTCAACAGATGCAGTGCAGTGACAAGGTTGATAGTAGTACAACAGCCCATGGTGAAGCATAATGAATATATTGTCTAAGAGTACATTCTGATCACGCCTGATCACCAGTACAGTCGCTTTGTGTCCCCTGTCGTCTTCAATCTGAGTAGGGAATAGAAGCCCAAAGTGGGGAATTTCGAAATCAACTGATGCATCTCCGAATAAGATTAAGTTGATTCTTCTCCACACTCCACAGAGATGACATTCTCTCAAATAATATACCGGTTGTGACACAAAGCTGAAAAATGGCTCTTCCTGCCTATGCTGGAGGTATAGACTATCGGCTATGAGAGTATTTTGCAGTTTATCGGCAGCAGTTAGTAGATTGAATTCTGTTGTAGAGACAATATCATAACTGCCTTGCAGGGTAAGATACGAGGGTGTCTACTCTATATAGTCATGTCCGGTACACTGGTTGGTGAGCTGGAGTGTCTGGTCAATGTGATTGACTTTGTTGGTAGATCGATAACCCTCTTTCACATTGCCAATACATATCTGTTCGGATTGAATCATTGTGCAGTTGTTGCTAGAACCCATTTGGTGAAATGGCTCTCACTGTATATGGCTAACAAGTTGCATCTTTGGCCACCTGAAATGTGTTACACTCTATGGGATGGTATTCCGGAGCCCCTGATCACCAATTGCCTGCCACCAAACTGCAATGATGATTAAGCAGAAGGAAAATTCCTACTTGAATCATAGCTGCCCATTTGAAGTGATATGACAAATCTCTCTTTCCACCTGATTCACAATGTGGTCCAAATAGTGATACTGCAGGTGGTGACTCCAGTCTCAGCGTCGAACAGATGGACCTGACATTTTACACCCTTGCCGGCAGTCATGTTTGGCACCAGCTAAACCACTTCCTCTGCAGCACTTCTCAATTGAGCAAGGCTGTTGGCTGATGTGCTTCTGGGAGCGGTTACCTTTGTCCCAACTGCCTACAATAGTTGTCAGTTATAATGTTGGACTAATTTATTGAAAAGCTTGCATTTACCAGTTGTCAGCTGATGGATTTCGCACACCAATGGCTCTTGTGCATCCTGTCAATATGCATCTGACTATATAGTTGCCACTTGTTGGGCTCTATTCAGGCGTACCTGAATTTGTATTCATGTGGTTGTAGGATTCTTTCAGCCTGGTGAACCTCAACCTCCATTGCAACACAGTTGTTATAAATCTTTGGTTCTCATAAGTGATGGGATTTTGTTGCCAACTGGATTTTCACTTTGGCCTTCACAGACTTCGACATTGTCTATGCTTGAAAAGTACTGTTCTTCATGTGACATTGCTTCTTTGCATCATGTTGTGCAGTGAGGGATAGATTTGAGTAATTTTGTAGGCTAACAAGTAGAGAGAAATCACATAATGCCCCCACTGCTCCCAGAACTATGTCATCAGAGACTGTTTCTGCCACAGGTTGCCCATCATCAGCGAAAAATGAAATGGCATTCTCAGTATTCTGAGCATTTTGAAATTCAAGTTCGCCTTTTCTCAATTATGCAGTGTACTCAGGCTGGAAATATACTCAGTAAAATTATTTTCATATCTTTGTGGGATTTTCAAACTTGGTATAGTATTCCCAAAGGGGTATAGCTTAGTCTGTTACATTGTTTTATAGTCAAAAGTTAGTCTATTTTTAAAAATGAAATATGTAATCGACGTACTATTGCTTGCTTAGTAATATTATGAAACTTTTGGTTTATATATCTTCATGACAAATCATAATGAAACTAACCATATTTGGAATACCTCCAGCTATAATCAACAAATAACTGAATATCTTT
>Ga0307515_10017116_pt1 | contig 13232 bp, 9 predicted proteins | sample 17_EM_MG_FD_194513 | JGI IMG/M metagenome (GOLD analysis project Ga0307515, IMG submission 194513) | Populus trichocarpa ectomycorrhiza microbial communities from riparian zone in the Pacific Northwest, United States - 17_EM | ecosystem: Host-associated > Plants > Roots > Unclassified | place...
GACCGCCGGCGATTGCTGGGACAGTTGAGCGACACCTTGCGTGAGCACCCGTTGACGCTGCACGCCTATGTCCTGATGGCCAACCACCTGCACTTGCTGGCCACACCGGCCAACGCGGATGCCCTCAGCCGCGCGATGCAGAGCCTGGGGCGACGCTACGTGGCCAGTTTCAACGCCCGCCACCAGCGCAGCGGGACATTGTGGGAAGGGCGGTACCGGGCACACGTTGTCGGCGGCGCGGACAACGTGCTGCGCTGCATGCGCTTCATCGAGCTGAATCCGCAGCGCGTCGGCCTGGCCCCGGGTTTGCTTGAAGAAAGCTGGTCGAGCCTGCCTCACCATCTGGGTGCACTGCGTGACCCGTTGATCATCGAGCCGCCGGCGTATTGGCAGCTTGGGAACACGCCTTTTGAGCGGGAGGCCGCCTATCGCCATTGGCTTGAACAGGGGGTCGGGTCTCTGGAGGCCCACCGCATCGTGTCCGCGCTGGTGGGCGGGCGGCCACTGGGCGACGCGGCCTTCGTCGCCGAGTTGGAACGGCTGACCGCGCGCTCACTGGCCATCCGACCCCGGGGCCGCCCGCCGCAAACCACCAAAAAGACTGTCCCCATTTAATATGGTGAAGCCAGTATCGTTGACGTTATTTCAACCTGACCCCAATTAATAGCGCTTGTCGCTGCCCTGGCTTTCTTTTAACCTCGCGTTTCCCCTAGCCAACGTCGAGGAGCGTTGCCCATGTCCAAGGCCACGCCGGGTCCTTTGTCGACCCCCGCCCCCCATCCCTCCGCCGAAGAAATCCAGGATCTGGCGGCGCACGGTCTGTATGACCCGCGCAACGAGAAAGATGCTTGCGGCGTCGGCTTTGTCGCCCATATCAAGGGGCACAAGGCCCACGCGATCATTGCCCAGGGGCTGAAGATCCTCGAGAACCTGGACCACCGCGGCGCGGTGGGCGCCGACAAGCTGATGGGCGACGGCGCGGGCATCCTGATCCAGATTCCCGACGATTTCTTCCGCGCCGAAATGGCCGCGCAAGGCGTCACGCTGCCACCGCCTGGCGAGTACGGCGTCGGCATGATCTTTCTGCCGAAGGAACACGCCTCACGTCTGGCCTGCGTGCAAGAGCTGGAGCGGGCGATCAAGGCCGAAGGCCAGGTGTTGTTGGGCTGGCGCGACGTGCCTGTCGACGCCGACATGCCGATGTCGCCGACTGTGCGCCTGACCGAGCCGGTGATCCGCCAGGTCTTCATCGGCCGCGGCGCCGACGTGATCGTGCCGGACGCGCTGGAACGCAAGCTCTATGTGATCCGCAAGACGGCCTCGGCGGCGATCCAGGCGCTGAAGCTGACCCACAGCCGCGAGTACTACGTGCCCAGCATGAGCTGCCGCACGATCATCTACAAGGGCCTGCTGCTGGCTAACCAGGTCGGCCAGTACTACAAGGACCTGTCGGACCCACGTGCCGTTTCGGCGCTGGCGCTGGTACACCAGCGTTTCTCGACCAACACCTTCCCCGAGTGGCCGTTGTCGCACCCCTACCGCATGGTGGCGCACAACGGCGAGATCAACACCGTCAAGGGCAATTTCAACTGGATGCGCGCCCGCGAAGGCGTGATGAAGTCGCCGGTGCTGGGTGATGACCTGAGGAAGCTCTACCCGATCAGCTTCGAAGGCCAGAGCGACACCGCCACCTTCGACAACGCGCTCGAGCTGTTGACGATGAGTGGTTACCCGCTCGCCCACGCGGCGATGATGATGATTCCCGAGGCGTGGGAACAGCACGAGATGATGGACCCGCGGCGCCGCGCGTTCTATGAGTACCACGCGTCGATGATGGAGCCGTGGGACGGCCCGGCCGCAATGGTCTTCACCGACGGCAAGCAGATCGGCGCGACGCTGGACCGCAACGGCCTGCGCCCCGCGCGCTACATCGTCACCAACGATGACTTGGTGGTGATGGCGTCGGAATCGGGCGTGCTGCCGATCCCCGAGAACCACATCGTCAAGAAGTGGCGCCTGCAGCCCGGCAAGATGTTCCTGATCGACCTGGAGCAAGGGCGCATCGTCGACGACGAAGAGCTGAAGAACCAGTTCGCCAGCGCCCGCCCGTACCGCCAGTGGATCGACAACGTGCGCGTGCGGCTCGACTCGATCCCCGCCGGTGACGCGCCGACCACTGCGTTCGCCGAATCGTTGCTCAACCGCCAGCAGGCCTTCGGCTACACGCAGGAAGACATCAAGTTCCTGCTGGCGCCGATGGCCACTGCCGGCGAAGAAGGCATCGGCTCGATGGGCAACGACTCGCCGCTCGCGGTGCTGTCGGACAAGAACAAGCCGCTGTACAACTACTTCAAGCAGCTGTTCGCGCAGGTCACGAACCCGCCGATCGACCCGATCCGCGAAGCGATCGTGATGAGCCTGAACAGCTTCATCGGCCCGAAGCCCAACCTGCTGGACATCAACGCGGTCAACCCGCCGATGCGGCTGGAGGTGGCCCAGCCGGTGCTCGACTTCAAGGGCATGGCCCGCCTGCGCAACATCGAGGGCGCGACCGGTGGCAAGTTCAAGCCCTACGAGATCGACATCACCTACCCGCTGGACTGGGGCAAGGCCGGCATCGAGGCCAAGCTGGCGTCGCTGTGCGCCGAGAGCGTCGACGCGATCAAGAGCGGCCACAACATCCTGATCATCAGCGATCGCCGGATGAACCGCGCGAACCTCGCGATCCCGGCGCTGCTGGCGCTGTCGGCCATCCACCACCACCTGGTGCGTGCAGGGCTGCGCACAACGGCCGGCCTGGTCGTCGAGACGGCCTCGGCGCGCGAGGTGCACCACTTCGCGGTGCTGGCCGGCTATGGCGCTGAAGCCGTGCACCCGTACCTGGCGATGGAAACGCTGGCGGCGATGCACCAGGAGCTGCCGGGCGAGTTGTCGGCCGACAAGGCGATCTACAACTACGTCAAGGCGATCGGCAAGGGCCTGTCGAAGATCATGTCCAAGATGGGCGTGTCGACCTACATGTCGTACTGCGGCGCGCAGCTGTTCGAGGCCATCGGCCTGAACAAGGACATGGTCGGAAAGTACTTCCGCGGCACCGCGACGCAGGTCGAAGGCATCGGTGTCTTCGAGGTGGCTGAGGAGGCGTTGCGCAACCACCGCGCCGCGTTCGGCGAAGACCCGCTGCTCGAAAACCTGCTCGAAACCGGTGGCGAATATGCCTGGCGCGTGCGTGGCGAAGAACACATGTGGACGCCGGACGCGATTGCCAAGCTGCAGCACAGTGCGCGCTCGGGCAAGTTCGACACCTACAAAGAATATGCGCAGATCATCAACGACCAGAGCAAGCGCCACCTGACGCTGCGGGGGTTGTTCGAGTTCAAGTTTGATCCGGCCAAGGCGATCTCGGTCGACGAGGTCGAGTCGGCCGCCGACATCGTCAAGCGCTTTGCCACCGGCGCCATGTCACTCGGCTCGATCTCGACCGAAGCGCACACCACGCTGGCGATCGCGATGAACCGCATCGGCGGCAAGAGCAACACTGGCGAAGGCGGCGAAGACCCTGCTCGCTACCGAAACGAACTCAAGGGCATTCCCATCACCAACGGCACCAAGGTGTCGGATGTGATCGGCGCCGGCGTGGTGCAGGCCGACTACGAGCTGAAGGATGGCGACAGTCTGCGCTCGAAGATCAAGCAGGTCGCTTCGGGCCGCTTTGGCGTGACGACCGAGTACCTGGTCTCGGCCGACCAGATCCAGATCAAGATGGCCCAGGGCGCGAAGCCCGGCGAGGGCGGCCAGCTGCCCGGCGGCAAGGTCAGCGACTACATCGGCTTCTTGCGCTACTCGGTGCCGGGCGTTGGCCTGATCAGCCCGCCGCCGCACCACGACATCTATTCGATCGAAGACTTGGCGCAGCTGATCCACGACCTGAAGAACGCGAACCCGCGTGCGTCGATCAGCGTCAAGCTGGTGTCCGAAGTCGGCGTCGGCACCATTGCCGCCGGCGTCACCAAGTGCAAGGCCGACCACATCGTGATCGCAGGCCACGACGGCGGTACTGGCGCGTCGCCCTGGTCGAGCATCAAGCACGCCGGCACGCCGTGGGAACTGGGCCTGGCTGAGACGCAGCAGACGCTGGTGCTGAACCGCTTGCGTGGCCGCGTGCGCGTGCAGGCCGACGGCCAGATGAAGACCGGCCGCGATGTCGTGATCGGTGCGCTGCTCGGTGCCGACGAGTTCGGATTCGCGACCGCGCCGCTGGTCGTCGAAGGCTGCATCATGATGCGCAAGTGCCACCTGAACACCTGCCCGGTGGGCGTGGCCACGCAGGACCCAGTCTTGCGCGCCAAGTTTGCGGGCAAGCCCGAGCATGTCGTCAACTTCTTCTTCTTCGTCGCCGAAGAGGCGCGCCAGCTGATGGCGCAGCTGGGCATCCGCAAGTTCGACGAGCTGATCGGCCGCGCCGATCTGCTGGACACCCGCAAGGCGATCAGCCACTGGAAGGCCAAGGGGCTGGACTTCAGCCGCGTGTTCCACCGGCCGCAGGCGCCGGCCGAGGTCGCGCGCTTCCATGTCGAAGAGCAAGACCACGGCCTGGACCGCGCACTGGACAAGAAGCTGATCCAGAAGTGCCGCGACGCCTTCGAGACCGGCGAGAAGATCCAGTTCATGCAGGATGCGCGCAACGTCAACCGCTCCGTCGGTGCGATGTTGTCGGGCGAGCTGATTCGCCTGCGCCCCGAAGGCCTGCCGGACCACACGGTGTTCATCCAGATGGAAGGCACTGGCGGTCAGAGCTTCGCGGCTTTCCTGGCGCAAGGCATCACGCTGTACCTGATCGGCGAAGCGAACGACTACACCGGCAAGGGCCTGTCGGGCGGTCGCGTGGTCGTGCGACCGAGCATCGACTTCCGCGGCGATGCGACTGCCAACATCATCGTCGGCAACACCGCGCTGTATGGCGCGACCAGTGGCGAGGCCTTTTTCCGCGGCGTCGCAGGCGAGCGCTTTGCGGTGCGGCTGTCAGGCGCCACTGCGGTGGTCGAAGGCACGGGCGATCACGGCTGCGAGTACATGACCGGCGGCACCGCTGTCGTGTTGGGCAAGACCGGTCGCAACTTCGCGGCCGGCATGTCCGGTGGCATCGCCTACGTGTTCGACGAAGACGGCCAGTTCGCCAAGCGCTGCAACACCACGATGGTCTTGCTCGAGAAGGTCCTCTCGACAGCCGAGCAGGAGGACACCGTCGACCCGGCGATCTGGCACAAGCAGCAGACGGACGAAGCCTTGCTGAAGAGGCTGATCGAGGACCACCACAAGTGGACCGGCTCCTTGCGCGCACGCGACATCCTCGACCACTGGGCCGATTCACGCGCCAAGTTCGTCAAGGTCTTCCCGACCGAATACAAGCGCGCGCTGGGCGAACTGCATGCCACCCGCGAAGCCATCGAAGCGATCGACAAGGCCGTCAGCAAGCCGGCAGACAAGAAGGCTGCCGCCAAAGCCGGCAAGTCACTGACCTCGAAGTAAGCCAAGGATCTGAAGAGCACACCATGGGAAAAGTCACCGGCTTCCTCGAGTACGAGCGCGTCGAAGAAAGCTACGCGCCCGTCCCCCAGCGGCTGAAGCACTACAAGGAATTCGTCATCGGCCTTGCCGCCGACGAGGCCAAGGTGCAAGGCGCGCGCTGCATGGACTGCGGCACCCCGTTCTGCAACAACGGCTGCCCGGTCAACAACGTGATCCCGGATTTCAACGACCTGGTCTACCGGGGCGATTGGAAGAACGCCATCACGGTGCTGCACAGCACCAACAACTTCCCTGAGTTCACCGGCCGCATCTGCCCCGCGCCCTGCGAGGCCGCCTGCACGCTGAACGTCAACGACGACCCGGTCGGCATCAAGTCGATCGAGCACGCGATCATCGACCGGGCCTGGGAAGAGGGCTGGGTCAAGCCGCAACTGGCGGCCGTCAAGACGGGCAAGAAAGTGGCGGTCATCGGCTCCGGCCCCGCCGGTCTGGCGGCGGCACAGCAGCTGGCGCGTGCCGGCCATTCAGTGACGGTGTTCGAAAAGAATGACCGCGCCGGTGGCCTGCTGCGCTACGGCATTCCCGACTTCAAGATGGATAAGACGCACATCGACCGCCGCGTCGCGCAGATGGAGGCCGAAGGTGTCGTGTTCCGCACCGGCGTGATGGTCGGTGAGTTGCCCAAGGGATCGAAGGTCACCAACTGGGCCAAGTCCAGCGTCACGCCGGACGAGCTGAAGGCCGAGTTCGACGCGGTGCTGCTGGCCGGTGGGGCCGAGGCCTCGCGTGACCTGCCGGTGCCTGGCCGTGACCTGGACGGCGTGCATTTCGCGATGGAGTTCCTGCCGCAACAGAACAAGCTCAACGCTGGCGACAAGCTCAAGGGCCAGCTCCGGGCCGATGGCAAGCACGTGATAGTGATCGGCGGCGGTGACACCGGCAGCGACTGCGTCGGCACCGGCAACCGCCACGGCGCGGCCAGCGTCACCCAGTTCGAACTGATGCCGATGCCGCCCGAAACCGAGGACAAGCCGCTAACCTGGCCCTACTGGCCGTACAAGCTGCGCAGCTCGTCCAGCCACGAAGAAGGTTGCCAGCGCGAGTTCGCGATCGCGACCAAGGAATTCGTCGGCGAGAAGGGCAAGCTGACCGGCCTGAAGACGGTGCGCGTCGAGTGGAAGGGCGGCAAGATGGTTGAAGTGCCTGACAGCGAACAGCTGCTGAAGGCCGACCTCGCGCTGCTGGCAATGGGCTTCGTCAGCCCGGTCGCTACGGTCATCCAGGCCTTCGGCGTCGAGCTGGACATGCGCGGCAATGCCAAGGCCGGCACCGATGCGGCGAATGGCTACAAGACCAATGTCGACAAGGTGTTCGCCGCTGGCGACATGCGGCGCGGCCAGTCGCTGGTGGTCTGGGCGATCCGCGAGGGCCGCCAAGCCGCGCGGTCCGTCGACGAGTTCTTGATGGGTTCGTCGACGCTGCCCCGCTGAATGTTGGCGCTAGCACAGGCGAGACTGGCACGCCGTGTTGCTGCTGGGTGTCCGTAGGCGATGGCCGGGCAAAGCGCCTGGCCCACCCCGGCTGACCAGAAAGCCCATGCGACAATCCTCGGGAAATCCCTGCCCGAGATGAGCGACGCCTTCATAGAGATCGATCACGTCACGTTTGGATATGACGCCAGCCGGACGATTCTGAACGACATCAGCCTTCGCTTCATGCGAGGCAAAGTCACGGCCGTCCTCGGCGGCTCGGGCTGCGGCAAGACGACATTGCTGCGACTGATTGGCGGCGTGCACGCCGCCAACTCGGGCCGCGTCGTGTTCGACGGCGAAGTGGTCAACGTGCGCGACCGCGCGCAGCTGTACCGCATGCGGCGCCGCCTGGGCATGTTGTTCCAGTTCGGCGCCTTGTTCACCGATCTGACGGTCTACGACAACGTGGCCTTCCCGCTGCGCGAAATGACCGACCTGCCGGACGAGTTGATCCACGACATCGTGCTGATGAAGCTCAACGCGGTGGGTCTGCGTGGCGCGGCGCCGTTGAAGATCAGCGAGGTCTCGGGCGGCATGGCGCGACGCGTCGCGCTCGCACGTGCCATCGCGCTGGACCCCGAACTGATCATGTACGACGAGCCATTCGCTGGGCTGGACCTGATCTCGATGGGCGTGGCGGCCAACCTGATCCGGACGCTGAATGACGTGACCGGCGCCACCTCGCTGGTCATCTCCCACGATGTGCCCGAGTGCATGGCCATCAGCGACTGGGTCGTGTTGCTGGCTGCCGGCGGCCGCCTCGTTGCGCAGGGCACACCGGCCGAACTGATGGCCAGCACCAACCCCGAAGTACGCCAGTTCGTGCGCGGCGAGCCCGACGGCCCGGTCAAGTTCCACTACCCGGCGCCCGAGATGGCCGTCGACTACGGTCTGCGGAGCCAGGCATGAACTGGCTCGCTGCAATCGGTGCCTGGGCGATGCGTGGCCTGGGCAGCTGGGGCCGGTCGGCCCTGTTCTTTGTCGACCTGCTGGCGGCGCTGCCGGCGGCCTTGCGTCGTTTCGGCTTGGTCGTTTCGCAGATCCACGCGATCGGCAACCGCTCGTTGGTCATCATCCTGGCCTCGGGCATGGCGGTGGGCTTCGTGCTCGCGCTGCAGATGTACTACGCGCTGGCCACCTACGGCGCGGCCGAGTCGCTGGGCCTGGTCGTGAACCTGTCGCTGGTGCGCGAGTTGGGCCCGGTGGTCACCGCGTTGCTGTTCGCTGGCCGCGCCGGCACCTCGCTGACGGCCGAGATCGGGCTGATGAAAGCAGGTGAGCAGATCGCGGCACTGGAGCTGATGGCGATCGACCCCCGTCAGCGGGTGTTGGCGCCGCGCTTCCTGGCCGGGGCGATCTCGATGCCGCTGCTGGCGATCCTGTTCTCGGCCATTGGCATCTCGGGGGCGTGGGTCGTGGCGGTTGGCCTGATCGGTATCGACCCGGGCAACTTCTGGTCGATCCAGCAAAGCGGCGTCGACGTTTGGCGTGACGTCGGCAACGGCGTCATCAAGAGTGGCGTGTTCGGCATCATCTGCACCGCCGTCGCGCTCTACCAAGGCTACGTCACCGAAGCTACGCCGGAAGGCGTGGCCTATGCCACCACCCGCACCGTCGTGATCTCGTCGCTGTCGGTGCTGGGCATGGACTTCATTCTCACGGCGCTGATGTTCTCGACGCGCTAAGGATCAAACGATGGCAAAGAAAAGCATCGAAACCCTCGTCGGCCTGTTCGTGTTGATGGGCATCGCAGCGCTGTTGTTCGTGGCGCTGAAAGCCGCCAACCTGGCCAGTTTCACCAGCGGTGAGACCTACGGCCTGCAGGCCCGCTTCGACAACATCGGCGGTCTGAAGGTCCGTGCGCCGGTGCGTTCGGCCGGCGTGGTGGTCGGCCGTGTGACCTCGATCAAGCTGGACCCGAAGACCTACCAGGGCGTGGTCAGCCTGCAGATCTCGAGCGGCGTCGAGTTCCCGAAGGATTCATCGGCCAAGATCCTGACCGCGGGCCTGTTGGGCGACCAGTACATTGGCATCGACCCTGGCGCTGACGAGAAGAACTTCGCCGCCGGCGACGTGATCAAACAAACTCAGTCGGCGATCGTGCTCGAGAACCTGATCGGGCAAATGCTGCTGAGCAAGGCTGGCGACGCCGGCAACGAGAACGGGGACAAGAAATGAAGCTGGCTGCCGCCTGCGCGATCGCGCTGGTGCTGAGCGGCGCTGCGCGCGCCGACGAAGTCGACGCCTCGGTGGCGACCCCGGCGCTGGTTGCTGCTGCCGCCACCGGTGCGGCTTCGGCGCCTGGTGCCGAGCCGGTGGAATCACCTGCCGCCAAGCCGGTGCCCTCGAAAAAGGATCCCTTCGAATCCTGGAACCGCTCGGTCTTCTCGTTCAACGAAGCGGTCGACGCCGCGGTGCTGAAGCCGGTCGCCCAGGCCTACAAAGACGTCGTGCCCGAGTACGTGCGCACCTTGATCGAGAACGCGTTCGGCAACGTCGCCGACGCTTGGTCCACCGTGAACCACCTGCTGCAGGGCAAGTTCGAAAGCTCGCTGCAGATGGGCATGCGCGTGGCCACCAACAGCGTGCTCGGCTTCGGCGGCCTGCTCGACATCGGCACCGAGATCGGCCTCGAGAAACAGTCGGAAGACTTCGGTCAGACGTTGGGCCGCTGGGGCATGCCGCCCGGCCCTTACGTGATGCTGCCGGTGCTGGGGCCGTCGACGCTGCGTGACACCGCCGCATTGCCGGTCGACATGCAAGCCAGCCCGACCGCGCTGATCGACGACACCCGCGCCAAGCTCATCGGGGTGGCGCTGCTGCAAGCAGTCAGCACCCGTGCCGGCTTGCTGGGCGCCTCCCGCGTGCTCGACGACGTCGCGCTGGACAAATACAGCTTCTTGCGTGATGCCTACCTGGCTCGGCGGCAGAATCAGGTCTACGACGGCAATCCGCCTGAGTCGCACGACGACGAGGAAGATGCCGATCAAGCTGCACCGGCGGCCAAGTGAGCGCCCGCTCGCTGCAATTTGTCACTGACGCCGGTGAACCGGCACGCCTGTCGGCGCGTTGACTGAGCCGGCTGGCGCCTTGACGGGTGCCATGCCCCCACAAGGAAGGAATCAGATGTTTGCTTTTGCCCTGACTCGCCGTGTTGCCTTGGCCGCCGTGGCCGCCGCTTCGCTGGTGGGCTCGTTTGCCGCCCAAGCCCAAGTGACAGCGCCCGATGCGCTGATCAAGCAGGTCTCCACCGAAGTGATCGACACCCTGAAGGCCGACAAGGCCATCCAGGCTGGCGACGTATCCAAGATCATCACGCTGGTCGACACCAAGGTGATGCCCAACGTCAACTTCCCGCGCATGACGGCTGCCGCCGTCGGCCGCCCCTGGAAGACCGCCACGCCAGACCAGCAGCAGCGCCTGCAGGCCGAGTTCAAGATCCTGCTGGTGCGCACCTATGCCGGGGCGCTGACGCAGGTGCGTGACCAGACCGTGCAGCTGAAGCCCTACCGTGCTGGCGCCGAAGACACCGAAGTGGTCGTGCGCACCGAGATCAAGGGCAAGGGCGAGCCGATCCAGCTCGACTATCGCCTCGAGAAGACCGAAGGCGGCTGGAAGATCTACGACGTCAACGTGCTGGGCGTCTGGCTGGTCGAGCAGTACAAGAACAGCTTCGCCCAAGAGATTGGCTCTGTCGGCATCGACGGCTTGATCACCAAGCTGGCCGATAAGAACAAGGCAGCGGCCAAGAGCTGAGTGCAATGAGCGAGGCCGCGACGACCCTGACCCTGCCGGCGGCGCTGACGCTGCGTGACGCGCGCTCAGCGCTGGCCACGCTCGGCCCGGCGATCGCCGCGGCCGGCGACAGCACGATCGTGATCGACGCCAGCGCGTTGATTCAGATCGACTCGGCCTCGTTGGCCGTGCTGCTGCAATGCCGCCGCCTGGCCGAAGGGCGCCAGCGTGGCTTCGAAGTGCGCAATGCGCCGGTCAAGCTGGTCGACCTGGCCAAGCTGTACGGCGTCGCCGAGTTGCTCGGCATGATGTGAGGCGCCCGACGCCGGGGTGCCGGCGTCACCCTCCGAGAGGGTGCGCGGCCGCTTCGGAGCGGCCGTGCGCTGGCCGCGTGGCCCTGGGCACCCGCTTCGCTTACTCCGGCTGCGCGTAGCGGCGCGTCCGCAGGTTGCGTTTGATCTCCTGCAGCACCGGCCGCATCGCCGGCCCCAGGCGCAACGCCACGCCGGTGGTCAGGATGTCGATGATCATCAGGTGCAGCATGCGCGAGACCATCGGGCTGTAGCGGTCGTAGTCTTCCGGGTGGTCCGCTGCCAGCAGGATCTGCCCGGACGCCCCTTGCGCCATCTGCGCCAACGGCGAGCCACTGGCCGTGATCACGATCAAGGTCGCGCCCTTGCGCTGTGCGATCTCGGCGACACCCAGCAGATCCTGGCTGCGGCCCGAGTTGCTGATGACCACCGCACAGTCGACCGGCTTGAGCATCGTTGCACTCATCACCTGCACGTGTCCGTCGCTCATCGCGACTGCATTGACGCCGAGGCGGAAGAACTTGTGCTGCGCGTCCTGCGCCACGATGCCGGAGTTGCCGACGCCGTAGAACTCGACCCGGCCGTTGTGCTTGGCAGTTTCGACCAATGCCGCCATTGCGCGCTCGAAGGCGTGGCCTGCTGCGTCGTTGCGGTACTTCAGCAATGCGCTGACCGCGTTGTCGATCACCTTGACGATGATGTCGCTGGGTTTGTCGTCCTCGTCGACCGAGCGGTGCACGAAGGGCACGCCCTCGTTGACGCTGCCGGCCAGCTTGCGCTTGAAGTCGGACAGCCCATCGTAGCCCACGCTGCGGCAGAACCGCACGACAGTCGGCTTGCTGACATGCGAGCGCTCGGCCAGCTCACCGACAGGCGTCGAGGCAAAGCTGCGCGGATCGCTGAGCACGAGCTTGGCGACCCGCTGCTCGGCCGGCGGCAGCGCAGGGATGGAGGCGCGGATTCGATCAAGCATTTGACAACGCTCCGCGGGCCGCAGCGCAGGGCCGCTCCCAAGCAAGGCCTGATCCCCTCGGGGGCTGAGCCCGGACGTGGACAGCCCGGGGGGCTGGCCACGCCTGGTGAAGGGCCGATCCTCCTGGGTCGGCGCGGCCTGCAAGGCCGTCCCATGTACTCATGGGGCAAGGGGCTGACATCACTGTTCCTCGGCCCACGCAAACCCGTCGCGCGCCACCATCGCACTGGCAGCCGGTGGGCCCCAGCTGCCTGCCGCATAGGTCTTCAGGTCACTGGCGTCCTGGTCCCAGGTCTCGAGAATCGGCTCGACCCAGCGCCAGGCCTGCTCTTGTTCGTCGCTGCGCACGAACAAGTTCAGGCGACCAGCAATCGCGTCCAGCAGCAGGCGCTCGTAGGCGCCGACACGCTCGCTCGGGAAGGCCTTGTCGAAGTCCAGGTCGAGTGAGACCGATGACAACGCCTCGCCCTGGCCCGAGCCCTTGGCGGCCAGCAGGTGCAGCTCCAGCCCGTCTTCCGGCTGCAGCTTGATCACCAGCTTGTTGGCGCGGGTGGTGCCAGGGAAGATCGGGTGCGGTACCTCGCGGAAGTTGACGACGATCTGTGCCTCGGGCGCGGCGAGCCGCTTGCCGGTGCGCAGGTAGAACGGTACGCCCGCCCAGCGCCAGTTCTGCACCTCGGTGCGCAGCGCGACAAAGGTCTCGCATCGACTGCCCGTTGGCACCTTCACCTCGTCCAGGTAGCCTGGAACGGGTTTGCCGTTGACGGTGCCGGCCTTGTATTGGCCGCGCAGCACGTCGCGCGCCACGCTGGCCGGCGTGAAAGGCTTCAGCGACTTCAGCACCTTCAGCTTCTCGTCGCGGATCGCGTCGGCATCGTTGGTCGACGGCGGCTCCATCGCGATCATCGTCAGCAGTTGCAGCGCGTGGTTCTGCACCATGTCGCGCAGGGCACCGGTGCGGTCGTAGAAGTCGCCGCGCGTGCCAACGCCGATCGACTCGGCCAGCGTGATCTGGATGTTGGAGATGCACTCACGTCGCCACAGCGGCTCGAACAGCACATTGGCGAAGCGCAGCGCCATCAGGTTCTGCACCGCCGGCTTGCCGAGGTAGTGATCGATGCGGAAGGCCTGCCGTTCGGTGAACACCGAACG
>Ga0307515_10017117_pt1 | contig 13231 bp, 5 predicted proteins | sample 17_EM_MG_FD_194513 | JGI IMG/M metagenome (GOLD analysis project Ga0307515, IMG submission 194513) | Populus trichocarpa ectomycorrhiza microbial communities from riparian zone in the Pacific Northwest, United States - 17_EM | ecosystem: Host-associated > Plants > Roots > Unclassified | place...
CCCCCCGGGTGATACTAATACTGATTAGTAATATTACAGATCAGAATCCGGTGTTATTACGAAGAGAGATAATACGCGATCGCTCCTACCAAGGCCTGTCGATCACGTCGCGTTTACTAAGAAGAACCCTTCCTACTAAGGCCCTGGGAACTTAAAGAACCGACTCCTACCAAGGCTTTGTTCGGTTCGCGTCTACCACGCAAATTAATACCTAGTACGACCTCTTTACTAAGCGCTAGTACACCTAGCAGTGTTAGTAGCACCCCCTACCTACACCACGATCTATACTAGTCAATTATGTCTAATACAGGAATCTAACGTCTAGACTGGGGCAATGGGATTACCCTAACTAATAAGACTACCGTAAAAGACATCACTAACTATATTAACTTTAAAATTAATAAGTATATTAAGCATAATTTTAAGGATAAAAGCTTATAGGAATTATACTAAGAGGACTTTGATAATTTTAAGGTATAGACATTTAAGGACGCTTATAGGTCCGCAATTAAGGAACTTAAGTAACTACTCCGACGTAATGGAGTATGGGTCTTTAATAAAAAGAGTAAGTTAGTATCATAAGTACTATACGATGTCGCCCACGAGGACGACCCTACGGAATGGTTAGATAAAGAGATTAAGCTATACATTAATAATGAAGGACCCTTTAATTTGTATATTATTAACCACCGTCTTAAATCACGTTCGTTAACCCCCTTAACGTTACTTACCCTAACCCTAGCTGTCTTAAATAACCTCCCTACGGCCGAGCTTTCCTCACCTATAAACGTCACGGCTTCTCCTACGAACGTCACAGCTCCTCCTATAAAAGTTACAGCTGCCGTTAACTGTGGTAGAGATTTAGTAACCCTAGTAAAGATATATACGGAGGAAAGTAAATATAGTAGAGAGAATAACAACTTCAACCGCAAGCTTATAATTTTTAACGACCTTTATAATAGAGTTGGTATACTATAAGAGGTAAAGATTAAAGGCTTTCTAATAATGCTATATAGTATTACTCTTAACTTCTACTATAAGAACAAGGTAACCTATACCACCTTTAATAATATCTATAACGCCGTATGCAACTATTTTAAAGGACCGGAATATAAGCGTGGAATTCTAATAAAGTGGAATGCTATTACTTTTAAGACAGTAATAATAAAAAATAAAAGTAAGTCTATAAAGGACTGCCTATAGCTATTACTTAACGACCTCTATTACTTATAGCATGGTCTTAACGCCAACCTCTATAATGATGACTTCCTCTATAATAAGCTTATCGTTGCTTGCTAAGACGTTACTACTTACTAGGCAGCTTGCTTTAACCCGCCTACTATACTTACTAGCCTTATAAACAGCCTATAATTATTAATCGTTACTTATAGAAAGATTAATGGTACTATAAGATAACCCGCTAATGTGTTCTTATAGCCTACTAAACAGCCTACTAACGTATTCTTTACTAATCGTTGCTACTACCGACCGACGTCTTAACTAAGTTTATTAAATAATTATTACGGTAATAACGCTAGGACGTGCTTCGTGTATAAGAAAGGAGACTATTAGTTAATAAGGCATACTAAAGAAGAACATAATAAAGTAAGAGAAGGATTTAAAAGACGTGTCCACTAGTATCTTATAAATAATAATTTTAATAATTTTAATAAGGATATAGTTCCAACTGCTACTAACGGCAATTTCTTCTATAACGACTACGGTGTTAAGCACTTTATAACTTTAAATGGGCCAATACTAATTGAAACCGCTAAGAATATAGTCACGTCTATAAATAATAATGCCTTTATCTACGGACTTATTGGTAGTATAGAACCTAGTGGTACGGAACCTAGTATAGCAAGGAGTAACAATAAGGAGAACTTTACTGTTAATATCGACTTCCTTAACTGTTATTTTAACGATAACGGATAGGACTTAGCCCTTCTACCTGTTTTCCCCTACGGATACCCCGGTAACACCTTATACGCGCCTACCTATTTCTACCGCGATATCCGCAATGTTTACGATATCCGCAATATCCGTAATATCCGTAACGATATCCGCAACGTCTGCAATATCCGTAATATTCGCAATACCCAAGACATCCGCGATTACTGCCCTAAGCACCTATTGACCTATATACTTCTCCTTTGTACTTTCTTACCTTCTTTCTTTTCTTTTTGTAAATGTTGCTAGTGTCTATATAAGTAGAGGTTGTAAATAACAGTACGCGCAGAGCGTATGCGGTAGGGGCTGTATAGCGTGGCGTAGGTCACCTAACTGCCTACGGCCCAATAGATAGCCCGACCTTTACTACCCCTTTCTTTCTCTTTTAGTAGACGACAATAGAATACAAATAAACCAAGAACCAGTTACCTTATATTGCAATTGCAGTACCCTCCCTAGGTGATACCAACAGTTAAAAAATCCTATTACTGGATAAGAGTATAACGTAATCTTAGTAATAGTAGACAAGTTAACTAAATAGGGCTACTTTATAGTATATATAGAAGAAATCTTAGCAGAAGATATCGCTAAAATCTATATTAAAGAAGTGTTTATAAGATATAGAGTACTAAGTAAGATTATATTAGATAGAGATCTAAGATTTATAGCAGTATTTTAAGAGATATTCTTAGCGGAATAAGGAGTTAGAGTAGTAACTTTTACTATATATTATCCGTAGACGGATAAATGTAACGGAACCTTGTAGCAGGTACTACAATAGGCTCGTTAATAGGCTAGGTGTGTAGGTAATGCAAATTAAGTTAACAACGTAATAATAACTGGTAGAGTAGTTGCCTAATAGATTAACTCTAATTATATTCTAAGAATTACTATAAGGAAGGAACTATTTAGGTAGGGACTAAGGGTCCTTAAATATATAACCGTACTCCTATAAAATCCTTTTTATATATAATATATATATACTTTATCTGCTCTATTATAGATTATATAAATTATATAGATTATATAGATTACGTTATATAACCTTAGTTACTATTCCTTATTATATAGCTCTACTAGCTCTATCTTAAACCGTACTTAAATTAATTAACTAGCTTCTTCCAACTTTTCTCTAAGTAGTTATAATATTATACTTAAAGCGTCTATAACACTATCACCCTCCTTTTTATCTTTGTCCTTAAAGATCCTAAATATCTTTAAGTTATTTACTAGAGGTGTAATATCTATCTAATTAATTTGGTTAATATTATTACTTATTATACCTAAAGCAATTTTTTCTTCTTTAACTGCTTGTCGCATTCGTACTATCGCTGCAATATTATCCCTTAGTGAGATTATACCATCTCTGTATTCTTACTGCTCGAAAAAGGGATTAGTTTATATTACGTTAGCAAGTCTATCTTTATAATAACTATTCTCTTACTTAAAGTATACTAAAGTAAATATTTATTTGTCTTATAACGTTCGCTCTATCTCTAATACTAAATATATATAACTTATTACTTTTAATAGTTATCTAGTTCCCTAATTAATTTATCTTATGGTTTTATATTTAATCTGCTGCTATATAGCTAGATAATAAGCTATTTATTACTCTTACTAAATTACGCTATTCTTAGGACGCTAAATAGGAGGCTGCTAATGCTTAGCAACGGGCTCTTAAGTCTTGTTTAGTGGCGTCCGCTTAACTAATCCGTCTTAAAAAGGTGCGTAAGAAGGTCCGTTTTAAGGAGTAGAAACTTATAAAATAGGGTCTATAGGAACTTAGTAATAAAAAAACGGGCTTTCCTCTAACTAAGAAGGAAATAGATCTAAGTAGTTCGGCAACTACTCTTCTTAGGTCCCCCTTAGGTAACTTATTTTTTAGTAATCCTTCTTTATTAATACTACCTAACCTAATATCTTCCAATACTCCTATACCTTTCCTATAGCATTTTTTAGATTCTTTAGTAGTTCCTAGGTAGTCTTATTATAGCCTATCCACTTTACTTTATACTATATTTTACTATTAATATCCTTATAATTAACAATCCTTAAAACTTACTATTTATCTTCCTTTTATCCTCTATATATATCTGCCTTATAAACTAGTGGCTTAATATTCCCGTATACTAGCTCTAATATTGCGATATATTATATAGGGTAGATCTTTATTTTAGCTAGTAGGTTTAACTTAAATATAACTAGTAAAATCCTCTAAATAATTTTAAAAGGTCCTAGCCTAATATAGTCTAACTTTTTACTTAGTCGTCAACTCTTAAAATTTTTGTGTAGTAGCTATACTTTATCTCCCTCCTTAAGATCTAATCCCTTAGATCTCTTAGTATTATAATACTTTTTTATTATCTCTTATACTTTTTTTATTAATTCTATAAGGTCTATATAAAGATTTATTAACGTCTTTATTCTTTCTTTAGCTATACTACTCGTTTTCTTCGCTTACTATAGTAATAGCAATATTCTTAGCTTATATCTATAATTTGCTTTAAATAGTAATATGCCTATTCCTTCTTAAGGTATTATATTATACGTAAACTATATAACTAGTAATAGTAATACCTAATTATTTTATGCATAATTAATATAATGTCTTAAATACTATTTTAGTGTCTAATTTAATCTTTCTATTTAACCGTCTGTCTGCGTATGGTATACGGTAAAAGTTATTACTCTAACTCTTTACTCCGCTAAGAATACCTCCTAAAATACTACTATAAATCTTAGATCTCTGTCCAATATAATCTTACTTAGTACTCTATATCTTATAAATACTTCTTTAATATAGATTCTAGCGATATCTTCTACTAATATTTCTTCCGTGCATGCTATAAAGTATCCCTACTTTATAAGTTTATCCACTATTACTAAGATTACGTTATAATCTTATCCAGTAATAGGGTCTTTTAATTTTAGTAACTTAATAATAAAGTCCCATAATATAACCTCCTATAGCCTTTCTGGTATTTTAATAGGTTATAGCCCTCTATATAGCTTATACCTTATTAATTTATTCCTTTAGCAATCTAGATATTCCTTTATAACTTTTCGCGCTAAGCCCTAGATTCTATTAATAATATACTCCTCTTAGAGTCTTAACACTAAGCCTATAGCTCTATTATGTCCCTAAGTTAATCCTTTATAAAAATCTTCCATAAAATGTTTTGCTATATCTCTTAGGATATACTTAGCTTCTTAATTTTTATATATTTCTACTTATAGATCTTTTAGCTATACTTCTAGAATTCTTTACGCCTAAAGGCTCTCTAGTGACTTATAAATTCTTTCTAGTTCTTTCTAAGTTACTATAATTTTTGGATAATTGTACCTAATTAATCCATCTGTGTTTTTTATAGTAAAGCCCCTAATATCTTTTTATTATTCTATAGTTTAGCTTTCTAATTTAGAGCGTCTGCTTACGTGTTATCTATACCTTTAGTATACTAAATCTTAAAATAGTATTCTATAAGCATCTCTGCCTATTTAACCTATCTTTAGTTAAGTTCCTTCGTTATAAGGAATCCTATTAGGTTCTTATAATCCATTTTAACTATAAATAGTTTTTCTATACCTTATAAGAATACTTTCTATTCCTTTAGTACTATAACTATACCTAACAACTCCTTATTATAGATATTATAGTTTAGTTCTAGTAGTGTTATTTTCCAACTATAATATGCTACTAGGTGCTATCTATCTTAATACCTTTATATAAAGCACGCCCCTAGTATATAGTCTAATGTATCTGTTTTTATAACCGTCTCTAGACCTAGTTAATAGATTTTAAGAACTAGCTCTTAGGTAAATAACTTCTTAACTTTCTTAAAGAGTTCCTACTATTCCTTTCCCTATACCTATAGTTCTTCTTTCTTTGTTAATCGCGTGAATAGTTTAATATCTTTTAACTATTGCGCTATAAACCTTTTGCAGTAATTGCAAAACCCTAAAAACAATTTTAACTATATAACGTTCTCTGGTTCTTACTAATTCACTATAGCCTTAATCTTCCTTAGGTCTATACTAAGTTGGCCTAGTTTAATAATAAATCCTATAAAATTGGTCTTCCTAATAAAGAACTTATATTTTTTAATTACTACTAGCATCTGCTCCTCTTGTAGTCTCTTTAAGACCCATTTAATATATTCTCTATATTCTTTCTTAGTTATTAAGTAGATAATAATATTATTAAGGTATACTATAACAAATTTATCTAAGTGTTCTCCTAATATATTATTAATACGCTTCTAAAATATTACTAGTGCATTTATAAGCCTAAATTGTATAACTAATGGTTTATATAGTCCTTCCTTTAACCTAAAGGCTGCCTTCTATTTATTGCCTTCCTTAATTCTAATCTAATGGTATACCTATCTTAGATCTATCTTTGTAAAGATTTGCGCATTACCTATCCTGTCTTAGATTTCGCTAATTAAGGGTAAAGGATACCTATCCTTTCTAGTAATGCTATTTAACTGTCTGTAGTTAATGTATAGTCTTAGCTTGCCATTTTTCTCGGGTATAAATAGTACTGGATATCCTGCTAATAACTGTAATAGTCTAATATATCCTTTTCGTAAGTTTTCCTAGATAAACTCTTTTAATACTCTACCTTCTTCCTTAGTAAGCTTATAGATTAAAAAAAACCTTAGACTTATTCCTAGTTTTAATTCTATATTATAGTCCTATACTATATATTCTAATAGCTTCTTACTTTTTAGTGACTATAGTTTCTTGCCGTACTTATGGTATCTCTTTAGTATATAGCTTAATCCTTTTTCTGTTTCTTCGTAGGTCGCTCCTACTTAGTACCATACTAACTTAGCTTATTATTACCTTTTATGGCGTTAAGTATCTCTAATATTAACCTGACCTATAACCTAATTAATCTTTAGGTTATATTCCTATAACTAAGGCATTCCTAATACTGCCTTATTGTTTCCTAATAGTAGTATATTAAAAGACATCTTAATCTGTCTCCCTTTAATAGTTAACTAAATAGGTCCTATTTTAAGACTAATAATGCCTCCTCTATAGGCTATTAGATCTCCTAAAATTGTCACTAATAAGTAAGGGTGCTCCTTTTTTCTATATAGTAAACCTATCCTTTTAACTGCTATTAGTAAGATATAGTTCCTTATTACTCTATTATCTATTAGTGCTTTAAACTATTAATCTTACTATTTAACTTTTAAATTTAGGTGTCTTCCTTAAATTCCTTTAAGGGTCTAAGGCTCTACTACTAGTTCCCTCTAGTTCTATAGGCCTCCACTTTTCCTAACTATTAGCTACTTAATCCTATTTATACTTAATCTATCTTAGGCTAATACTTAGTCCGCTTTTTGTCTTTAATATATTATAAACACGTATTCTCTAGGCATTCCTACCACTATTATCCGTCTAGGCATTCTTCTATAAGGAATCTTCCTAGCTAAAGTATTAAGTCCCTTAACTCCTAAACTTCTACTAAATACCAGCTATATATATACTTAACATTTCTATATTTCTACTCTTTTAATAACTAATATATTCTTATAGGGTATTTCTAGTGCTTATCCTTAGGTGCTCTATATATATTATACGCATTATCTACGCATATAATCTATGCCAATATATAATATACTTAGTATTTTAGGTTAACTCTTAGCTCGTCTTTATTCTTAAGTTTAAACCTTTACCGTATTAATCTAAACGTTGCGACTTCCTTTATAGGTACTAAGATATATCTTTTACTTCTCTAGTCCTCTAATCGTTCCTTTAGATCCTTTAATATTATAATTAAGGCTCCTTTAATATAATTTATGGCCTTCTCTATAATTAGGTAGTCTTAGATAACTTTTTCGTTTAACTATATATAGAAATCTTCCCACTTATCGTTATACCTTTACCTATATTACTTTTAGTATAGCTGCTAAAGTATATACGGCTTATCGGTAAGGAAGTATCTTCTTATTACTATATTATAACAGCCCTTAGTATATCGTTCCTTAAACCTAGTTAGAATCCCTAAATCCTCTTCTTACTCTAGTTTAATAAGCCACTTAGCTCTTAGTATACCTACCCTAGGCCTATTAGTAATTTTTTATACCGGCATTCTGTCCCTTATACGTCTCACTATACTAGATCTCTTATCTAGTTTCTGTTCTTACTATAAGGTAATTCTTACCCTAAATCCTCTATAGTTTCTTTCTTTTCTTATCTTCTAAGTGGGTCCTTAAAGTCTTCTTACTTTTTAGTTTTAGTATTACTTTTCCAATCTTTAAGCTAAACACTACATTCTCCTAGTAAGTCCTCTAGGTCTATATATCTATCTCCTAATCTAGTTACTATTTATACCATAGATTCTCTAATCTTATTAGTGGTCCTTATTTATGTCTTAAAATCTTAGTTCTATAAAATTCTTAATCCTAAGCTTACTTCCGCTTTAAGCTTTACTCCTACCTTAGTCTAACTAGGCTTAGGTGTTCTTATCTTATCTTAAAAGTCTTAAATCCTACTTATCTCTTCTTAAGAGTCTTGTGTCTGTGGGAATCTCTATCCCAAGCTTATTTATATATCTTTAAACTAAGCTACTGCTCTACTCTATCGGTTATTATCTATTATAGGTCTTTAAGCTTACCTTATCTTATCTTAAGAATCTTAAGCCTTTAGCCTTTTGCCTTTATCAAGTAATAAAGTAGCACTAGTAGTTGTTTGCTTGCTTAGTCTATATAAAACATTCTTCCTTTTATTTTATAAAGCGATAGATGCCGTATCTAATAGTATTATAATGCCCATTACTAAACCGTACTCTATAGCGGTCTTAGTTTCTACTTCTAATATAACTTCTCTAAGGTTTATACGCTTCTAGTAAGCTGCCTTTATTTCCTTATTATCTACAAATATTTCGCCTACGTTAAACTTATCATCCTTAATATCTAGCCTACATAATAGTTTGTCGGTTCCCCTGTATTCTAAGGGTTTTGGCTCCTATAGCTAGTAGCTTGCGCTATACTTAGCATTTTTATAAATTTAGCACGCGTTGTTATAACAAAACGCGAAACTCTTAATTAAATATTCTTTTGTTCCTCATAGTATACCATTATCCCTCTATATATACGTATTTTCTACTAATCTAGTTCCCTTTATTATATAGTAACTCTAACTATCTTTATAATCCCTTATAAAGTAACCTTATTTTCTGTAATTTATATAAGCTCTATTTTTAAACTACTAATTTTGCTATAGAGTCCGCCTAAACGTCTTCTACTACTAAGATCCCTAGTTTAGCCTATACTCCTTAGTTCTATAATCACTAAATCCTTAACTTTTAGGTTTCTATAGTTTCTTACTCTATCTCTTATAAGCTTCTTTAGTACCACTTAGGTCTATTAGCTCTACGCTATACTATAGTTTCTAATTTAGCTTTAGTCGTAGCGTGTTCTACGCCCTATATAACTATAAAACTCTATCCTAACCTTTCTTAGCCTATTCCCTTTAGTAGATCTAATTATTAATCTTAATCGCTTAATCTATTAACTCCCTTAGGGTATCTATATCTTCTATTAGGATAATTACATCCTAGACTTTAGCCTTAAGTCCTTATTTATACTATGCCATAAGCGCCCTATTATTCTACTTAACTTATATTACTAATATCTGGAACTATATCGTATATTTAATTACTAAGGTTTATTATATAATGTCTTAAAGTTTCCTTTCCGCCATAGTTGTTAATTTTAGGTCTCTAAATATTTATATAAGTCGCTCTGTAAACCCTTCCTAGCTTAAGAACATAAATTATATATCTTAGTTAGTAGTTGTTATTCTATATGCCTATATTTCCATAAGGTAAGGCTTAAACTACTTAAGTGCTCTTCCTAATAAGAATAGTCCCGCATAGGCTATTCAATCCATAGGTATTAGTAGCTTTGCCCCTTCTTATATAACTTTAAAGTACATTTATATAAGAAATCCCTTAAGCTTTAACCTTTCTCCTAAAAATCTCTTAATTAATAGTAACTTAATCTTTACTGCTCCTATTCTATTAATCCTATTTTCTAATATTATATTATTCTCTGTTAACTAGTCAACTATCTCTTATAGCTATCCGACCGTTATAGGTTGCTATAAGTCAGTATCTACTATACTAGTGTTATTACCTAACCCTAAAGTAGTTGCTGCCATCAATAGCGTTATAGTGGCTGCTTTTGGTAGCATATTATTTAACTTCTTATATTTAATACCGTAACTAGGTAGTAATTATATAACGGAACCTTATAGTAGGTACTACGATAGGCTTATTAATAGGCTAGGTGTATAGGTGATGTAAATTAAGTTAACAACGTAATAATAACTGGTAAAGTGGTTGCCTAATAGATTAACTCTAATTATATTCTAAGAATTACTATAAGGAAGGAACTATCTAGGTAGGGACTAAGGGTCCTTAAATACACAACCGTACTCCTATAAAATCCTTCTTATACGTAATATACGTGTGCTCTATCTACTTTATTACAGATTACGTAGATTATATAGATTATATAGATCACGTTATATAACCTTAGTTACTATTCCTCGTCACATAGCTCTACCGGCTCCATCCTAGACCGTACTTAAATTAACCAACTAGCTTCTTCCGACTCTTCTCTAAGTAGTCGTAGCATTGTACTTAAAGCGTCCGTAACAACAAATAAATAGAAAGATTAAATTAGACACTAGAATAGTATCTAAGATATTATATTAATTACGCATAGAATAATTAGGTATTATTATTACTAGCTATATAGTTTATATATAATATAACACTATAAGAAGGAATAGGCATATTACTATTTAAGGCAAATTATAGATATAAGCTAAGAATATCGTTATTATTACGGCAAGTGAAGAAAATAGTAGCACAGCTAAAGAAAGAATAAAGATATTAATAAATCTTTATATAGACCTTATAGAATTAGCGAAAAAGGTATAAGAAAGAATAAAAAGGTACTATAATGCTAAGAGATCTAAGGAACTAGATCTTAAGGAAGGGGATAAAGTATAGCTACTATATAAAAATTTTAAGAGTTAATAACTAAGCAAAAAATTAGACTATATTAGACTAGGACCTTTTAAAATTAAATAAAGGATTTTACTAGTTATGTTTAAGTTAAACCTACTAGTTAAGATAAAGATCTACCCTATATAGTATATTATAATACTAAAACTAGTATACGGAAGTATTAAACTACTAATTTATAAAGTAGATATATATAAAGGATAAGAGGAAGATAAATAGTAAATTTTAAAGATTATTAGTTATAAGGACGTTAACAATAAAATATAGTATAAGGTTAAGTAGATAGGCTATAATAAGACTACCTAGGAACTACTATAGAATTTAAAGAACGTTATAGGAAAGGTATAGGAGTATTAAAGGAAAATAGGTTAGGTAATATTAAGAAGGAGCTAAAGATAAAGGGATTAGTTAAAGGTAATAGAAGAGCCAGATTACCTAGGGGATCTACCACTAATATATAAGCTGTTTCCGCCTCTTCTTAATTAGAATCCTTTTTAGCCTCTTTAGCCTTAAATTTAAATAAACCTTACTCTACTAAGCGTAGCTTTTTTAAGTGCACCTTTTTATAGACTTTTACTAGATGGCTTAGGCGAGTATAAGTATCTAATTAAGCTTTTAGAGCCTAAGACGCCTTATTAAAACGACGCTAAACCTTAGTAAAGGCCTTAGCCAGCTTACTTTTTAGTCTTTTAGACGCTACTAATATACGTAACCTTAGAACAGATTAAATAGGAAACTAGATAGTTATAAAGAATAATAAGATATATATACTTAGCATTAGAGATAGATTAAATATTATAGGATAATTATATATTCGCTCGCGTACACTTAGTATAGGAGAAAGGTTAGTAACTAGACGGAGACGCGATTATAATATATACTAACTTTTTCTTTATACACCGAGAATAGGACGGTATAACTTTACTAAGTAATAGAATAAAAGTTACTAGCTAGTTATAACGATTAGACGCAGAAAATCTAATAGGAGGTATTAGAAATAATAAAGGTTATTAAATTAAAGATGGGAATACTATACCTTTAATAAATAACTTAGAGATAGGAGATATCTTTAAGGACAAAAATAAAGAGGAGGGGGATAGTATTATAGACCTTATATTAGCAGTAGTATAACTACTAAAAATAGATATAAATAGGTTAGTTAAGATAGTATAGGAGGCGCTAAAACTAATTAAGCTATAGAATAAGGGGTAGCTAAGTTATATAGCTAGTTACGTTATAAGTTTAGAATATAGGAACGTAGGAATATAGGAACGTAATGTACTAACATACTAACGTACTAACGTACTAAACTCTTTTACTATAAGAAGGAGTTATATATTTAAGGATGTACAGTCTCTATAAATAGTTTCTCTTCTTTATAGTAAATCTTAGAATATAATTAGAGTTAATCTATTAGGTAACCACTTCACTAGTTATATTTATATTGTTAACTATTCTATACCTATATACCTAGCCCATTAACAAGTCCGCCGTAGTATTTCCTATAAGGCTTTATTACAGCGTATTAGCGTTTAGCGTTAGCCTTATAAGGGTATATTAGGCACGCGTAGCTCTTAGAGTTTATTTAGAAGACTTTAGCATAATCTTTTAGAAGCTAAAGATTTTAAAAACTGTATCTTTTGTAAGCTAGTAATATATAGCCTTTTAGAATAAGTCCTACTAGTATATAATTAACTAGGCGCTTTACTATTATTACCTTACCTACTAACTAGGCTAGAACTTAATAGCAACCCTATATAATTTAAAGCGATTTATAAGACACGCGAATACTATAAGGGATATACTCTTTATTTACAATAGGTATTAAGCTTCTTAAATAGTGCTATACCCCTATCTATAGTACTTAAGGATATATCTATCTGCGGTAATATTAATATCCGCTTCTTGGAAGGCTTATAGGAGATTATAGCGCTAATATTTGGCCTACTATACTAATTATTAGGGTATCTAATGTAACGGAACCTTGTAGTAAGAACTATAATAGGCTCGTTATTAGGCTAGGTGTGTAGGAAATGCAAATACAGAGGTTAATAAGTAATAATAACTGGTGGAGTGGTTGCCTAATAGATTAACTCTAATTATATTCTGAGAATTACTATAAAGAAGGAACTATCTAGGTAGGGACTAAGGGTCCTTAAATATACAACCGTACTCCTATAAAATCCTTCTTATACGTAATATACGTATGCTTTATCTGCTCTATTA
>Ga0307515_10017118_pt1 | contig 13230 bp, 7 predicted proteins | sample 17_EM_MG_FD_194513 | JGI IMG/M metagenome (GOLD analysis project Ga0307515, IMG submission 194513) | Populus trichocarpa ectomycorrhiza microbial communities from riparian zone in the Pacific Northwest, United States - 17_EM | ecosystem: Host-associated > Plants > Roots > Unclassified | place...
TAAAATAGCAGGAGGCAAGGTTTGAATCGAAGTAACAAAACTAAGCACATTAGTAATTTCTAGAGCAATAAGCAAACATAGACAAGAGTCACCCCTGCATTTATATAGTTAGCTATGCATAAGAAAGGGGATTGGGAGGACTCACTCAAACATGGCTCCTTGCAACAATCAAAAAGATCAACCTGCCATTCAGACTGGCACTTATCTCCAGGCTTTAGGACCCCATTGCTGGATCTTGCATTGGTTATGTACCTAGAATCATAAATCCCCAATTAATACATACCTTAAGGCACTTCACAAAACTATTACACATACACAAAAGCTTCACCAGAACTGTCTGGACACATACCCTGAGACAACATAAGTTGGCTCATTAACAAGAAGTTTCGTAACCTTCTTTGCAGGAACATCATTGACGACATTTTCTGTTACCTCAATTAGATGTTCAATTACTCGGCATTGATTTGGCTCCTTGCTTGTTCTTGATCTCTGCAGCTCAATCTGTAATTTCTCTTTTTCTTCTTGGAGAGCCTCCTGGAATCCCAAGTCAGGATATCTGCGAGATAGAGACTTCTCCAACATGTTCGCATCTTTCTTTGAACGGTCAGGTTTTAAAATCACACTTTGAGCCTCTACATCGTCTTCATCGAGGGTATAGTCTCTTTGATCCTCTTCAATTGCCTGCCAGCCTTCCTTTATATCCTGCACATATCTATAATTTCAAGACCAACTTGTTTGAACTTGAACTACTACAAGGCAGGTTCATGAGAAGGAAAACATTATCGAACTCAAGCGAGAGTGTCGCTTGTGAACATTGCTATAGCAACATAAACATCATCCATTCCTATTTATATGATATGGTGAATCAGTGCCTTTTCGCATTGCTTTGGTTCTGAACTATACAAGGAGGCAGTCCAAGCTAATATATTTTGCAGCAACTAGTACTCTCTCTTGGCTAGTTTTGAGAAAGCAGTGAGCTCAAAAGTCAATTAATTATTTTTCAAATTACTACTTTCTTTGTCATGAATAAGAAATTCCTGCACCGTTACTCTCGATCACACCGACATTATTTTCACTCCTGTTGCCAATCTATTCACTGGAGACAGGAATATTCATGGAATCAGAGTCGTTCGTATCTCAGGGGTCCACCAACATCGTAGGGCCAACCTGTTATTAACGGCACAGATTATAGTTAACCGTACAGAGAAAGCGCAGGATTTTTTTTTCTTGCCCACCCTAAATTCAACAAAATTAAGCATGCTTTAGGATCTGTTTTTAATAAACAAACAGTTCTTGCTCTTCAACATGTCTTTTCAGAAACTGGAGATAAAAACAGTCAAACATCCTGCTTTCACTTATCTCCTAGTGTCTAGTGCCCAGAGAAAATAAATGAAGAAGAAAAAATAACGAATTCTCGGGTAAAATTTTCAAGGGAAAAGAATATATGGATTTTTGCACCCTCATTCGAATCCAAGAAGAGATATTCATAAAAAAAATCAACAAAAGATTCATGTTTGTATAAAGCAACTTGATTGGATTTCTACCAGAGAAAAAAAACTTGATTGAATGTTTCATTTAAATAGGTGCAATTAACTCTTGAAAAAAGAAGAAGGAAATAATCTTTTTTACTTTACCTGCATCCTGAACTCATGGACCAGAGAAATCAAGGGTACGAGCCTAAGATACCTATCAATTTCATCATGAACTTGTCTAAACTGATAAACGACACTCCATCCCATAGCAAGCATGTATAGATAGCTCTTTTCCTTGCAGCTCTCCACCAAATCAAGTGCCTTTCTCAAAGCTTCCTCTAGACAATCCAATGGCTCTTTTGTAGCAGGCAAGTTCACCAGGTCCGTTGATTTTATCTTCTCTAGCAGGTTGCTTATAATCTTCACGTGCTCTGCTAGTTGCTCGCAGTTTTTCTTGTGCGCGGTGGCGTTTCTTGCTGATGATATGATCATGTTTGCAAGGCCTGATGTGTGTACTCCTGCTACCTGTGCAAGATTTGCCATGTTTATAAATTTTGTAGCTTTAGAGAGAAAATGGAGAGAGCAGTGATCTCTGCAGAGTGTGAAGGGGAGTTCAGCATTAAATGAGGTGTTTAAGGAAGTGTTTCTACTTTTTGGGTTTTATTTGCTTTGTTAAAGTTCAAATTTAACACAGAGGCCATAGTTTCCAAACTCCGTAAAATGAAGGGATGGAAATGAACTAACATGTTCGATAGTAATTTGTTTTAACAGACTAGATTATTTTCAGAATATATTGGTTTTAAGTTGCTAATGTATTTACAGCTGACAACAAACAATTTCTTAATGACAAGAAGGAACGGACTAACCTGCAAAGGTTGAATGCAATTATGCTAATGATAATATTTATTTGGATAATCCTCGAGATAATGGTGATATTTACTTATATATAATGAAGGGTAATGTGTGTAATGATGGCCCAAATAGTACCCCAACCACACTTTAATTTCTCTCGAATATGGCGGCCGGTGAAAGATCAGCTATTCCATCCTTTTATTCAGTTCCTTTTCATCTCTAACATTTTCCTTCTTGTCTAAGCAAGCAAGCTTTCTTCTTCTAGTCGAATCAACACGCTTCCTCGATCATACCGTCTACATAGTTTCGTGAACTTCCACGACCAAATTCAATTTGGAGAATTCCAACACGCATGATTGAGGAAAACCCTCGAGTCGAGACTCGTTCCGTATTCTAATATAAAAGATGAAGGGAAAACAAATTATATTACATTTTATCCATTTATTGATCAGGAAGCCCGTCTAGCTCAGTTGGTAGAGCGCAAGGCTCTTAACCTTGTGGTCGTGGGTTCGAGCCCCACGGTGGGCGTATGGTTTTTTCCTAGTTAAAACATAGCCTGCAGTTAATGCTCAACATCAATGCATGTTTGTATTTTAGCATAAATAAATGAAACATTCCTTTTTCTTTTTTTTATTATCTCTTTTGAACGCCGTGTGACTCTTGATATTTAGTTTCCGTTAGTTTTTTATTTTAAAAAAAAATTATGTATTTTTAAATTATTTTGATGTTTTATATCAAAAATTAATTTTAAAAAAATTATATATTATTTTAATATATTAAAATATTTTTTATTAAAATGACAAAACACACCCTTCTATTTAACAGGTGTTTATATAAGTTGATTATATGTTTGGCGTGAAAAAATGTGTCCAGGGGCGGGCTTACATTTAAGATTTTGTGTTAAATGACAAAACACACCCTTGGTTTCTTAATAAAACTTCATTACGGTCCTTCATGTTAGGACATTGGATTTGCCTCGTTTTTTTCTACATATCTATTTACCCTTCATGTTTTCTATGCTTTCCCGTTACTCCATGGCACATCTGCTCTTTTTTTATCTTTCAATAATATACAAAATTATCATGTATTTTGTGCCTTTTATTTTTAATTTTGATATGATAATTTCGTATATCAACATCACATCACATGTTATCATAGATTACGATTATTTTGTGTATTGGTATTTATTGAAGTCATGTCTATTCCACTCTCGTAGCTACAAATCATGTTTCGTAAGTGTGTTTGAGAGTACAGTTATGATTGTTTTTCAAAGTGTTTTTTCACTCGGAAATATATCAAAATAATTTTTTTTATTTTTTTTAAATTTTTTTTGACATCAACGCATTAAAATGATCTAAAAATATCCAAAAAATATTAATTTAAAGTTAAGAAGAAAAATAAAAATTAATTTTTTCAAAAACGTTTTTGAAATATAAAAATAAACAAGGCAAAATATCTTTCACAATTGTTTGCATTTAAATTATAAAGTGGCCTTCATTTATAATAGTAGCAAAACTTATAGTGCATTTCTAAGTAGAACTAGTCAAGCTAGGTGTGTTATTTCTATGAGTGGTCACCGAAAAAACTCAAAATTAAGATTTTAAGTTGAATAAATCTTTTCCTTATCATTTCAACTAACCTTTCGAGAGGGTGATCCCGCTTTTGCTGCATCCATGTTTTTTCTATTTAAAAAAAAACTGAATTAAATGCTTGAATTTCTTCCAGAAAAAAATTCACATACAGGATTCAGTTTGACACAAATAAAGAAAAATATAGCATGGTTTATGAGTTAAGATTGCAGGCTCGGTTTCACCACAATTAAACCTAGCCTAACATTGGATGTAGTTTGACACGGTCAAACCAAACTCAATCAGCCTGTTTTTGGCTCAGTTGGACTTTTTCTGGGCTGGGTCTGACCAAAGTCAATCCCGTTCCATTCAACCTAATGTGTGATCTTTTATGTAATGTATAAAAATCTTATCCGCAACACTAAAAAATATAGATGAGAAATAACATCAACATTTTATTTTTTTTATAACGCCATCTCAAGTTTAAAAATATAAATAAAAAGAAATATGTTCGATAAGTCCTAAAATTCAAGATGTCCAAGAATAAGATTGGCATATGTAAATGAGTGGTTAATTTTTTAGTTCAAGCAATTTAATTTATTCTCTCTAACCAAGGTATTTAGCGGCTTAATACAGAAAGTCCAAGTGGATGGTAATTGGTAGCACATGGTATTTGGTAAGGCAAGGTAACCAGTATATATGGTAGTAGTAGGAGGTGCTTGCAAAAGATTCTATTTGATGGTCACGAGGACTCTCCGGTAATAAAGTCAGTAACTCTGTAGAGATAAAAAATATAATGATATTTTTGAAAGATAGACTCTGAAATATATGTATAATGAAGATGTTAAGAACGAAGAGACTCTAAACATTGTTCTTAAAAAATTTATAGGGTATTTATAGTCTACAAATATTGTCATATTATGGAGAGAATACGATGAAATGTAATTTTATTTTTGTGATATTTTGAGTTATAATATACTCAAAATAATACATATCAGATTAATATAAAATATTGATATACCCGCATAAAATCCTGATTTTTTTTTAAAACGAGAATTGGATTCATACAGGTTGTCTAAACCTATTAGAACAAAAATAAAATCAAACACGCTACCCAAAAAAACCCATAAAGATGAGCTCCTCCTCTAGAAAGAGCACAAGTACAAGGGCTCCTCCCCCATAAAAAGTTCAGAGAGAGGTTGGTTGTGCCCAGGTAAATTGAAGTGAGTTTTTTAGGGAAAATTCTGCGGTTAATTTTGAGTTTATCAATATTGAATAAACAAAACAATATCATAAACAAATTGAAGGCTCATGTCATACTGCCAGGTCATGCTATCGATAGAGAAAATGTGTCGTCTATGCTTTATTAGCCAGGGAGTTCGGGATGTTGAGAAAAATAACAAATATAAAAACCATATTAAAGAGATGATAAATTGAAAGTTTACTAAACGAAAATTAAAAAGTTGAGGGATGAAACATATCATTAATAAACAATCCAGTACTCCTCAAATATTATTTCAGACTCTCTACTCGCGCTACCTACTGCCTTGACCACCACATACCAAACCACCCAATCTACTCCTGCAATCTCGAGGTCATGATTTCTCCACACCATTTCCTTATAAGGGCACGCCCTTTTAAGCTCTGCAACAGTACATTACAGCACTAATGAAGTGTGCCGTTAGATTTCTCAAGTAGAATCACCAGCCGTTGCGGTGATGAACTAACACTCTTCTTTTTTTTTTCTCTTGTTTTTGGTTAAAATTTATTTATTTTTTAATATTTAAAATAAATTTATTTAAAAAATATTTTAATTTTATTCAAAATAAAAAACACTTTAAAAAATAATCTCTATTATTCTTATAAAAACAGTCTTAATTTGATGATCAGTAGACAATCCTTATTTCTTGTTGTCAATTGCCAACTGGCAAGAACGGTTGTAATCCATCCTTTAGTGGCCCCCAGGATCACACTCAAGAAAATCCCTCTCAACAAACTCTGTCCACACATTCTGCAGCTATCCCCTCTTCCTTTAATATTTCACCCTCAATATCTCAATAAACTACAATAATACCACCAATCAGCCACGAGTGTAATATTGTTTCTCTACTCGCGATGACAGATAGGTAGCACCCTCCAAAAATAGACAAGCAGACGAAAAATAGACCAAATTCGGATAGAAAAGGACCCTCTCAGTAGTTGAAAACGAAAGACGTCACTGTTCCTTAATCTGTGTTTTCTTGACTCGCAGAGAAATCAAAAGGACATTAAAGAAAGAGACTTCATCAGAAAAAACAAATAACAAATAACGTCTCCCTCTCAAATTTCAGTCTATACGACGTTGTCGTTTCATTCACGTCCCTGTATTCCATTTTGTTGTTGATTAAAAGTCGCGGGGTTTCCTTATGAAGCAAATCGATTAGGGTTTTGGAATTGCAGGTGAAATTATTATTATTATTATTATCTAAAAGCATTTTTTTTTTAGTATTTGTTCATAAATGCTTTGTTTTTATTCACAAAAAGTTACTCGTTTCTTTGCCTCTTGTTGGTTGTGTAGAAAATAAAGGGAAAAACAACAAAAAACGAAATTGTGAAACCAGGGTTTCTTTTGTGTTAAATGGATTTAGAATTTCTTCTTTGTTTGATTTCTGAGAAAACGCAGGGAATGTCGTGGTTAGCTGAAGTGAGGTTATTAGCAGTGTAGAGTATGTGTTAGTTTTTGAAACTAGAGAAAGTTAAGAAGAAAAATGTTTTAGTTAATTTATTTCTTAGATTTTATATTTAAAGTGTTGTTAGCTGTGAAACCTAACTGAAGTAAGATTTCAAAACTTATATTATTTATTTCATGGATTTGCCTTCTTGTGATAGTTGAAACCTCGATTTTTAATTTATTTATTTCTCAGATCTTTTGACATTTAAAGTTGCTAGGATTCCATTCGTGTACTTGCTTAGGCCAAAAAAGGAACAAGACGAGACATTGAATCAGATCGTAATTTATACTGTAATTTTAGTTTTCATTCTGTGGTTTTTTGGTAATTAATTAACTACTTGGATAACTAAGTTAAGTACATCCATAATTGCTTCTTGTTGTTTCATGAATGTTGTCTTTAATTTTTGACTGAGTAGATGTTTAAAAATGAAATGCACTGTCAATTGCTAAGGAGAATAGGGAATTGGATGATTTTCTTGCAACTTTAGTGTCCTGATGTCCTGTAATTTTGTGGTATTTCAGGTTAGTGATGTCTCATAGATCACACGAAAGGGACATAAGAGAGTCCGAGTTTTACGAGTATGAAGAAAGGCATTATGAAGATTTGAAGAAGGAAAGAATTAGAGTCAGAGTTTCAGGTTCAGTTTACAAATGCCCCTATTGTCATGGGAGAGATTACCATCTCAGGGAGCTTCTCCAGCATGCTTCTGATCTTGGTAGAGGATCAAGAAGAGGGACTCTAAAAGAGGAAGCTCAACACCTAGCTCTTGCAAGGTATATTCGGAGGCATCTTGATGTGAAGGATAGATCAGAGTCCTCCTCGAAAAGGTTCAAAACTGAACCTCCTGCCGTATATGACCATAATAAGGAGCAGCTATTTGTGCACTCTGCAAAAAGGCCCAAAACTGAATCTCTTGCTGCATGTGATCATGATAAAGAGCAGCCTTTTGTCCCCTCTGCCAAAAGGCCCAAAACTGAATGTCACGCTGTACATGATCATGATAAAGAGCAGCTGCTTGTTTGGCCCTGGATGGGGGTTCTTGCCAATATACAAACCGAGATGAAGGATGGACGTCGTGTTGGGGAAAGTGGCTCAAAACTCAGGGATGAATTAGCTAGAAAAGGTTTTAATCCTGTTAGGGTGCATCCTTTATGGGGCCGATATGGTCATTCAGGATTTGCCATTGTAGAGTTCAAGAAAGACTGGGATGGCTTCAGTAATGCCATTATGTTTGAAAAGGATTTTGATTCGAATCATTGTGGAAAGAAGGAATATACTGAAACTCCAGTGAGGGATCGAGGACAGAGGTTATATGGATGGATTGCCCAAGAGGATGACTATAAAGCCAGTGGTCTTGTAGGAGATCATCTCAGAAAGAATGGGGATTTAAAGAGTGTTGATGGGAAACAAGCCGAGGACCAAAGGAAGGATGCCAAACTTGTTTCCAACTTGAAAAGCACCTTAGAGAGGAAACATGACCACCTTAGAGAAATGGAGAGCAGATATAAAGAGACTAGTGCATCTTTGAACAAGGTGATGGATCAAAAGGAAGCCATGGAGAAGTCATATAATGAAGGTACGTCTCAGTTATGGAAGTTTACCAGAAGGGTTTAAAGATACCTTAAATGGGATTTTACTTCAAATTATTCAGATTTCCGGTGATATATTCTGAGAAAGTTTATCCTCTGTTTCTTTGTGAAATTTTTGTGATTAGAAATAAGAAAAATGCAGCAGAATGAACATGATCATTTTGAGGAGATTTCTGTTGAGCATGAGAAGGTCACGCGGCTACTACTAGCTCAGAGAGAAGAATTGAAGCAGCGCGAGAAGCAACTGCAGCGACGTGAGGTGCAGAATGAAAATGATCGACTGAAACTTCATCACGAGAAGAAAATGGTAACATACCTTGCCTTTCTTAAAGCTGCCAATTTCTTAGTATGCTGGGGCTTTCTGCAAAATGACTAAAATTGATAGATCTAGCCTCAGTTATTAATTTTTTTTTATTGAATTTTGTTTCTCAGCCTGTTAATCCATATTTAAATTATCTGACATTGATCAAGGTAAGGAAGTTTGTGATGTTTTAGCAGATATTACAATTTTGGAAGGCAAAAGCCAAAGCTACCAATTTGAACATCTCTCCAAGTCTACCTCTGGTTGTGGGTTTTTTCCCTACCAATGGGGCTCCTACTCTCACCACCACCTTGGGAATTGTCTACGGGGCGTTTATCTAGGCTACAATTAGATCCAGTTGTACCCAAACTTTTCTGGTTCACCCCAGCATTCCCTACTTGCCCTACTGGATTACTTCTTGAATATTTGATTTGAATTCAACTTCAACCAGATGCTCCAAAGCCCTTGTTGCATTCGGTAATGTTTGGATATGTTGAAGGGTACCAGAAACTGGTGCATATGTAACTCAATGCATCAGTTTATGAATTCTATCTCTTACTTTTTTCTGTTGTTATATGTTGATGGACTACTGTCCTGCATCAGCTGTTGTAATGGTGGTGGTTTTGGTTTATTTGGATACTTTAGGCAGTAGTCCTAGATATTGTTAAAAAATAAAATGTTAACCTTGTCTTATCCTTCATACAGAATGAGAGAGCAACCTTGGAGCAGAAAAGGGCAGATGAAAGTGTGTTGAGGTTGGCAGAAGAACAAAAGGTACATGAATTCATCTCCTTGAACTAAAATATTTGAATAGAACAGTAAAATATTTCCAGCTGGAGAAATAATGGAATTTTTTGGCAAATGGCCAACGCAGAGGGAAAAGGAGAAACTGCACAAGAAAATTTTTGATCTGGAAAAGAAGCTTGATGCTAAACAAGCACTGGAGTTGGAGATAGAGTGCATGAAGAATTCTTTACAAATTATGAAACACATGGGAGAGGATGAAGACCTTGATGTCAAGAAAAAAATGGATACAGTTCGAGAAGAATTGAAAGATAAGGAGGAAGAACTGGATGGATTGGAGCAACTTAATCAAGCCCTTATCATCAAGGAACGCAAAACCAATGATGAATTGCAGGACGCTCGCAAAGAGTTAATAAGTGCAAGTACCATAAACCATTCTACTCTTCATTATAAAACTTTGAATGTGTTTTGTTTAAGATATTAACTAAGTGTATTTGAAGTGAGCTAATTTAGAGGTTAAATTTCTGTGATTTTATTGCTGTTCATCTTACTCATGTTGTAATGTCTGTGGTATTTGATGAAAGCCTAATTTCCTCACTCCACAGTACTTGGGGCAATGGACAACCCGTGCTTTTATTGGTGTTAAGAGAATGGGAGATCTTGATGGCAAACCATTTCATGAGGCAAGCAAGATAAAATTTTTAGATGAAGAAGCTGATGAGAAAGCACTTGAGTTGTGTTCACTATGGGAAGATCGTCTTCGAGATCCGAGCTGGCATCCATTCAAGGTCATCCTTGACAAGGAAGGGAATAGTAAGGTATGCAATGCCCAATTCAAACAGAATGGTAAAAATGTTTAATAATATAAATAAAAGTAGATGTTGTGTTAGATTTAGACCTGCCTACATAGAATTTTGTATAGGCTCACTAGTATGAAATGCCAATAGATTACTCTAATTGCCTTCTCAGTCTTGTTTCTTTTCCTGATTATAAACATATATATTTTGTTACTCTTGCCTGACTAGGTAGAGCTTTACACAGTCGCACAAACCTTGAAATGTGAATAAATCGTGGTAGCTGCCCTTGTGAACTTGAAACTACCCTGCTTTTGTTCCTGGCTATACTTTTCTTAACTGAAGCTTGTCATTCCTGAACCACGATGTTACTACAAACACATAACTTAATAATTCTCAATATGATGAGGATGTAACTCCTTGAAGATTGCAAGAACTGCTAGCTGATTTTTTCCTTCCTTTTTCTTTGCTAACAGACCATTTAATTGGTATCTGTGTATTTGGTTTGGGCAATAGTTTACTTTATTCTAGCCAAGGGTGGCTAGTCTTTCTACAAACTTTGTTACCAATTTTCTCTTACAACTTGTTTTTCTTTTCCATTTCTTTTATTATAATTCTCAATATACATTTTTTTATCCCCTCTCACCCCCACCCCTTTTTGTTCTCACTTGCTAGAGAGTCCATCCATGTTTCAGGATTATTTCATCGATTTATCACTGGTTTGTCCTTCTCCTTATTTGGAACAAATTTTGTGCCGATTAAATTCAACCAGTGTATTGGCACAGTTTAATTGAGCTGAATTCTATACTGAATTCATGACTGGAATAAACATAATCTGGTATAGTTAAACTAAATATCGAAAGTGTCATGTCTTTTGTTTTACTTATTTCATTATAAAAGACAAAATGTTAGCTTATTGGTAGGATGGTAGGATAGAACATTGAGGCAGCAAGTCTCCACAAACCAGTCTTCAATGGGTGAATTTGTGTAGTTGCTGAATTCAGCCACTTCAAATTTTGAATTCAATTTCATGGCTATTCTCTCCTTCCAAGCATAAGAACTGGTCAATAGTGAATTTTATGATTTCACAATTCTTAAACAAGCTGTGATCTTATCAAATTGTTTGTCAATTTGGCTTGGTAGGAAATAATCAACGAAGATGATGAAAATTTGAGAAGTTTGAAGAGTGAATTTGGTGATGAAGTTTTTAATGCTGTGGTAACAGCATTAAAGGAAATGAACGAGTATAACCCAAGTGGTAGGTACGTAATAAAAGAGCTATGGAATTTCAAAGAGGAAAGGAAGGCAACACTGAGTGAGGGAGTGATGCACATATTAAAGCAGTGGAGACAGCTTAAGAGAAGGAAAACCTGAGGTATGTATTATCACCTTTTACCAGAAAACATAAAAATGAAATTTGCAGTTTGAGTGAATGCGTTATTTTTTCTGTTGTTTTTTTATCACTATCATCAAGAACAATGATAAACCTAGCAATTTTGCTTAATGGTTGGAGGAATTCAGAGATATAATTTGCCCTTCGTGATTGGCTGCTTGCTAATATGTCATTCTTGTTGGATATGCATAACTATCATTTCTATATATATAGATGTCTTGATGTTGCATGCTTTCATTTCGTATAGGAATTAACATACATTGGATGTGTATAAATGTAAAGAAGAGACCATGCCAATAAGCTAATGCATGTACCAGTGCCTAGGAGGGTTCAATTTTTAGCATGCATGGTGTGAATAGGAATTGTTGAACCTTCCTAGTTCCTAGGCACAAAAAGGCTTGGCCGTACATGAAAGGATTGGATAGCATTAGTGTAGCTCTTCTTGCTCTAGACATCACCTGGTCCCTTCTCTCTCTTTCTCTCTCGTGCAGACTTGCATTTTATATCAAATAAGCTACTCCATTGCAGTTCTGAAAAAGAAAACCGTGGCTTTTTGTCAGAATTACAGCCAGAAAGCGCTCTTTTGTCAGGCATTTGGCCCTGTCAGAATTCGCCGGTTTTTTGGTGTATTTTGGAATGCAGATGTGTATGCAGGATTCGCCGGTCTCTGCATTTTGGTGTATTTTGGAATGCAGATGTGTATGCAGTCACCCTTGAACTTGTACGTGATACACTTAGTTGATGTTCAATATGTCTATTACTTCATTGGGAATCTGGGATCTTGGCGTTGTTAAGATTTTAGTGAAGTATACAGGTTTTTGAAAACTACTTTGGGTGATCAAATATCTAGGATTTCTTTCTTGTAAGCCATCTGGATGTGCTGGAAATGTGTGAGCTGATGTGTTTAAAAAATGACAATTCTGATGGTTAATTTCTGGTTTCCAACAGTAAGACAGCTCCGATAGCTGTAATTATGAACGGCATCAGTCTCGGCTTTAACTCATTGCAGGGAAAATATCATCGGAGGGAAGGTGAGGCTGCGGGAATAAGGGAATGATTGGACCGTCTATAACATCTGTGACATGCTATAAATATGGTTGAATTTGGGTTAAAACACTGACACGTGGCTTATTAACGAAACATAAAAGCAATCACTGAAGTTTGGAGTAGGAAAATGACTATTTTGTCATTTCAATAAAAATCATTAAACTTGATATTAAGAGTAATATAGTTTTTTTTTATCAAGATTTATTTTGTCAGTCGTTTAATATTAAGTCACTAAATTATTATTAAAAGAAAAAATTTAAATTGATATTTACAAGTTTTTTTTTTGTATTTTTACTTTTTAAAATACAATAAAATAATTTAATTATTCTTAAAAACAAAATTTTTTCAACTTGTGTACAAGTTTTTTTTTTTTATTTATAATCAAATTGATTAAGGATAATTTAATATTTTATGAAATATAAAATATTATTTAACAAACAAGTGTTTAATGTGTGTATTATACGGCCGACATGTGGGATATGCCTGGGTCTTTGGGGCTGCGGGTGATGGGGAATGTGGCTGTCAAACATTGGTTTCTAAAACAGTATTTGAATTGTTGTGGTTGCCTCTCCGTTCCGGCGACGTGTGTAGCCAATAGATTGTTGATGATTATTTGTTTTTATTATGTTTTTTTAATTTTTATATTTGTCTCTTTAAATTTTCAATACAACACTTTAATTTGTTTTTTTTTAAATCTGCTTTTATTTTTTTTATTTTATCTGAGATAATTTATGAAATTATTATTTTGTTTTCAATTTT
>Ga0307515_10017119_pt1 | contig 13229 bp, 10 predicted proteins | sample 17_EM_MG_FD_194513 | JGI IMG/M metagenome (GOLD analysis project Ga0307515, IMG submission 194513) | Populus trichocarpa ectomycorrhiza microbial communities from riparian zone in the Pacific Northwest, United States - 17_EM | ecosystem: Host-associated > Plants > Roots > Unclassified | place...
GGCTAAGAGGCAGAACCATTACACAAAATGCAAAGCAAGTTCATTTTGGGGACCCAATGCATTTGTTTACTCTAAGCATTGCACATGAAGATACATGCTAGATTTTCAGGCAAGATTATTTGTAGGTGAATTACTTATAATTGCTTGTTTGTTGGTTTCAGAACCTTTTGTATGTTCTGTCTCATAAAATTACTCCTAAATCCATAGAGTTCTACCATTAGTAGGTGGTTTAACATGGAGGAGTGTCAGGTTCTCGTATCTCAATTCATGCGATGATCTTTACTTGCGTTGGTTCTGCTGATAGAGCAGTCATACTGATCTGTTCTTTCATCTCACAACGCGCATATATTCGTGCTGATTTCTGTGTAAGAAATTTGTGTGTAAGTTGTAATTTGCAGCTGTTCTATGACTAAAAAATTGATGTTGTTTGATCTTCGTATGGGCTGTTTATTCAGACTTTCAGCATAGGAAGGGGCGAAGCTACACATTAGGGAAGGGGGGCAGTTGCACCCCTTAATTTGTCATAATTATCACTTTAGTCCTTATACTTTCAATTTTGTATGATATTTTTAAATAAAAATACATTAGTTGCCCAACATAATTTTCCTAATTCTTAACTATGAAACCCCTTTAATTTTTTATACTTCCCACTTTAATCCTTGTACCTTTCAATTTTTCATGATAATTTTAAATAAAAATACATTAGTTACCCCCATAATTTTCTTAATTCTCACCTATGAAAACAATTTCCCCACCTTAATAAATACTTCTAGCTTCGCCACTGAGCTTAGGGGAAGCTAATCGAAGATGAATATTGATGCAGAACTGAGAAGTTTCATGGGGACCATCTCACATTTTAGACAGCTACATATCAATGATTCTTGTTTGTTCTTTGGAATCTGCTCACATTGAACCTTAGAAGAGTGCCTGTGGGTTGACTATGCATACCTGTTGAAAGTTCATATGTTTAAATAGGGCACTTTGAAAGGACTTGTATTTTCACTCTTCATTTATGAACCATGGCAGGTTCACCACATTTGAGGGACATCTTTTATCGGATGGGTCTGTCTGATAAAGATATCGTGGCACTTTCTGGAGGTCATACTCTGGTAATTCTGTAGAACTGTTTCTGATGTTCTACGTAGATCTGATAAGCCACATATGCTCAAATCTGTAATTCTTTTGGCGGATATTGTTCTGTTTAGGGAAGGGCACATCCAGACAGATCTGGTTTTGAAGGGCCCTGGACTCAGGAACCTCTAAAGTTTGATAACTCGTACTTTGTGTAAGTTTTAAAGCAAGCTCAGCATACTACCATTTATCTGTGTAGAGATTATGAAATTAATTAATCTTTCACTCACTGGCGGTACTAGGGAAATGTTGAAAGGGGAGACAGACGGGTTATTGAAACTTCCAACAGACACTGCTTTGTTGGATGACCCTGCGTTCCGTCCTTATGTTGAGCTGTATGCTAAGGTAATGTGGGCTTTTATTTTTACCAAATGACTTGTTGCAAGAATGGCTCGTCAAAACTTTTCCGATCCCCTTTCAACCTGCTTTGATTTTTCAATGCAGGTTGGGTCTGGATAAAACTATTGGCTCGACCATCTTGAAACCTAGTTTTATGCATTTTATTTTCCTTTTGATAGATCTTTTTTAAGTGATGGGTAACGGTTCGAAAGTGGTTTTTTTGAACACCAATGAATTACATTGTCCAGGGTTAGTTTGGACCCTAATATATCTTACCCTAAAGTGGGCTTTCTGGCCCTTTTCAAGCTTCTATTCACCAACTAGCATCCTTATGGTTCTTTGCCCCCCTTGGGATTGGGAATCGCAAGGGTAAATCTATACCTTGGTGTCGTAGTTAGATTCATGGACTGTGGGGTGACTTCAACGTGCTTGCTTAACTCTGGGGGTATAATATGATACGTGATTTCTTTTTGTTCAATTTTTATTGTTTCTCAGGACGAAGAAGCATTCTTTAGAGACTACGCGGCTTCGCATAAGAAGCTTTCAGAACTGGGGTTCACTCAAGGGTCTTCTGGGTTCAAGGTAAAGGATACCACTGTACTGGCACAGAGTGCAGCTGGAGTTGCAGTTGCTGCGGCTGTTGTGATCCTTAGCTATTTCTACGAAGTTCGCAAGAAAATGAAGTAGACGCTGGCTAACCTTCTCATGTACTGTTATTTTCTTGAACAAATCAGTGGCATTTGCTTAATTTTCACGGCCCACGAGCTGAATACTCAATATTTGTATCCAATAATAGCCAAAACACATACGTTTACTCGATACAAGCAATCTCTTTTCATTGCAAAGTCAAATATCAAAACACATGTATGACAAATGAATTTCTTTGATCAATTTGCAAACTTATTGTGCTAGAAAGTAACATCTTATTAACAGGTATGCAAAATTCCGGTGATGTCTCTTGCATTGAAGACTTTGGTACGCATGGTTAGGTGCGTGCCCACACTACTCTCGATGCTTTCTTTCTTATCTTTAATAGTGAATCCAACTTTTTCAATGATATTGATTTGAGTGTTCATTTCAAACGATAAGCAATGGATTGGAAGAGCTGGGTGTATGGCTATGGTGTCTTGCGTTCCTCACCTGTCGTTGTTCATGTTTTCTATCCTGAGACATATTTTAATGCTTTCATGAACAGCGGAAGTCTTTCCACTCTCTCCACAACCCACTTTAGATCCAGAAAGAAACAAATCAAGTCCTTGAATCTGAGGTTTATCATGATTGGATAACGAAGGCCCTAGTTTATTGGGTAGCTTGAGACGTCTTACGGCCTGAGACGAAACTTGGTTATCTAAACAGTAAACAGTATATTCACTGTTTTGGAGCATCGATTGTGAATATACACATGGAAGTGGGCTTGTTTCCTACTCTTTCATGGTGGATTCAAATTCAACAAAAAGTCACGAGAAAAAAAGTTTCTCATGGCATTGAACAGAGATGCAGGGACAGAGGAGCTGGTGCTGTTACCAATTGATCTCTTCTTGTACTCCATCGCAGTGCCTTTCCTCTTAAATCTGCGTTTGCTTCAATACTTAAAGACCCTTTCCCCGTTATGTGGTGCTTTACAGTATTACCCTTGTGGTTCACACGAAACAGTATTACCCTTAGAATAAAAGTGGGATTTGGTTAGGATGGATGTAGAAGATCTGATTGGTTCTTCTCTCCATCAATAATGTATCCAAAAAATAAAAGTGCATTAATTTGGTTTGGAGAAAGCGTTGTTTCGAGCTATATCCTAATTGTGGGTCATAGGAAGCTGCCTTGTGCTAACTGCTAAGGTTAAGGAGTCCCACATGGGGAGGGCTGCCAAAGAGTTTTAAGGACTCTGCCACAACCCTGCTCAGTACCTAAGCACATGACATTCACGTGCTTGCTTAGCTGGCTATCACCACTTATTCTTGAGTGTTGCCAATCCTAAGCTTAGTCCTAAAAAAACCTATTGTACCAAATCACAAATTTGATTGATTTTTTTCCTTCTCTCTCTCTCTCTCTCTCTCTCTCTCTCTTTTTGGGCAGTTATTTGTTTGTGTGCACAAATAGTAGAAGGGACCAGTAGGGAAAGAGACATTTGTGCCAACTAACAGTGTACAATAACCTAACTGATTGAGGTGATGAGATTTGTACTGAAACAACACAGAGACATGAATGATTAATGTATATGTGATTTATTTGTACGGTGGAAAGTATTTTTTGAAATAGCTTTTTATGAAAAGTTATTTTTAAAGAAGTTATTTTTTTTTATACATTACAGTGTTATAAAATAATTTGAGGAAAATATTTTTTTAGTATTTTACTATGTTATAAAAAATAAAATAAAAAATAACTTAAAAAATCTAATTTTATAAACTATTTTTTAAAAATAAATAAATAAAAATAAAAATAACAAAGATAAAATCTAAAAGATAAAGAAATCAAAAGATGATAAAATTAAAAAAAATTATAATTTCATAAATTATTTCAAATAAAATGAATATCAATTAATAGAATGGGAACCAAATTTGATAAATAAAAAAATTCAATTAAAAAAAATAACAATCAAAATAATATGGATTAAAGTTGATATAAAATTCAAATTAAATCAAACTCTAAGAAAAAAAATTCAAAACAAAATATTAAGGATTAAATTTTATATAATCAATAAATAATAATATATTTTTGAATTTTTGATAATTTTAAAAAGTGTTTCCGGCTAATAAAATCAAGTTAAATTTTACTTTAACTCAAAAATATTTTTTATTAATAAATTTTTTTTAATGATAAAAAAAATCAGAAAAATTTAAAAATTGATTTTTAGAAAACGGAAACAAACAAGACTAGTTATTGTAAAAAAAAGAAGAAAAGAAACGCATGAAATTGTAGATGTTGCAAGAGTAAATTCTTTTGTTGAGCAAATCAATGTCTACCTTCACCCTTTAATTCTCGAGCATAGCCATTATTAAATGTAGCAATAACTTGTCTTTGTTGTGTGGTTAGTTTTTGAAAGCTGTGTGGATAAGCTTAGGTGGGGTTCTGTGAAAAACGAAGGGGGGAGGGGGAGAGGGAGAGGTCTGTGTGGGAATAAAATCATACAAAGTTTCAACATCCAAGGGAGCCCAGAGTCGGACCAGTCGAGAGATGGTCAGAGACGGTGAAAAAGTAGGTGAAATACACACATAAGTTACACAAGTGGACATCCTTCCCTCTCTCACTCCATTTGACAGCAACTTCTACCCATGATCCTTCACCCTTCCCGTCCACTTGGATTTCATGATGAGATATATATATATATATATATATATATATATATATATATATATGGAGATAGAGAGAGAGAGAGAGAGAGAGAGAGAGAGAGAGACTGTGTGGTGGTGGGTAGCAAATAATTCGCAAATCGGAGGGGAGAGATAATAACAACAAAAAGGTGAATCAACCTTCTTATTGCCTGAACTTGTACCACAAGGTTTGGAAAAAAAAAAAAAAAGAAGGAAAAAAAGTGGAAGGTGAACCAAATCCCACATACAACCACAACCACGCTCATTATCTTTTTCCCTATTCTTCCCTTTTCTTTCGTCATCTTCCCTTGAATCCAACCTCCAACTCTTCTAGAAACCCCCCCCCCCCCTCTCTCTCTCTCTCTCTCTCATGCATACCAATAGAATAATGAGCCACAGCTAACTACCATCTGCACACTTGAGCATTTCTTTTCCATTACCCATCACAACTAACTTACTAATTAGCAAGATCCTCAGCTGAAAACCATGAACCTAACTTGATTCATTTAAGCCTAAAACAGTCCCCAGATCTTGTTGCAATGAGCTAAGATTAATATCTACTCATTTAAATAGTGGGGTTTTTTTTTAATGGGATTTAAGTCCTATAAAACCTCACCGTTAAGCATCTGAAACAGTCCAGATCAAGATTATCAAATTCCAGCTCCATTGGTTCACTCACATATGAGCAGAGATGGATTCCTTAGGCGTCAAGATAATAACTAAAAAGAAAGATGTAACCGATTCGTTGTAGGATAAAGGGCATTTAAGAATCATGTAAGCATGGTGATTGGTCATAAAAAGAAAGAAAGAAGGAAACTGGACCTCACTACAGACCCACCCTCATCGGTGTTAGTTCCAACAACAATAGGGATATAAATATAAGGGCGTGCATGAATTATAGTACATGTTGTCTAGTGAGCTAGGGAAGATTGGAGAGCCATCTAAAGCAATTAATCAAAAGTTGTCCAGAGTTAAAGACAAGAAAAAATGAAATAAAAAAGAAAAAGAGGGAGGGGACAGAGAACACACCATGTCCTCCTGCCTGCAATTTAATATAATCTTACTTTACACCTACCTGAAGGTTAGCTATATTTAATGTCCCTTTTTTTGATGCTAATACCATCAAGAGAGATACCACCAGCCACCCCCTCGACCCCGTCTCACCAACTCGCATCTAGAAGCAATTAGGGTCACTTCTACCCCCTTCCCTTTCTCTCTCTTTCTCTCTAAAAGAGTCAAAAGCCTATAAAATCACTTCTCGAGGGCCGGCCTTGATGTTCTAGCAACAAGAAAAAAGGAGGCCTCCGTCTCTAGTCCTACCACAACACCGCACACCCTTCTAAGAAAAAAGAAAAAGAAAAAAGACCCACCAAAAATATCCTACTGAAATGGGAAGGTCTCCTTGCTGTGAAAAAGCCCATACAAACAAGGGTGCGTGGACCAAGGAGGAAGACGATCGCCTTGTTGCTTACATTAGAGCTCACGGTGAAGGTTGCTGGCGCTCACTTCCTAAAGCCGCTGGCCTTCTTAGATGTGGCAAGAGTTGCAGACTTCGTTGGATCAACTATTTAAGACCTGACCTTAAACGTGGCAATTTCACCGAAGCAGAAGATGAGCTCATTATCAAACTCCATAGCCTCCTTGGAAACAAGTAAGCATAGCTAGCTAACAATAGAAAAAGATTAACCCTTTTGTATATAGTTGACTATTTAATGCTAATGATATTTGTTATCCTTGCCGTAGATGGTCACTCATAGCTGGAAGATTACCAGGGAGAACAGATAATGAGATAAAGAATTATTGGAACACACATATAAGAAGGAAGCTTTTGAACAGAGGCATAGATCCCGCAACTCATAGGCCACTCAACGAACCAGCAGTACAAGAAGCCACAACAACAATATCTTTCACCACGACTACTACTTCAGTACTTGAAGAAGAGTCTCTGGGTTCTATAATTAAAGAGGAAAATAAAGAGAAGATAATTAGCGCAACTGCTTTCGTATGCAAAGAAGAGAAAACCCAAGTTCAAGAAAGGTGTCCAGACTTGAATCTCGAGCTTGGAATTAGCCTTCCTTCCCAAAACCAGCCTGATCATCACCAGCCATTCAAAACTGGAGGAAGTAGAAGTCTTTGTTTTGCTTGCAGTTTGGGGCTACAAAACAGCAAGGATTGCAGCTGCAATGTTATTGTGAGCACTGTTGGGAGCAGTGGCAGCACTAGCACAAAGACTGGTTATGACTTCTTGGGCATGAAAAGTGGTGTTTTGGATTATAGAAGTTTAGAGATGAAATAAAGATATTTGGGGCTAATTAATGTTGATGCTGTAGTTGAAAAAGAATGGAGAGAAAGGAGAAAGGGATTGCCTATTAAATTGAAAATCTCTTTATTAATTCCTCCATTTCTTTTCCTACTCTCAAATTTGTATGAATTCATGATTAGTGCATGATAGTGCACATATACTATTAGTGCAGGTTAGTGATCATTATAATTGATGAGCCTTTTCCACCCTTTTTGAGATTTGATTTGTTCTCTTTGCTTGATTCTTCAGTTTTTGGTGTTGCCAGCAGGTAAACATAAAGCAATAGTTAATTAATTAATACCCTTACTAGTTCTCCAAAAATATCATCCCCTTTTAAAATATTTCTCTAAAGGATTTGAATTCAAGATGTGTTCCCTCCTCTCTCTTGTGGTTTTAGGGGTGAGTATTGCCGAACAAGATGTCGATCCATTTGCCAAGAACTTGAGAAATGATAGATCATCTACAAGGATCTTACCATGCCCGCAATTTTATTTTATTTTTAAATATTTTTTGTGAATTATCTTGTTGTCGATTTTAGAATCTTTTTGGGATTGTCTTTTTTGGAAAAGTTTGATTTGCTTTAGTAGAAAAATAAAATAAAATGGATAAGCCGTGAGAGGAGGAGAAACGAGGAGGGTGGGTAACCCATCTTTTCTATTCCAATAAAAGCGTATATAAAAAATGTGGAGAAACTAAAAACTGTCTGTAGTACCACTCTCTACCAACCTTATATTGATTATCCAAGCCCCATAATACATCCAACCACTGTTATAAAACCCCGTCGTTTAGACCGGCTTGAATTGAAAAAAAAAAAAGCTTGACCCAACTAAAACTGGATTAACCAGTATTCAGGTAAAATCCAATAAAAAACTTGTTGAATATTTTTTAGTAAGATGTAGCTTTTTTAGTTAACTAGGGTTAACATTTTCGAGCCGTGACCTGATAACAATCGAGTTTTAATCGGGTTTTAAAACTATCTAACTAATTATATTGCATGGTTGAATTCGGATCAAACCCTAGCTAGCAATGATTACATTTTGGATTGGCTTACATTCAATTTCAACAACCACAATTTATTTTAGATGTTTTTTAACATTAATTATAAATACAATAGTTATATATAAATTAAAGAGTGAATCTTTCGTTTATCGTTTCGATTTCGTGAAAGATTATGAATTCATAGTTTAAAGAGCGAATTCACCTGTAGTACGAGTCAATATATATCTTGAAGGTTTTGTTCTAGTTTAAAGCATTAAATCTAGTAAGAAAAAACGGTGCGGTGATAACGTGAAATAATGTGTTTACATGGATTTATTAATTAAGGGTTGTTTATATACATTAGTTGTTTAATTAGATAATTTATACCATAAGTGTCAATCAAGTTAAAGAATTATAACTATTTTCTTGAGAATTCAATCCCATTTATCGAACTAGGGCAAGAACTTGGGGGGTTGATTAAGTTTATTTGCTTGGGACTTCATATGCCTTAATTTATTTACTTTTACTAACCTACGATAATAGAATTGTAGTCAAGAAGTTAACTCTTGAAACTTTACGAGGTAAAAGCTAGACTAAACCCTGGAGAACTCTTACAATTCTACTACGATTTTATAATTATGATAATTAATAAAATAATAGACTAGTTTTATACAAAAAATATATTATTATTTTTATTTATTTCTGTGTCATTTGTATGTTTATGAATTACTTTTTCTCGAAATAAATGCATTATATAGATTCTTTATAATAAAAATACATAATTTGATTTTTTCTCAAGCTAGCTAAATATATTTTTAAAATATACAATTATAACACAAAAACAAGAACAAACATATCTTAATTTCATTAAAAACAATATATAGTAATTGGATTATGAAGCAAACAATAAACAATTTTAGTAATTAATCCAGTTCCAGGCACAGGAGTGGTTGGAAAAAAATAGAAAGATATTGTTGGAAAGAAATTAACATCAAGCAAGAAAGGGATATATGAACCCTAAATTCTGAAGCTCTGAAAATGAAGGAAATTAATCTAGTTCTAGGAAGAAGACGAGGACCCGTTTGGTGGTGGTAGCTGCCTTGAAACAAGATCCTTGCCCAAAGAAATGAGAGCAAGGAGGGAAAGAAAATGGCCATTCCCATGTAGAAAAGGTAGCCACTTTTCAACTATTAACTTGTTATTTTCATTTTCAAAGGTGTTAGGTAGAGACAATAGAAGCTTCCATGAGATATTTTATTAGCCCTCCATGGCTTCTCCCTCTCTTACTCTAGCAAGAAAAATTAAACAACAAGGCTTAAGTTTCTTATTATTATTATTATTATTACTAACTCATTGCTTCTTTCACCATCAATGGTGTAATAATTGCCCTCCCTTCACTGCTAAATAGTTCAACTTCTACCAACATCACATGCACAACCTTTTCCGAGGGCCCCCTCCAAGTTTTCTTCTGGATCCTTGCCTTTCCAAAATGACCCTCGAATGCTCAATTATTGTAGAATATCGCCTTCATCATTAATTTCGTATGGAAAACATATATATATAGATAGATCTTTGCATCGCATGATCAAGGGTGTATAAACCAAGCAATTTCGTGTGGAGAATGTTGAGATTAACAAGAGATTCAGTGATGAAATCGGTATCTAAGCATGGCAAGATAATCCTCCTCAATTCTGGATCAGAATTTTATTATTCGACTTACGATTTATATTTCTTTGTAGGTAACAATTTAATTACTCTACTAGGCAAAACATGAACTCTATAATCCCTTTATATTCACATCCTTCCTCGCATCCTTCCATAGTTTTATTTATATTCTGGGTATTTCTAGAATAATTTTTTATGCACCAAAACCATGTATTTATCTCTAATTCTATCAAGATCATCCTTTTCATGCATGATAGTGTTAAAGAAATTCACGGGAACTTTGTATTTTACCATCTGATTTAAAAATATCATGATCTCAAGAAAATAATAGGTTCATGAAAACCTAATTAATTACCAGTCAAAAGATTTAGTGATACGCAGATCTTTAACTCCCAGTACTCTCATGGGTATTAACTTAGTCACTTAAACTAACTCCATCTCAACTAAACTACATCGAGATCTTCCCTTGTAAGATTTTGATTTATATAAATAAATAAATAAATAAAGAGAATGTGAAATACGTATAAGAACTCACAAGGTGGGATTATTTTTATTAATGGTTAAAAAGGATCAGCTTTAAAGGACACTTTAAAAAAGGTCGGTTTGTGATGAAAGAATGGCAAGGATGTAAATATTAGGAAGATTAGGGGGGATAATGTAACAGAGGTAAGAAACGTCCACATCGCACACATTACCAACTCCTCTATTTTTGGGTGGTAGTTGGAAGCCGTCCGACGTAAGATCATGTGCTCGGTTGCGACAGTAGGCCCCATACCTTTGTCACCTTCACTCCCCCCCTATCCTCAACCCCCAACCTCTTTCAGGAATCAGGATAGCATTCTAATGCCCTCAATGCCTTTTATTTTATTTTTATTTTTTTGAGATTTCTATGGTATAAATCTTAATTTTATATACTTGATGATTCAGTATATGCTAGCTCTTTTCTTCAGTAAAGCATCTTAATAAATTTTTAATGGTATAATTAATTTAGTAAAAATCTTCACACACCATTATTAAATTCCAGTGCATATATGCATGTGTTGGGTGAGAAGTTTATCCAGCGAGTACTGATCAGTGCTTTACTTTATATTGATAATGATATTCGAAATTGCACCCCCGAAAGCCTTCTAATTAATGTCTTGTGTTCGGGGAACTAACAAATTCACGTCATCCAAATTTATTAGATCTGCGAGGGAAAGAAGAAGAAGAAATATGCAGATTTAGTGGTGTTTATACTGATATATATTGTCAAGGCGAAGTGAATTTCTTTCTTTTCCCTGCTCATGCAAGCGTAAGGAGGCTCGAGCATGATGGTCTAGACGGTGTCGAACACCTTGTTATATATAGAAGTCAATCGCATAGCAGGGCGACTTTTCTCTTTCGCTGCTCCACCACAAAAATCCAGCTCAAGTTTTCAACCTCATCGTGCCATTTTTCTTCCACATCATGAATCAATATCAAAAGAGTTGATGATATATCGGAGAGTAAAGTCTACGAGGAAGTTGAGAGCAGCATGCTAGCTGCAGTGCAAACAATCGCAGTGCCTCTTTGACAGCGCGGACATCCGCGCTACCAAACGAAGCCCAAAGGTCTACCTGCACGCTCAAACTCCTTATCTCGCCGCATAGAGACTGGAAAAAAAGAAGAAAATTATGAAATGCGTGGTATCTCTCGAAAAGAAAGAAAGATGGCAAAAATATGTAAAAGGAGCGGTAAGGTGAGCACACTGGCGCAAGCTAGCAAGAGGCTGGTTGGTAGGAAAAGTTAACACGGGCCGGTGAGTAATTATTAGGGTGGGAGAGATGTTAAGTCTAATCATAAACATTACTGTAAGCAATAAAGCATGGTTTTTTTTTCTTCATAAATTTATTAAAATAATATTTATTTATTTTTAAAATCATCATATTAAAAATAAAATTATAAAAAAGAGAAACTTGGGAAGAAATGATCTCCAACGGCAGAAGGCTAGCGGCGTACGAGTGGCTAACATGTACGCAAGCAAGTTCATGATAGGGGTTAGGTGACTTTCTACGAGGTTGATGTGATTGATCCCAAGGTCTTTCCACAGTATCAGTCAACTATCTTGTCTCTTTCGTTAAAATTTCTACACTCTTCCTCCAAATTAAATTAATTCAGACAACCGTACATTATTAATTTTTTTCCTTCTTGTTGGTGGTTTCGTGTCATGTATATCTTTTCAACTGTATTAATGGTGTTATTACGGTGTTTCCTTCTGACCATGTTTTTTTTTATATATATATATATAATAATATTTGATATTCGTCAATCCCAAATATTATATATGATTTTAAATTGTATTATTTATTAAATATTATATTTTTTATATTGTGTTTTTTTTTTAAACATTGCAAGGTCCAAAAATACTCTACATTACTCGGCCAATTAATATGGTGTCACGCAGAGGTGTTCAATGGCATCTCAAGACACTACGTGTTAATCTTGGCCAACTAATTATAATTAGTGGAAAATTAGTTAAAGCAAAGAGGATTAGGTCAATGAAAGGGGACGTGTCATGTCACATTGCTTGAAAAAAATTTCTTATTCTTTTTCTGGAAAAAAAAGCAGGTAATGGTGGTCTATTTTGGAAACGTGGCACATCAAGGATGGGCATGGAATAAATTACAGGGTCAAGTATTTTCCAAGCTAATTAATATAAATCATGCTAAAAATGGACCGTTTCAATTGATGCTGTAGTGTACTCTATTCACATATCACCTTAATAGTTTAATGTCTAAAATCTGTAGACTTCGGCCACCTACCTATGACTCTGCAAAATGGGGACAAATGGGCACTGGATGTCCTCTCTCTCTCTCAGAATTACGACAAGCCACACAGTTACAGTGTATTTACCGTTGAATATACTTAATAATGAATTAATTAGCTAGCCGCTAGCCATGTTTATTAAAAACTTAAAAGGAGTTTCGCACGTGTCTAAACGCGGTAGCTTCGCTCCAACTGACTTTTCAACAAGTTTCCTCACTATTTGTTTTTACATTTCAAAAATAATTTTTAAAAAATTAATTTTTTTTAATAATTTTAGATGATTTAAATGCGCTGATATCAAAAATAATTTTTTAAAAATAAAAAAAATTATTTTAAAATATTTCTAAATAAAAAATATTTTTAACAGTAACCACAACCACATTTCCAAATAATCTTCGAAATGAATTTACCTGTGGTTTTCAGGTAATTGTTTGTTTATTGTATTTTATATCTTAAAAACATAGAAATTAACTTTAAAATCATTTCATAGACCAATTTAATGTTTATTTTTTTCAATCAAATATTTTTTTATTTGTACTAAAATATTAATAAACACGATCTTAGAATTACAATATTACTCGTGAAAAAACCAACTCGCTAATTCATTATACACACACATGTACGACAGTAAATAACTCTAATTGTTAAAGGCCGCGGCCTGCTATATATATATATATATATATATATATATATATATATATATGTTAATAAGAGATTTGTGA
>Ga0307515_10017120_pt1 | contig 13229 bp, 14 predicted proteins | sample 17_EM_MG_FD_194513 | JGI IMG/M metagenome (GOLD analysis project Ga0307515, IMG submission 194513) | Populus trichocarpa ectomycorrhiza microbial communities from riparian zone in the Pacific Northwest, United States - 17_EM | ecosystem: Host-associated > Plants > Roots > Unclassified | place...
CGCGTGGTAGATGCCCCAGACGGTGCCGAACAGACCGACGAAGGGCGCCGTGCTGCCGATCGACGCCAGCAGCACCTGGCCGAACTGCAGGTGCGCCAGACCCTTGTGCAGCGCGTCGCGCAGCCGGCGCGTGAGCTGCGCTTCGAGCTGGCCGCTGCTTTCCAGCGTGCCGGCGGCAGGGCGCGCCTGCGCGGCGTCGAGCAGCGGCAGCAGCACCTGTTCGCGGTCCAGCGCCTGCAGGCGGCCGCGGCCTTCGTCCAGCGACGCGGCGTCCCAGAAGGCCGGCACCGCTCGCGCGATGTCGCCGGTGGCGCGGCGCAGCAGCCAGCCTTTCCACAGCACCAGCACCCAGGCCGCCACCGACATCGCCAGCAGCAGCAGCGCCACCGCGCGGCCGACCGCGTCGCCCTGGTTCCAGAAGTGTTCCAGGCCTTGCACTATTTCAGGCCGAGCACGTCGCCCATGTCGTACAGCCCCGCTGCGCGACCGCTGAGGAAGCGCGCGGCGCGCAGGCTGCCGTCGGCGTAGTTGGCGCGGCTGCTGCTCTTGTGTGCGATCTCGATGCGCTCGCCGGTGCCGGCGAACAGCACGGTGTGCTCGCCGACGATGTCGCCGCCGCGCACGGTGGCAAAACCGATGCTGCCCGGCGCGCGTTCGCCGGTGTGGCCGTGGCGTTCGAACACGCCGTGTTTTGCCAGGTCGACGCCGCGCGCGCGTGCCAGCGCCTCGCCCATCGCCAGCGCGGTGCCGCTGGGCGCGTCGACCTTGTGCTTGTGGTGGGCCTCGATGACCTCGATGTCGTAACCCTCACCCAGCGTCTTCGCAGCTTGTTCCAAGAGGCGCAGCATCACGTTGACGCCCACGCTCATGTTGGCCGCGAACACGGTGGCCACCTGCTGCGCGTGCGCCGCGATCTGCGCCTTCTGCTCAGGCGAGAACCCGGTGGTGCCGATGACGGCGCGCACGCCCAGTTCGCGGCAGACGGCCAGATGCGCCAGCGTGCCCTCGGGGCGTGTGAAGTCGATCAGCACGTCGGCGCCGGCAAGGCCGGTGCGCAGATCGGCGGTAACTTTGGCGCCGGTGCTGCGGCCGGCGAAGGCGCCGGCGTCCTGGCCGATGGCTGGGCTGGCGGCGGTATCCAGCGCGCCGCTCAGGCGGCAATCGCTGCTGGCGAGCACCGCTTCGATCAGCATGCGGCCCATGCGGCCGCTGGCCCCGGTGATCGCGATGTTCAGCATCGCGCCGGCCTTTAGTTCGCTTCCAGCGGCGGGTATTCGCGCACCGGGCCGGTCGGCTCGGCGGGCGGCGCTTCGCGCTTGGGCGGCACCGGCAGCGCGGCGCGTTCTTCGTCGGACAGCTCAAGCTTCGGCGGCTTCAGGTTCTTGAAGCGGCTGATCGAGGCGACGAATTCCAGCTCGGAGGGCAGGTCGGGCGCCTCGATGCTCTTGACCACGTCGTTCTCGAACAGCACGACGACGCTGCGGCGTTGCGGATCGGTGCCGGGGCGGCGCAGCGTGAAGATGTAGTCCCAGCGGTCGACGTGGAACGGGTCGGCCACCAGCGGGGTGCCCAGCACATCGCGCACCTGCAGGCGCGCCAGACCCGGCTTGACCAGCGCGGCCTGTTCCTTCGTGATGGCGTTGCCCTGCACGATGTCGATGCGGTAGGGCGTAATCAGCCCGAACAGGCTGTCGGTGCGCTGCAGGGCGCCGCAGCCGGCCAGCGGCAGCATGGCGCACAGGATCAGGAGAGCTCTTCGCATCGGCAGGGCAGCGCAGGTTCGGGGCTTGAGGGAGGCTGCCAACCGGGCGCCGCGGGCACGCAGCCCGGCGGCGACCTCGGTAGGGGACAAGCCCGGCTGGCTATGATGGCGCGATTCTAGCGAGGGCCGGTTGTAGGCCCGTGTGCGGGCTCCGGGGGAAAACGATGACGCAGGTGGACGAACTCAAGAGCAGCGGCCTCAAGGCCACCTTGCCGCGCATCAAGATCCTGGAAGTCTTCCACCAGACCCAGCGCCGCCACATGACGGCCGAAGATGTTTACAAGGCCTTGCTGGGCGACGGTGCCGACATCGGCCTGGCCACCGTCTACCGCGTGTTGATGCAGTTCGAGCAAGCGGGCCTGCTGACGCGCAGCAACTTCGAATCCGGCAAGGCCGTGTTCGAACTCAACGAGGGCCAGCACCATGACCATCTGGTGTGTCTGGACTGCGGCCGCGTCGAAGAGTTCTTCGACGCCGAGATCGAACAGCGCCAGCGCGCCGTGACCACCGCCCGCGGCTTCGAACTGCAAGAGCACTCGCTCGCGCTCTACGCCCGCTGCACCAAGCCCGACTGCCCCCACCGCGGCACCAACAAACCCCACGGCGGCACCTGACCAAGCCAGAGCCGAGCGCGGGGTCGCCCCGCGCTCAGGCGAGCACCCCCTCGGGGGGCGCGAGCGCTAGCGAGCTGGGGGCTGATCACTCCTCCGGTGACTCCATCGCGGCCTGGTGGCGTTTGATGAATTCCTGGTAGGTGTCGATGCCACGCAGCTGCAGCACGGTGTTGCGCACCGCGGCTTCCACCAGCACGGCCAGGTTGCGGCCGGCGTCCACCGCGATCACCACCTTGCGCACCGGCAGGCCCAGCACCTCTTCGTTCAGCGGCTCGTAGGGCAGACGCTCGAACTCGCGCTCCATCGTCTCTTTGCGCACCAGGTGCACGATGAGCTTCAGGCGCATCTTCCGCCGCACCGCGGTCTCACCGAAGATGGCTTTGATGTCGAGCAGGCCGATGCCGCGCACTTCCAGCAGGTTCTGCAGCAGCGGCGGGCAGCGGCCTTCCAGCGCGGTCTGGCTGATGCGGTAGATGTCCACCGCGTCGTCGGCCACCAGGCCGTGGCCGCGGCTGATCAGTTCCAGCCCCAGTTCGCTCTTGCCCAGGCCCGACTCGCCGGTGAGCAGCACGCCCAGGCCCAGGATGTCCATGAACACGCCGTGGCGCGTGGTGCGCTCGGCGAAGTGCTGGCCCAGGTAGCCGCGCACCACGTCGATGACGTGGCCGGCCGATTCCTGCGTGACGAAGAGCGGGATCTCGGCGCGGTCGCACATCGCCACCAGGCGGTCGGGCGGCGTCTGGCCGTCGGCGACGATGATCACCGGCGGCTCCAGCGTCACGATGCGCGAGATGCGGCGTTCCTGGTCGTCCTGCGAGCAGTCCAGCAGGTAGGCCACCTCACGGCGGCCGACGATCTGCACGCGGTACGGGTGGATGTAGTTGAGATAACCCACCAGGTCGGCGGCGCTGCGCGCGTCGCGCACGGCGGCATCGTCGAAACGGCGTTCGGGGTGGGCGTGGCCGGCGATCCACTCCCACTTCATCGCGACGCGGTGCGCCTCGAAAAGCGCCTCCGCGCTGATCGAGGTCGGCTTCATGCGATCACGCGACGGATTTGAGCGGCTCCCAGTCGGAGATCAGCTTGTGCACGCCGGCTGCGTCGGACTCGGTTTTCAGCCGTTCGCGCAGTTCGCGGTCGGACAGCATCTCGGCGATCTCGGACAGGATCTCCAGGTGCCGCTGCGTCGCCGCTTCGGGCACCAGCAGGAAGATCAGCAGCGACACCGCCTCGTCGTCGGGCGCGTCGAACGGGATCGGCTGCTGCACACGCACCACGGCGGCCAGCGGATTCTTCAAGCCCTTGATGCGGCCGTGCGGGATGGCGACGGCGTGACCCAGCCCCGTCGAGCCGAGGCGCTCGCGGGCGAAGAGGTTGTCGGTGACGGTGCCGCGAGCGATGGCGTGCTGGTTCTCGAACAGCAGACCGGCATGCTCGAAGACCCGTTTCTTGCTGGTTGCATCCACGTTCACCAGCACGTTGCTGGCGGGGAGGATGGCGGCAAGGCGGTTCATCAGGCCATTCCTTTTCGCCGCAGGTTCATGGCCGGGCGGCGATCAAAGGTGTTACGAAAGCGCAGCATGATAGATCGCACGTCTCACACCGTGCCAAGGGACAAGGCCCTGAAACGGGTGGATTTGGCGCTCGACGCTGCGCTGCAGCAACACACGTGCCCGGTCAGCAAAAACGGCCCCGCAGGGCCGTTCCAAAGTTGAGGGGAAACCTTGATTCGCTGAGGGCCGCGGTTACAGCACCCCGGCATCAAGCCGCTTGGGCGACGCGTGGTGGTGGTCCTGCAAGCGGTCCTTGTGGCGCACGACCTGGCGGTCGAGCTTGTCCATCAGCTGGTCGACCGCGGCGTACAGATCTTCGTGCGACTGCTCGCAGAAGATGTCGCGGCCCTTGACGTGCAACGTCACCTCGGCGCGCTGCCGTCGTTCCTTTTCCTTCAGCTTTTCCACGGTCAGCAGCACGGTGACATCTACCACCTGGTCGAAGTGTCGAGTGACCCGGTCTAGCTTCGTCAGTACGTACTCTCTGAGGGCCGGGGTGACTTCCAGGTGATGTCCGCTGATCGTCAAGTTCATCAGAACCTCCTTTTCGAGGGTGGTAAAGCATGCCGACGGTCCAACCGAAGGCATGTTCGGGGGAGAGGAAACGGTATGGAGAAGAAGGGAAGAAAGGGGAGGAAGAAGCCGAAGAGGCGGGTAGGCAGATGCTGGAAGAAGGTCGTCAGCTGGCTCTTGCGGCGGCGGCCTCGAGGGCCATCGGTGCGACCCAGTGTGCTCCCGTTGTGGGCCCATGACAAGCCGCCAAGCCGCCGCCCCACGCAACAGGCGGAAAACGCCTCACTCCAGGCGTAGCAACGTATGCTGGCGGATCGCCCGAGCGGGCCTGCAGCCCCACTTTTCCCATGCCCACTACCCGTGCGCTGCTGGTGCGCAATGCCTGCCTGCCCGACGGCCGCCAAGGCATCGATCTGCTCGCCGAAGACGGTGTGATCCAGGCGCTGGCTCCCGCGCTGCCGGCACCCGCCGATGCCGAAGTGATCGACGCCCAGGGCTGGCTGCTGAGTCCGCCTTTCGTCGACGCGCATTTCCACATGGACGCCACGCTGAGCCAGGGCTTGCCGCGTGCCAACGTCAGCGGCACCTTGCTCGAAGGCATTGCGCTGTGGGGCGAGCTGAAACCGCTGCTCACCGAAGAAGCGATTGCCGAGCGCGCACTGCAGTACTGCGACTGGGCGGTGGCGCGCGGGCTGCTGGCGATCCGCTCGCATGTGGACGTCTGCGACGAGCGCCTGCTCGCGGTGCGTGCGCTGCTGGCGGTCAAGCGCCGCGTCGCGCCGTATCTCGATCTGCAGCTGGTCGCTTTCCCGCAGGACGGTGTGCTGCGGTCCCCCGGCGCCTTCGAGAACCTGAAGCGCGCGCTCGACCTGGGCGTCGATGTCGTCGGCGGCATTCCGCACTTCGAACGCACGGCCGAACAAGGCGCCGAGAGCGTGCGCCTGCTGTGCGAGCTGGCCGCCGTTCGCGGCCTGCCGGTGGACATGCACTGCGACGAGAGCGACGACCCCCTGAGCCGCCATGTCGAGACGCTGGCCTTGCACACCCAGCGCCTCCAGCTGCACGGCCGCGTCACGGGCTCGCATCTGACGTCGATGCACTCGATGGACAACTACTACGTCAGCAAGCTGATCCCGCTGATGGCCGAGGCGCAGCTGCACGTGGTGGCGAACCCGTTGATCAACATCACGCTGCAGGGCCGGCACGACACCTACCCGAAGCGCCGCGGCATGACACGCGTGCCCGAGCTGATGGCCGCCGGCATCAACGTCGGCTTCGGCCACGACTGCGTGCTCGACCCCTGGTACCCGCTGGGCTCGGGCGACATGCTGGAAGTGGCCGCGATGGGCCTGCACGTGGCGCAGATGACCTCGCTGGCCGGGCAGCGCCAGTGTTTCGACGCGGTGACCGTGAACAACGCACGCATCCTGGGCCTGGCCGACTACGGCCTCGAACCCGGGTGCCGCGCAGACTTCGTGCTGCTGCAGGCGCGCACGCCCGAGGAAGCCGTGCGGCTGCGCGCGCAACGCCTGTTCGTGGTGCGTGGCGGCACCGTGCTGTCGCGCATGGCGAAGGCCGAAGCGCAGCTGGCGCTGCCGGGCCGCCCGGCGCACGTGGATTTCACGCGACAGGCCATGCCCACGACGGCGCCAACGCGTCGCTAGAATGGTTCGGAGCCAGGGAAGAGACGAGAACCGAAGCTAAGCATGAAACTGATCGGAGCCTTGACCAGCCCCTACGTGCGCAAGGTGCGCGTCGTGATGGCCGAGAAGAAGCTCGACTACCAGTTCGTGCTGGAAGACGTGTGGAACAACGATTCCATCGTCAAGAGCAACCCGCTCGGCAAGGTGCCCTGCCTGGTGCTGGACGGCGGCGAGGCGATCTTCGATTCGCGCGTCATCGTCGAATACGTCGACACCCTGTCGCCCGTCGGCCGGCTGATCCCGCCCTCGGGCCGCGAGCGTGTCGAGGTGCGCACCTGGGAAGCGCTGGGCGACGGTCTGACCGACGCCGCGCTGCTGGCGCGCCTGGAAGCCAACTGGACGGCGCGCGGCGAGCAGCGCAGCCAGCCCTGGATCGACCGCCAGATGCGCACCGTGCACAACGCGCTGAAGGCGATGAGCCAGGGCCTGGGCGAGAAGGCGCATTGCGCCGGCACGCACTTCACGCTGGCCGACGTGGCGGTGGGCTGCGCACTGGGTTACCTCGACTTCCGCTTCCCGCCCATCGACTGGCGCGGCAGCTACCCGAACCTGCAGAAGCTGTACGACAAGCTGGCCACGCGCCAAAGCTTCATCGACACCGTGCCGCCCACGGCCTGAGCGGCGCCGGGTTCTAGGGCACAAAGGCCAGGAACAGAAACGCCGCAAAGACGACCAGGTGCACGGCGCCCTGCATCAGGTGCGTGCGGCCCGAACCGAGCGTGATCGCGCTGACCAGGAAGGTCATCGCCAGCATCGCCATCTCTTTCGGCTGCAGGCCCAGCACCAGCGGCAGGCCCAGCCAGACCGAAGCCAGCACCACGGCCGGCACCGTCAGGCCGATGCTGGCCAGCGCCGATCCCAGCGCCAGGTTCATGCTGGTCTGCAGCCGGTTCGCGCGCGCCGCGCGCACGGCGGCCCAGGTCTCGGGCATCAGCACCACCACTGCGATCGCGATGCCCACCACCGCCTTCGGCAGCGACGCCGCCTCGACCAGCGCCTCGATGCCGGGCGACAGCGCCTTGGCCAGCCCCACCACCGACACCAGTGACACCAGCAGCAGCACGACGCTGGTCATTGCCGCGGTGACGGCCGGCGGCTCGGCATGCAGCGCGCCTTCCGGATCGTCCTCGTCGGGCAGAAAGTAGTGGCGGTGGCGCACGGTCTGCACGAACACGAACACCGCCCACAGCGCGGTGGAGGCCACCGCCACGAAGGCCAGCTGCGACGTGGTGTACGTGCCTTCGGGCGAGCTGGTGGTGAACACCGGCATCACCAGCGTGATGGTCGACAGCACCACCAGCGCCGCCAGCGCCGGGCCCGTGCCCGCCACCTTGAATTGCTGCGCGCGGTGGCGCACGCCGCCCAGCAGCACGCACAGCCCGACCACCCCGTTGCAGATGATCATCACGGTGGCATAGAGCGTGTCGCGCGCCAGCGCCGCCGTGGCGGTGCCGCCCGAGAGCATCAACGACACGATCAGTGCTGTCTCGATCACCGTGATCGCCAGCGCCAGCACCAGCGTGCCCAGCGGCTCGCCGACACGTTGGGCAATCACCTCGGCATGGTGAACCGCGGCAATCACCGCGCCCACCAGTGCGGCCACGCAGGCCGAAGCCAGCGCGGCGCTCAGCGGCAGCACCGTCGCGGCACCCAGCAGCGCCACCGAGATGAGTGGAACGAGATGGGTCCAGGAGACAGCGCGCATACGGCCGATTGTCCCCAAGCCGCGCAAGACCCTAGGAACCCGCGGCTACCGGCGCAGCCGGCTGAAAGCTCTCGCTCCGGGCCTGCGGCCAGTACAGCCTGAAGACATTGTGCGGCCAGTCCGCGCGGCCCTCGATCGCATCCAGCAGCGCCCCCGGCTGCACGAAGGGCAGCTGGTGCGCGAGCAGGCGCACGTGGCTGTCGGCCGAACGTCGCACGATGTGCGAGGCGGTGATCTCGCACGGGTGGTTCAGCCCGGCGGCCTGCACCAGTTCCTGCAGCGCGTGCAGCGTGTTCTGGTGGAAGCGCCAGACGCGTTCGGCCTTGTCGGGCACCACCAGGGCCTTCTGGCGGTCGGGGTCCTGCGTCGTCACGCCGGTGGGGCAGGCGCCGGTGTGGCAGGTCTGCGCCTGGATGCAGCCTAAAGCGAACATGAAGCCGCGCGCCGCGTTGCACCAGTCGGCGCCGATGGCCATCAAACGCGCGATGTCGAAGGCGCTCACCACCTTGCCGGCGGCGCCGAGCTTGATGCGCGAGCGCAGGTTCAAGCCGGTCAGCGTGTTGTGCACCAGCAGCAGACCTTCCTGCAGCGGTGCGCCGACGTGGTCGGTGAACTCCAGCGGCGCCGCGCCGGTGCCGCCTTCCGCACCGTCGATGACGATGAAGTCGGGCAGGATGCCCGTCTCCAGCATCGCCTTGGCCATCGCGAACCACTCCCAGGGATGGCCGACGCAGAACTTGAAGCCCACCGGCTTGCCGCCCGAGAGCTGCCGCAGCCGTTCGATGAAACGCATCATCTCCACCGGCGTGCCGAAGGCGCCGTGCGCGGCGGGGCTGATGCAGTCGATGCCGATCGGCACGCCGCGCGCCGCGGCGATCTCGGCCGTCACCTTCGGCCCCGGCAGCACGCCGCCGTGGCCGGGCTTGGCGCCCTGGCTCAGCTTCACTTCGATCAGCTTGACCTGCGGGTCGGTGGCGTTGGCGGTGAAGCGTTCTTCGCTGAAGCTGCCGTCTTCGTTGCGGCAACCGAAGTAGCCGCTGCCGATCTCCCAGATCAGATCGCCGCCGTTGGCGCGGTGGTGCACGCTGATCGAACCTTCGCCGGTGTCGTGCGCAAAGCCGCCCTTCTTCGCGCCGCCGTTCAAGGCCAGGATCGCGTTGGCGCTCAAGGCGCCGAAGCTCATGGCCGAGATGTTGAAGATGCTGGCGCTGTAGGGTTGCGTGCAGCTGCTGCCGCCGGCGCCGATGAGCACGCGGAAGTCGTTGCTGGCGATGCGCGTCGGCGCCACCGAGTGGTTGATCCACTCATATCCGGCGGCATGCACGTCGAGCTGCGTGCCGAAGGGCCGCTTGTCGGGTTCGCCCTTCGCACGCTGATAGACCAGGCTGCGCTGCTGGCGCGAATAGGGGTTGGCCTCGCTGTCGCTTTCGATGAAGTACTGGCGGATCTCGATGCGCACGAATTCGAGCAGAAACCGCAGATGCCCGATGACGGGGTAGTTGCGCAGGATCGAGTGACGCCGCTGGTGCGTGTCGCGCCAGCCCAGCAGCACCAGGAACAGGCAGACCAGCGCGGCCCAGCCGCCGACGCTGAACGCCACCCAGGTGAACGTGAACAGCAGCAGGCCGACGCCCGTGGCTGTCCACACCGTGTAGCGCACGGGAAAGTGCCGGTCGATCCGGCGCAGCCACTCATGCATGAGAAATAGGCCCCCAAGCTCGCTAGCGCTCGCTACCCCCCGAGGGGGCCGTCCGCCGACGGACCGGCGGAGCCGGCTCCGTGGCGGGAAGCTGGGTCGCGGAGGGCGATGCTAGCGGGGCCTCATGGCATCTGCGCGAAGAACTTCCCCAGGTGTTGGGCGGTGGCTTCAGGCAGCTCTTCGGGGATGTAGTGGCCGGCGTCCATCACTTCGCCGCTCACGCGCCCCGCGCATTGCGCACGCCATAGCGCGGGCGGGTCGAAGAGCTGGTTCACCACGCCGCGTTTGCCCCACAGCACGAGCATCTCGCAGGCGATCTTCTGGCCGGCGGCGCGGCTTTCGCGGTCGTGCTGCAGGTCGATGCCGAAACTCGCGCGGTAGTCCTCGCAGGCGCCGTGGATCGCGGCCGGGTCGCTGAAGCAGCGCTCGAATGCGGCCAAGGCTTCGGGTTCGCGGTAGTTGCTCGCGTCACCCGCGCCCCAGCGACCGAGTTTCCAGTGCAGGTAGGCCACGGGGTCGGCGCCGATCATGCGTTCGGGGTGCGGCGCGGGTTGGATCAGGAAGAACCAGTGGTAGTACAGGCTCGCGAAGCGGATGTCAGTGGCTTCGTACATGTCCAGCGTGGGCGCGATGTCGATCACGGCCAGCTTCGTCACCGCGGCCGCGTGGTCCAGCGCCAGGCGGTGCGCGACACGCCCGCCGCGGTCGTGGCCGCAGACGCCGTAACGCGCGTGGCCGAGTTCGCGCATCAGGTTCGCAACGTCCTGCGCCATCGCCCGTTTGCTGTAGTTGGCGTGGTCGGGCGCGCCGGCGGGTTTGGCGCTGTCGCCATAGCCGCGCAGATCGGGAAGCACCAGGCGGAAGCTCGGCGCGAGTGTCTGTGCGACGCGCCGCCACATCGCATGTGTCTGCGGGAATCCGTGCAGCAGCAGCAGCGCCGGCGCCCCTTCGCGGCCGCCGATGCGCGCGTGCACCCGCGCGCCGTCGAGATCGAAGTCGCGCGCCTCGAAGCCGTCGAACCAGGGCTTGTCCATCACGGCGCTCCGATCTCGTCGGACCGCCAGCCGGTCCACGACAGGCCGATGCCAATCGAGCCGCCCGTGGGCTTGTCGACCAGCGGGCTGCTGCGGTTGGCGGCGCCTTTCACGGTGTCGACGCGCGCGAAGGCGAAGATGCGCCAGTCGGGCGACAGCGAGCGCCCGACGTTGAAGCTCAGGCGCGTCGAGATCAACCCCGCCTTCGCTTCGTAGGCCGGCCGCGTGGCGGTGACGAACTCGGGCGCCACCTCGTAGAAGGTCTCGGCCAGGCGGCGGTTGCCCACCATCACGCCCAGGCTGACGCCGTAGCCCCAGCCGCTGGCGCTGCGCCGGCCCCAGCCGATGTCGGGTGCGAACGAGATGCCGCGGAAGCCGAACGCGTGGTCCACGTCGAGCACGGCGCGCAGCGGCACGGCGGCGCGCCAGCGACCGCCGCCGGGCGCCTCGCCCAGATCGAACTTCACGCGCGGACCGAACTCGGCCAGCGTGCCGATGCGTGGCATGCCACGGCGCGCGTCGTTGTCGCGCGGCGCCGAGCCGAAGCTGCCCGCCAGCCCGACGTCGATCTCCGTGGTGGCGCTGCGCCGCGCGCGCACGCCGACGTTGCCCTCCTCGGCGCGCAGCCAGTCGCCGCGGTAGATCAGGAAGGGCAGCACGATGCCCGAACGCACCTGCTGCTTGCTGCCGGGGTACGCTTGCTGCGAACCGCCGACGCCGAAGAAGCCGGCCTCCCACAGCGGCAGCTTCGGCGGCGCCACGGGGGTCTCGGTGGGCTGCTGCGCGGCAGCGGCGGTGCCAAGCAGCGACAGGGTGAACAACAGGGCACGCATGCGGTCTCCGGCGATGAGCGGCCTATCGTAGAGGCCTCGCTATACTGTCTTTCGACAGCGCCGATTTGTTCCGAATTGCGGGCGCTCCAACAAATGCTGCTAAAGAGGGACGCCGGCCCGGTGTCCGCCTCTGCAGCGGCACCGGGTTTCTTGTTTTCAAGCATGGCGTCCTCGTCCCTCGGCCACATCCACCCCCAGCAGATGCGCTTCGGCGAACTGCCGCTGAAGAGCGGTGCGGTGCTGCCCGAATACCACCTGACGTACGAAACGTACGGCACGCTCAACGCCGCCAAGAGCAACGCGGTGCTGGTGTGCCATGCGCTCAATGCGAGCCACCACGTGGCCGGGCTGGACGCCGCAGGCCAGCGCGGCTGGTGGGACAACCTGATCGGCCCCGGCAAGCCGCTGGACACCGAGCGCTTCTTCGTCATCGGCGTCAACAACCCGGGCTCGTGTTTCGGCTCCACCGGGCCGATGCACATCAACCCGGCGACGGGCCGCGCGTACGGCGCCGACTTCCCGGTGGTCACGGTGGAAGACTGGGTCGACGCGCAGGCGCGCCTGGTGCACAAGCTCGGCATCCAGCAGCTGGCCGCCGTGCTGGGCGGCAGCCTGGGCGGCATGCAGGCGCTGGCGTGGACGCTGCGCCATCCGCAGGCGGTGCGCCACTGCGTCGCGGTGGCCACCGCGCCGAACCTCAGCGCGCAGAACATCGCGTTCAACGAAGTGGCGCGGCGCGCCATCGTCACCGATCCCGACTTCCACGGCGGCCACTTCTACGAGCGCGGCGTGGTGCCCAAGCGTGGGCTGCGCGTGGCACGGATGATCGGCCACATCACGTATCTCGCCGAAGACGCGATGGACAGCAAGTTCGGCCGCGAGCTCAAGGCCGCCGCCCTGGGCTACACGACGCAGGACGTCGACTTCCAGATCGAGAGCTATCTGCGCCACCAGGGCGACAAGTTCAGCGAGTACTTCGACGCCAACACCTACCTGCTGATCACGCGTGCGCTCGACTACTTCGACCCGGCGTCCGAACACGGCGGCGATCTGACCCAGGCCTTCGCCGTCGCGAAGGACCACCGTTTCCTGCTGGTGAGCTTCACCACCGACTGGCGCTTCTCGCCGGCGCGCAGCCGCGAGATCGTGAAGGCGCTGGTCGACAACCGCGCACGCGTGAGCTACGCCGAGATCGCCGCACCGCACGGGCACGACGCTTTCCTGCTCGACGACCCGCGCTACCACGCGGTGATGCGCGCCACCTTCGAACGCATCGGAGCCGAGCTGTGAGTGAGAGGAAAGACCTCGAACTCATCGCCGACCTGGTGCCGCACGGCAGCCGCGTGCTCGACCTGGGTTGCGGCAGCGGCGAACTGCTGGCGTTTCTGCGCGACCACAAGGGCTGCAGCGGCTACGGCATCGAGATCGCCGACGCCGACGTGCACGCCTGCGTGCAGCGCGGCATCGACGTGATCCAGCTCAACCTGGAAGAAGGCCTGGCGCTGTTCGACGACCGCAGCTTCGACGTGGTGCTGCAGCTGGACACTTTGCAGCACCTGCACCACACCGAACGCATGCTGCGCGAGACGGCGCGCGTGGGCCGCATCGGCATCGTCAGCTTCCCCAACTTCGCGCACTGGCCGAACCGGCTGCGCGTGGCCACCGGCCGCATGCCGGTGACGAAGGTGCTGCCCTACGAGTGGTACGACACGCCCAACATCCGCTTCGGCACCTACGCCGACTTCGAGGTGCTGGCGCAGCGCTGCGGGCTGGCGGTGACCGACGGCTTCGGGCTGCAGGACGGGCGCATCGT
>Ga0307515_10017121_pt1 | contig 13228 bp, 1 predicted proteins | sample 17_EM_MG_FD_194513 | JGI IMG/M metagenome (GOLD analysis project Ga0307515, IMG submission 194513) | Populus trichocarpa ectomycorrhiza microbial communities from riparian zone in the Pacific Northwest, United States - 17_EM | ecosystem: Host-associated > Plants > Roots > Unclassified | place...
ATAGCATATAAGTAAACCTACCTTAAACTTAGTATATACCTTTATAGAGTTAATAGCTAACTCTAGCGTCTTTAGTTGTTATAGGGTGTAAGTAAACCGGCCTTAAACTTAGTATATACCTTTATGGAGTTAATAGCTAACCCCAGCGTCTTTAGTTGTTATAGCTTATAAGTAAACCGGCCTTAAACTTAGTATATGCCTTTATAGAGTTAATAGCTAACCCCGGCGTCTTTAGTTATTATAGTATATAAGTAAACCGGCCTTAAACTTAGTATATACCTTTATAGAGTTAATAGCTAACCCTAGCGTCTTTAGTTATTATAGTATATAAGTAAACCGGCCTTAAACTTAGTATATGCCTTTATAGAGTTAATAGCTAACCCCGGTATCTTTAATTGTTATAGCGTATAAGTAAGCCCGCCTTAAACTTAGTATATGCCTTTATAGAGTTAATAGCTAACCCTAGCATCTTTAGTTATTATAGCGTATAAGTAAACCGGCCTTAAACTTGGTATATGCCTTTATAAAGTTAATAGCTAACCCTAGCGTCTTTAGTTATTATAGGGTGTAAGTAAACCGGCCTTAAACTTAGTATATGCCTTTATAGAGTTAATAGCTAACCCCAGCGTCTTTGGTTGTTATAGAGTATAAGTAAACCCGCCCCTTAATAGATCTCTCTTTCTAAAACTATGCTTAGACGCCGCTATTTTAAGCGGCGGAAAGAGGGTATAAGGCCGTGGTTAAGCTCCTACTTAAGACGGGTAAGGCCGACGTTAAGTAAAAGCATATAAATAATTAGACTCCACTATTATAGGCGATAAAGGGAGGGCATAAGGCCGTGGTTAAGCTGCTGCTAAAAGCTATAGCGAAGGCGAACTGCGAGTATAGTGTCTATATAAGTAAACTCGCCCTAAGCTTAGTATATACCTCTGTTAAGTTAATAGCTAACTTTAGTATCTCTAGCTGTTATAGGATATAAGTATACCGGCCTTAAACTTAGTATATATCTTTATAGAGTTAATAGCTAACCCCGGCGTCTTTAGTTATTATAGGATATAAGTAAACCGGCCTTAAACTTAGTATATGCCTTTGTGGAGTTAATAGCTAACCCTAGCGTCTTTAGTTATTATAGGGTGTAAGCAAACCCGCCCCTTAGTAGATCTCTCTTTCTAAAACTATGCTTAGACGCCGCTATCTCGAGCGGCGGAAAGAGGGTATGAGGCCGTAGTTAAGACGGGCAAGGCCGACGTTGAGTGGAAGGATAAGAATGATTAGACTCCGCTATTATAAGCAACAGAGGGAGGTCACGAGGCCGTAGTCGAGCTCCTATAATCTTTTTATTCCTAATTAACTTGTTATAGGGTATACGTAATGGAACCTTAGCTATCTTATATATAGGATACAAGCAGAGCGTAACTACTATAAGCAATTACTTTGGTTTTTTTTAGCTTAGGGCTACTATAGTCAAGCTCTATACTCCCGTTATATAATAATAGAATCTATATCCTATCTAAAATTATAGAAAGCTGATACGATTTAGAGTAATAAGCAAGGAAAGGCCTCTAAGAGGGGCCATTAGTAGGGGTGCGATAAAGCCGAGGAAGGTTTTCATATCTTTATTTAAAGAGCTTGCATAGGTGAACCGGCTTTAAGGATTAAGATCGGAGCGAGAGCTAAGCGCAAGCAAGACTACTATAAGGTAAGTATTAAAGGCTAGTTAGAGAAGGCTAGAATAAGGTAGGGGTAGGCCGCAATAAACTCTAGATAATTCCCTTACTTAGGATTGGGGTTATAGTAGCTAAAGTTATAAAACTGAAATCGCGAAGAGTAAGGTTGGGATAACTTACGTGGTAAGACTAGGATACAAAAGCCACCTAATATACGTCTACTTGGCCCGCGGCATGGCCTGAAGCCGGTCTTACCAACTAGTGGATATAGTGCGCCCTTAGCGTGCGACAGGCATTGCTAGGGCGCCACTATAAGCAGGGAGGTGGCCGACCTGCACCGGCCACACCCTTATCGAGGTGGCGTTTCCCAGACATTAGCGGTTAAAGCTCCGGCGCAATTATTACGTAGGGTGTTATCCATTTAACCAAAGCCTCTTTCCTTAGCTAAAGAAAGGTGGTCGCTGTAGAGTCGGCCGCCATGATTATAGGAGGTGGGTTTGTCTGGGATTTTAAATATACGGCCTAAAGCGATCGTTATTAATAATAGTTATTAATAGAGCTATTGCCCTACAAGGCTGGGTCTGACTTTTGTTACTTAAAATATTCGGGCGGTTAATAAGCCAAGACCCATATCTCTACAGGTGACTTTGTTCTATTACCTTCTACTTATGCGTATAAGTGCAGTATCCGCCTTTAAACTATAATCCCCTTACTTATAATAAACCGACTCAAGGTATACTAATTAATACTATTAGTACTAAGATAGAAAATATATACCTTCTTTACTTCCCCCTTTGCGTTCAATTTTTATAACTAATATAGCTATTATAGGAAATTACAATCCTTTAATATAATGTCTGCTTTAAGCTTAACTAGCTCTTAAATACAAATCTAAAGTATTCCCAGCTAATCTATAATTAGGCGCTTATACTTTCCGCAGCTATTGATTTTATAGCTATATACCATATTACCACCAGAGACTTGTTTAAAGAAGATTTACAGAATTATAATAATGATTTCATCGATCCTAGTAAGCTCCTTTTAGCTTCTAGCTTGTCCCCTTTACCTATAGGTAAGCTAGCTAAATAGATTAAGGCAAGTACTGCTAATTAGTTTTCCTCTTATAACGGTAATTCGACGCCATTTTAAGGCGTTAACACGACCCCCCAAAAGTCTCCCGCGCCTTCTCTTTAATACCTTTTATCTTATACGGAAAACCAATTCCCCTCTATAGCTACAAACCTATTAATCTAAAGTGTGGAGACATTGCAGCAAAGTCCTAGTAGTCAACCCTATAATTGTACAGATAACTAGAAAGGAGAGAAAGAACAGTTACTATCTTAGGTAGACGAGCAACACCATAAAGAGCCTCAACAATCAATTAACTATAATCTCTAATATATAAGGCGGGACGACCAAACATAGGCGCGTAAAGAGGGGTAGGATAAGGTAGAGTTGGATAATATTTACGGACAGGATAACGTAATGGAAGAAGTTAGATGTAATCCTAAACCACAAAGCAAAACATACTAGAGAGAAGGAGCACAATCGCCTATAAACAAAAAGTAACTATAGCGAGCTAAGCCTACCAAAACACCAAATACAGCAATTACTAGGTCTAAAAGGACGATATTAGAGCGGCTTCGGAGCAAACGAAAAGTTAATAATTAACACTCCTATAAGGTTAAGAGGCTATAAAAACAAACTCTAAAGGAGATTCCACCCATCTATAACTATAAATTTCCGTTAATAGAGATATATTAAACCTTTACTAACTATAGCTTGTCAGACAATTCTAATAGGCTCTAGCTCCTTACTCGCTTGTTCTTCGCGGTTACTAGCTAAAACGCTTTCGTGCAGCTATAGAATTCCTATCTCACTATTTAGGAGAGTATAAGCACAGTTATTCTTTCTTCTAGTAACACAGTATCCGCAAACATAGAGTCTCTGGATTAATTAGATATCTCACTTACTACAGCGTTTATTATAAAGCGATTTTACCTAATTAGATTGGTGGAAGCTCGCACGCGGCTAGAATAGAATTACCGGCTTTAACCGGTCCGGCAGACTAGATATTAGCGGAATAAAGAGCGAATATTAGAACTAGGTCATTACGGCCAGGCTGCTTCCCGCGCTTTAGACGATATACTATTTTAAGCGTATCCTAAACTTATAAGGTATACAGTTAAGTATAATAAATAACTAACTACCCTAAAAAATAGACTTAGTTAGGGACGCAACTGGCACATACTAGCAGCTTAATTTGGCACTAGTATCCTTGCTTTAGTCCCAACTAATAGTGATTTTAGTATCTATAACCGTAAGTAAGCTTCCTTCCTGCTAGCAGAATCTACACTAGGCTAACTTCCTATAGTATTAAAAGACTTCTAGTAGATGATTTTAAATTGCTTATTAATATTTTAGATAAAGAACGTAGTAGTTTTCTCTGTAAATATAGCTAATAGATAACTTACTTTCTTAATCTCCTCTTAGGACTAATTCTAGAGAGAAAATATATGCTTAAGGATACGGATAGATCCCTTGTAAAGGAGGAGCTATTTGACTCGCTAGGTTTAATAAAATACCTAAAACTAAATAGGTAAATATTAGCATAGATTTTTGCAGTATATAGGGATATGTGTTAATTATATACATAAATTATTATAACTAAAAAGCTTAATATAGCTCTCACTATATATATTTATAAACTTTACGTAAAGATAAATTTAATAGGCATTATATTTAGGTTTAGGGCTTCTAGGAGGCTCTTAATCCTAAAAAAACTAATCTTAATTACCTATTCCTACCTTTATTTTCTAGTATAATCACTATAGAGGAACTATAAACAGTGCAGATAGTAGTAAAAGAATAAAAGATTAGAGACACAGCAAAGTATAAGGCTTCGTACGCCTAAGGCAATACTAAGCCAGGTGCCTATACTGCGCTACGCCACGCATAGGGCCGGGATGATAAAATATACACCTTACTCCTTATAACAAGCAATAACTAAGGAAGCACCCAACTGACCCAAAAAAGTCTTTTGTTTGACGCCTAAAAATTAGGTACTTAATTTTCAAGGTCTACTCAATCCCCTAAACCTCCTTAATATCATTGCCTCCTCTCTAGCGCTCGGCCCTAAGTTAGGCAGTAATACTAATCATTTAAGCAATAGGAAATTCTATTAATAACTCTCCACTCCGCCTAATTGCTTTTATAGCATCTTAAGTCCGAATAAATCTAGAATGTCTTCTCGATGGGCATTCTTGTCTTATCTTTACGCTTGCTCTAGTTACTCTTATTTGTATCGGCCCCAATCTTAATATAGCGCTTAACGGCCTCATTTCCAGTCTAACCGCTATACTTAATAAGAAAGGGAACAAGCCTCGCCATTTTACTATAACGTATAGTCTTGTAAATATTACGATATTACTTAATTGCTTTAAGCCTAGCGAGGACATACATCTCCAACTTCTATAATTGCGCCTCCGAAGTGGCACACTTATAGTATATACTCTTAAAGATACGAATCTCTTAGGCGTATTAACGACTAACTAAAAGCAATTTATAAATACTAACCAAAGCTAGAGGTTCCTTTTAGATGTGTTAAAGACTAGCGCGGATATAGACCTAGAGATCACCCTATTTATATATAAATAGTAAACGCTAGTACCTCCCGGGATGTCTAGTAAGAATTTAAAGCCGCTATAAGTACTTATTAAAGGCTCCTCTGATAGATATTTGGCTAATGATATTAAGTTAAGGAAGAACCGTTCAAAGCCTAAGAAGGGGAAATGTCTATTAGAGGTAGGAGATATTAGCTAGAATAACACAATAAAGCGTCAATCGTAGACACATAGTAATTTAAGAGATGGAGTTAAGAAATAATGTTTTCGAGTTTTTCTGTCCAGGCTAGAGGAATTTGGAAAGAGACTAAGGTTTTATTTAACTTAGCTATATTTATAACTATAAATAAAAAGTACTACGTTGGGCACTTCTGACTTCAAAAGGCTTATTATATCGATTCCGGCGTCCTATACTCTAAATCATAGCTATATATACCCTATAATATCCTTATATTTTAGACATTATTTAGATTGTTTTCCGCACACTATACGCCGTTTTATCTAGCCGTATTACACTTATATGTGCACTTATTAGAGTAAAAGTAACTATAACTATATAAGAGTGTTTCCCAAATATACATAGTATGCCTTTAGAGACGAGTTAGCTGCTTTCTATGGATAGTAAGGAACGATCTTACAAATTTAAGGCAGAATGCTGGCTCTTTATAGGAATTTATAGTTTCATAGCCTTTTACGGAGTGATATTTCTTAAAGCTGTTAGTATGGAACAGAGCTAAGGAAAGTGGACTTTGGTAGGTATATAAACTATTAATACTTATCTCTACTTAAATAAGGCTAGATTTATACATATTAGTGCAGATATATTGGCAGCAAAGATGCATAAAAACAGCTATATGCAGTAAGAAAATGCACTTAGATATTCAAACTATTCTATTTCAAGGTGCCTGCGGTAAGGCTCTAAGATATTAAGTAGTAGCCTTATAGGTATCAACAACCGGTAAATATAGATCCTTTTATATCTTAGACATCAACATCTAGTAATGCTACCTATAAGTCAATGTCCAAAACGTAGCGAAAGTGACAGTATTCTGTAAATAAAATGAAGCAGGGGCGCCAAGTAGGCCATTCCACTATAGGCTTAGTAGGGGCATCCCAAGAGGATATTTTCCTATAGATGCCTCTGCTAAGAGGATGGTGCCTAGAATATGCCTCCGAGCGAGCTCGCATAGCATGAACTACTAATTTGGTAGCGAGATAATGAATATATACGCTCCGGATACCGCCCTTTATCCAGCTCTTTTACCTATCGCTATAAAAGCCTTTATTTATACAGAAGCTCAAAAGCGCTCTACTTTAGTGCAGCTAAGTAGGTATACAAACAACAAGTTAATTCCTCCTACCGTCATAGTTATATCTATCCGACTAGCATTATCAGCTAGTACCTCTTCCCCGCCGGAGGCTACGTATCATATCTTGTCCTTAATAAACCCAAATAGCGACTTATCTTGCCTAAGCCGACGCTCTATCTTATTATATTCCCCTTATATAAGCTAAAAGGATGTCTACGGATTTTGATTGCTATATCTCTAAGAAGCGCGATAACTCAGGGAGCTTAGGTAAAGGCTTTCTCGTTAGTTGGCGGAGGCGTTAAAGGCGCGCCTATGAAGCTTAAAGGCAATGTAATATGCTAAGATTCTTTTAGAGGAGGCTGCGATGTAAACATAGCCGTATGTTATGGCATGAAATGGGCTACATCCCGAAGTTAAACGGTGGTCCTTAAGGTTTCGGTATAGTTTAGTTAACGCCAAGCTAAACGCCAAGTAGTGGAGGCAGTACATCACCACTACAACGCCACACTTAAAATAACACTAACTATAGTTCCTTAGGAAGTAGACCCTTAATAAGGGTCTAGTTAGTACGGCTCGGCTACCCTCCCTGCTAGCGGGGGCGAGCTTAAAGTATTTACGCTTTAATCACCTGCTGTAAATACCGCTAATTATACTACCCGTCCTGATAAGCCTTTGTAGATATTTGGCTTGGCTTAACGCTTAAATATATATATATAGTGAAAACGGTTAGCTAACTTGAATCCGGAATAATTGTAGGACTGACACAGCTAGTTTATATGGGTATTACTATAGAATTGTGCATTAAGGACTACTGGAAGGGTTTAGATGTATATGGCTACAAGTATATTATCAAAAGCTTCGTATTTCTAAGAACAGCTGCTCGGTCCGGTTGGTTTGATTAGTAGGCTCTTATCGATACCGTAAGGCCCAATTTTGCCGTGTTAAGGGATAGTGTTTAGTTAGGGCTAGGACAATCTATATAATTGTGCATTAGGCAACAATAATATACTTTATCTTCACGTAGCTGTCTAAGCATAGCGTTTGGCTATTCTAGGTAAAGCTTACTGCTAAGACTGCTACCTAAGGTAAGCCTAAGTAGTTTTGCTACGCGCTTAGCTATAGGGCTACCATCTACTAACGCCCGCACTTTTAGGACGGGTTTAGAAGTAGAATAATTAGCGGTATTTACAGCAGATAATTAAAGCGTGAAATACTTTAAACTCGCCCCCGCTAGCAGGGAGGATGGCCGAGCCGCACTGACTAGACCCTTATTTAAGAGGCGTTTAATTTTTAAACGCGAATAAAGGGAGAGGTTAGTGTTTAAACGCACTTTCGCTACAGGATAGTATATAGGGTGGATGCTAAGAGTTTCTAATGGCGGGGCAAATGCCAGCTAGTACTAGATGGGATCTCCATAAGGGAACTTAGTGTAGAAAATTTGTTTCGCGATCCGTAAACGCGTGGCGTACTCTCTGTAGACCAGCTAGCTTAAGGGACTATAGTTAAAATCCGTTATAAGTAAGCGGGTACGTTTACTTATCTATTACAGTAGATAAGATAACACAAATAGCACTAATATAAGGAAATTAATAGAGCTTGTACTAACCATCTGGTTCTAGTCCTAACTTAAATGTTTTAGAAAGTATTAGTAAGAAAGTTATTATCTTAGGTAGTGCCATCAAACGTACTAGAACAACTACTTCTGCTATAAAAGCCTATAACCTTTATTAAGTGCTTTTGATTTTTATATTTAAGAATAAGTATGCCTAACTTAGTTCGGAGACCTTGTTTAATCTAGGTAGTCTTAGCAGGCAAAATTTACCGGCAGTAAAGACATAGACCTAAGCTTAACCTTTGTCCAACTATCTAATATTCCGCCTTTTAATAAACTCTTCCCTATAGTTATATGGTATGTATAGCATACGTTATTCTACTTTATAAGCCTCACTTAAAAGCCCTTAGAACCTCCGGCTATTTTTATTTATATTGGGACATTCCTAAGAAATAGTGGGATAGATAAGACTGAAACGTGTTATATATAGGAAATAATTAAATTGCTTAACAGTAACTAGAAATACTTAGCGATTATTTAGAAACTGTTAAAGTACTATAGAAGAAAGTTCTGTTCCCAAATCATTTAGGCCTAAGCCTACTACACGCTATATATTTAGGGGTGATCTTTGCTTCTCTTTCGCTTTTAAAGATTCGCCGTCGATCTTTTTTTTACTACTTTTATTAATGGCGTTTTGTGGGGTTAATCTAAGTCCCTTCTATATTCTACTCTTATCTACTAAAGCCACGAGTGTTTTTCTATCTTTCTTCTTAAGCGCCTCTCTAAGCTCTTAGAACCTTATAATATGCTTAATAAACTTACTAAGGTTCTTTTTATAATAAGATCAAAGTTTATAGGACATTAGGTTAGTTATAGGCTCTTTAGTAGGCTTCTAGCACAAAACTGCCACTCTATCTATAATGTGAACCGAGTAATACCTTAAATTCTTATTTCTCTCCGCGGCTCTAATACTCGTCAGCCTAGGCTTTTACTCCACCCAGTATTTAAGTGCACCGTTTTTAACTATACCTTCTAAAATTTGGTTTAGTCTTCTTAGGAATCTAGTAGGCTATTTATCTTTACTTTTATAATTTAAGCTATCATTAAAAACATCTATAAAGTGGGCTTTATCATTACCTGCTTGGCTGTTAGTGTAATTAAAAGATCTATAATTATCTGGCTATTTTACTAAAAGGCATTAGAGAAACGTGCTCAATACTAGCGACTATGTTCGCGGGGTTAGACGAGCCTGTTATTAGGTAAGAAGATTAATAGGCTAAACTTAAAATATAGGGCTAGCCTTACTATGGCTTTCCGTATAGTCTATTCCTAAGATATACACATCCTTATACTCTTAGGTGTCATAGGGATACAAAATTTCCGTTTTAGATGTTCGGGCAGGTAAAGATGGTATTCCCACCTGTTTAGAATTAGACGGCTGCAAGTAGTCCTTAACTAGAGAAAGTATAGCTAGTAAGAGCTTAGGGCCAGTATAAAAGAATTAGAAATTATAAGTGCTATAGAGCAAAAAAAACTACGCGATAGCGCCCTTTATGCCCTTACAGGACTAACGCTAGAAGTATAGCTTTAATCTAAAAATATTAAATTACGTAAGCTGCTTCGCCGCAACACTAAGTTATATCAATAATTGCAGGATAATCTCTTTACCGCCTATAGCTTCTGGGTATTTAGGGGGCTGATGCCTTTACCAGCATCTAGTATCTAAGCCTCTTCTTATAATATTGAATAAATCCCCTATTTAATTCTAAGCGTAAAACTTGGCTTAGAAGGCGGCATTGCTTTTACCCACATTATATAGATTTAGGCAGAAATATTAATCTTAGAGTAACTCACACGATCCTAGTTAACAAATTTATATAAACTTCTCTAGCCGTTAAAGTGTGCGGTGTTTATATAAGCTTCTTTATGTCAATGCTAACGAGAGCTAGAGCATCGAGACTACTTATAATCTAATAAGTAATAACAGCTAAGCACTGCTTACAAAGCTAGAGACTAGTATATTAGTTCTTCCGCACTAATATAATATGTTTTAGTTAGGTATTTATATTTAGTAACAGCTTAGCTAATAATTACCCCTAGCAATGCCTCCTTTAATTTAAATAGCTACCGTTAGATTTAGTCTAGTAGCCTACGCTTTTAGGCACAGACAGCATACTAAGTAAGGAGTAATTATAGCTAACGGATATTATGCGCTAGCTTTAGGGTAAAGGGGCCGCTAATATACTTCGCCTTGTTTAGGCAATATTAATCTCCCTTTCTAAACTTAGTCTTAGCTCAGCTAAGCGGTAGAGGAAATATTATAAAGGTAGCATTCGCCTTGCCTCTAAATGTCCTCAAATTAAGCTAGCTTTTCCCTAGATACTAAGCCTTACTAAAATATAGTTCTTTTCTATACTTGTTAAATAAGTCTTATTATATATATGCCTCAAATAAACCTAAATTAGATTACTAATAATTCTCACAGGTCTGCAGGAAGAGCTTGGAAGACAATCTGTGTATACCACCCTAGCGTTATATATTTCACACCTTATAATTAAAGATAGAAAGAGGATAGTAATAAAGATAGTAATAAAGAGACGGTAGTTTTAAAAGACAGTAATAAGCTGCGGACTTCTGGCCACCCTATTAATAGATTACACTAGAGTAACCCAGTAAAAGGGCAAATTAATACTACTAACATTAATAAACCGAGCCGGAGTAACGATAATAGATTATCGAGTAACAATGGAGAACTTGGGATTTGGCGTAATTTAGTAGGTAAGACTCTGTAAGTGTAATACTATACGGAAGAATAAAGTAGAAATTTAATAAGAAATTATAGAACGCCTGTAGAACGCCTAGTAGTCTATCTACGTTCTAAAACCCGCGCTTTTGTCTCTCTTAGCTTAACCTCTTCTAAGCTCTATATAATTTATAATAATTTCTTAAGTCTCTTAACACGGGCAGAAGATTTTATTTACTATATTACCGATAAAGGACAACTAATATATAATAATAACTCTAAACTCTATAAGTTTCTTTCTAAGCTTAAACACTTACATCCTAAGCAAGTACTAGTCGTATTTAAGGTTAGTAGGCTTATAGATTTATATATTAAAGAGTTAAAGAGTAATATCTAGTGCATACTCTTTAGCGCTTATTCCATCTATTGCAATCTACTAAGTAGGATTGTATACCTCTACTAGTGTAGTAGGAAAGGGTTAGGAGGAAGTATAATAGGACTTTTACTTATCGCCAAATTCGTTAGGCTTCTCTTATAGGAATTTCTCTAGTTCTTTAAGCCTATAGAATCCATTATATAGGAACTTGTCCGGCATACTAGGTTTATAGGGCTCTTTATACGGAAACAGCTTCTTCTTTATAGCGTCGAAGTTATTTTCATTTTTATATATCTACTATTAGTACTTTCTTAGCACCTGCTTTATGCCTACACTTACTAAAATAGTTTTCCAATTACTACCCTTTTCCTTTAAAAAAGCTTCTTAAATTAGGGCTTAAAAAACATGTCTGCTAATCCCTTTTATAAATAACTTAAAAATCGTCTTGCCCTCTATTAAGGGTTCTAATACTATATAAATTTACTTTAACGTTATACTGGCGCTAGCAGGGAGGGTGCCAACCTGCTCTGGCTATACCCTTATTTAAAAGGCGTTTAATTTTTAACGCGAATAAAGAGAGAAGTTGGCGTTTAAACGCGCTTTTTGCCACAAAATGGCATGCAAAGGTAAAGGTTAGTAGGGTAGATGCTAAGAGTTTCTAATAGCGGGGCAAATGCCAGCTAGGACCACATGAGGATCTTCATAAGGGAACTTTAAGTAGAAAAATTGTTTTGTAATCCCTAAATGCGTGGCGCACCCTCTATAAAGCGGCTAGTTTAAATAAGGGACCTGCCATAAGCGAAGCCTGGCGACGCGAATACCACCCTCCTTTATATTCGTCTTTATTGCGAAGTCTATTATATTAATAAAGCGTCCGCGATCCCTTAGGTCGCACGTTTAGTGGTTTTTTATCTTCCCACGGGCGCAGTTACCTTATCGCTATAGGGTATACCAACCGGTGTTTATACCTTATCAGCAGTAGGAAATAAATTGACGCTTGACTTTCGCATGCTATCTTATTACATTTAATGCGATTTTAACTTCAATTAAATATAGTGTCAAGGTTATATAATTTAAGCCCTTCTAACTCGCTTCCTTATTATCACCATCACCGTTATAAACCACGTCCGCGCCTAGGTTAATGCCACCCCATTATCTCTAGAGAACTTTAAAGAACCTATACGTTAAATTTCCCCTCAATCTTATTTTAAACGAATGCGTCGCTCTCCAAACTCCTATTGACGAGTCCGCCCTAGACCTGACCCGTCATCGCAATTATCCACGGTCAACTCTTTTAAGATAGACTCTATCACTAACGCCTCTTCTATTACTTCACTTAACTCAAATATTAAGAAATTTAGAGAAAGACTATCTTAAGAAATGTTAAGTATAGTGTATATACGCGGATAATAAGATCAGGTTAAGAACAAAATGGTGGTCGATATAGTACCAAAAATTTTCAGTATTAATAGTGCTAGTATTCCACCCTAGGCAAACGGCCCCTATAGCCATATTAAGAAAATATATGCCAGCAATAGCTACTAATAGATAGCCTAGACTAGTTTAATAAATGACTATATATTAACCTATAGTATAATAGAAAAATTAATTTACTAAGCTATTGTTTTATTTTGCCCAATTAATAAACCTTGCTTTTTAGTTCCTTAAGGATAATAGACTAAATGTCTTTAATAAGCTCTTTATATTCCTTAAGGTATTCTCTAGTAAATATAATATTGCCTATAGACCTATACTAATATTAGCTCTAGTCTATATAAGTACGCCTTTAATATATAACACAACGTCTATTATCTTTATCACGATGGTAGATATATATATTTTTAAAGTATATATAAAGCCAAAGATATCCTAGCCTATATACTCAAATGTGGCCTAGTTATAAGTACCTAATTAAGCCGCCTAATTAATCTATTTATTAAGCCCTTTGTAACACTTA
>Ga0307515_10017122_pt1 | contig 13228 bp, 13 predicted proteins | sample 17_EM_MG_FD_194513 | JGI IMG/M metagenome (GOLD analysis project Ga0307515, IMG submission 194513) | Populus trichocarpa ectomycorrhiza microbial communities from riparian zone in the Pacific Northwest, United States - 17_EM | ecosystem: Host-associated > Plants > Roots > Unclassified | place...
AAATATTTGTGTTAAAACATTTTACTTTCATAATATTTTGATATTTTGTTTAAGTTGAATTACTTTAAGTTAAAGATCTATTTAATCTTGACTATTTAGAAATATTTTAAATTTTAAAATTATATTTATTTGGCATTGTGTTTGTATTACATAATTTATAATTAATTTATCTTGAATTTGAATTATGTTTGTTGAATATATATATATATATATATATGAACAGTACAACCCTGAAACGGCACGCCGAAACACTTCGAAACTGAAATATTCCATTCTAATTGAAAAAACAAAACACTTACCGAAACGGAATTGACAACCTTGGTTGAAACAACAGACTTCTTAAGGCGATGATCCAAGCATTTCTGCTTATTTTCATTTCTGGGTGAATCCCATCACCGGCTTCAGAGTTTTAAAGAATTCCCTGTGGATGTTATGGAACAGGTTGGAAAAAAAAGGAAAAGGAAGCTACAAATCTACAAATGCCTAAAGCCGATTAGCAAGAACATTACTTGTTAACGTATCAAAGTCCAAAGGATTCTTTAACAAACCAATTCAAAACAAGCTGGTTAACTAGACTCTGAGATTGGATGCTTGGAACTAACCAGTTCTTCACTCTATCAAATCAATCAGGAACCTTACATTCCAATTGGGTACAGATGCCAGCAATGAAATGAAGATAAAAGTCCCAAACACTGAATTCCCATTTCTAAAGAAATAGATTGAAACGTCCTATCTCTTGCAATTGCTATTGCTGGAAACTCAATTACTCCCTCGCTGCCTTCTTAAGGTGAGGAAGTTTTGGAACTTGGAATAAAACAACTAGAAACTCTATCAGGCTGTAATAAATGGTGAAGATTCTCAATCATCCATTCGAACGTGTGTTGTATTTGGCAATCTCCGGCCGTGCACAAATGAACTGAACAGATGCAAAGCCCTTGATGGTTGTGCATAGGGCACCATATGGGCAGCTGACCTCACTGTGGCAAAAGTCAATAAATTTCCATATTCTGTTGCCCAACCTCCAACCTATACAAGTAATACAAGTTCGGATCATTACATATGCAATAGGTAGAAGGAACAATGGAGGAAATTCAAAGTAACTACTATATGAGTACTTTTAAGTACCTGGCCTTTGTGAAACCATGTTCCATATGGGACTGTAATCTTGAAATTTAGATCTTGGGCAAGTTCTTTGACGAGTGTCCGGGAGCCCAGAAGTGGCACAACAGAATCTTGATCGCCACTGCAGTGGTCAAATTGATTAATTAAGGTTTTCATACATGCTTAGAGTAACATAGCAACATGGCTAAAAACCAAGTTTTGTCCCCTTTCATCTGTACAATGTAGAGCTTACCTGAAAACCCAAACTGGAATATGATTTTGAATTATCTTTTTTAGAATGGGAAGTATGTCAATGTTACCATCAGTGTCGCTGTAGTTTAATACACTGCCCAGAAACCAAGATGCAAAAATTAGATTTACAACAATCGGTATGACGAGCGAGACTAGACAAGGACTCGTACTCATCAAGTAATTAAGGCCATCAAAAATTTACATTAAAAGAGAAGCATCTGAACCCAACTTCTAATGGTGATTTCATACAGCTGGTCTTTAAAAATTTAACATCATGAAAAGATAAGCCTTGCAAGATTCTGACATTGTTTCCTCAATTGGTTGGAAAGAGAAAGCAACTATCACTTACTCACTGCACATGGACCAAGGATAAGGTAGTTTGGTCCGATTTGCATGAAGAGCCTTCTGAACCTCGGGAAGATTGAAATAGAAACGTCTTTCATAGGTCATACACACATCAACACCAACACTTATCTTGGTAGCCTAGGTATATTGGAAAAGCAAAGTGGCTTAATTCTATGACAAATATGAACTTACAATGAGGAATGAACAAGGAAGAAGAGAGTAGAGAGTAGAGGGAGCAAACCATTTTCCTCAATCGTAGCTCTTGATTTACTATGGATGGATAGCAAACATCGAGAATCACATCATAATTGTTTATGTAATCGCCAATGATGCTATTTGCTTGAGATATCGCATCATTGCAAGAATCGGTTACATTATGCGGACTTGCATAGGTGTAGTCATTAAAGGCGCATTCATTCATGATCTTGAGGCCGATCTCATCAGAAATCATCCCATGGGACCAAAAGAATTCGTATGTTGCTGGAACATCCCGATCAAGTCTAAGAAGTGGATTACCAATCTAACCAAACACATTGAACAAATAAGAAAGAAAAAAACTAAATATAAAGGGGAAAACAAGATTTATAGAAGAAAGGGCCTGAAAACATAGGAGACGTGTTCATCACAGAAACAGAAGTGTCAGGTTTTCTTACAGCAACTCCTTTGATATTGAACTTGAAATTAGTTGACTGTGCATTATGGTCCAGAAGAACCTCAGCCAGCTGTGGTATGTAATGCCCTGTATGACAATTTTCATACATGTAAGAAATTCACTAAAACAGACCAACCAAGAAATGATAAATGTGTTAAGTCGTATTTAATGGACACAGAGATTGTCTTCTGTGAGCTTGGGATTATTAGGTATGGCTAATGATCGGAAACCTCTATATATCGAGCTCAGTTGTCACTACAAAATGGGAGATAACATTAAAACAAAAGGGTGCACCTTGAAAACTTTTGCATCGATAACAAGTTTAGAGCAAAAATGAAACTTTTTTCAATGCATATGGTCATACCTGCATAACTTTCTCCAGTGAGAAACAATTCTCTGGATTTGAAATCTGGGAACTTCTCATACCACTTCAATAAGAACATGTGCATATCCTTGGCTGTCAGAACAATAGGCGTTACTTGGGTCAATCTAAAATAATGTATGTACAAGCCAAAATGAACACATTCTACGTAACCATCCATCTGTTTTCTACTTCATCAGTAAGATTACCTCAGTGTTAAATAAATTAAGAGAAAACCAGTGTGGTTGTTTGCAGTTTTCTGTACCTGTTTTGGCATCTCCAGTAGTATAATCAGAAGTTGTATTTGAGTACGACCATCCTACTCCAGCAGGAGACTCGACAAAGAGGAGATTCGATGCTGCAGAAGATGACAGATGAAACGAATTCAAGTTATAATTAGTTAAATAAGGTACCTGTACCGGAATTTATTGTTCTGCTAACTATATGCTACCTCTGTTCCAGGACATTGAATTTCTTCGAAGGCCGCGGCCATCTCCTTTAGGAAAGAATGGACCCAACTCTGTGAAGGCTCCTCCACCAATAGAGGAACAACCAGGGCCTGAAAATGGGATATTAATATTACTAACTTGAATCCGTCAACATTATGGGAAATGCACTGCATCTTTTTTTCAATATTAGGACGATACAGGTCGAACTTGTTATTGAATTCTAAAACCCTGCAGAACGAGATTAAAGAAAATAGCAGAAGTTTTGACTGGAACATCATTAAAGAGTTTGAATTGAATATGAAGAAATCCTGTCGATTGATCACAGCAGCAGATTCTTCATTAATATCCAATTACTCGTCGATTCCAAGCCCAAGAGCAGAAGAGATGGTTAAATTAAAGACTAAACAAGGGCTATTTTGTAATGCCCTTTTCGTTTTAATTTATAAGATTTGTCTCTGAATTCTGATTCACCAAAAAGAAAAGAGGAGGAAAAGAAAACTGTGAACCTTGCAACAGTTGGTGATAGAGTACTATTGACAAAATTTCTAACTTTTCATCAACCAAAGCATAAAATCCCCCCTACATTAGAAGGGGAGTAATATGAAATGCTTCAAGACTGTTGAGAGACAGAATTATCCAAATTTGTATTTTCATGATTCAAAACCACGAAGTTGCATCAAGAGAATTGTCATAATCATAAACATATAAGACAAAGAACAAATACAAAATTGCACAGTTCATATTTTTTGGAAAGAGAAAAGGAGAAAGTGAATCTTGAACGTAGAAAGAAAATTTGAAGGACAAGACCAGCAAGTACATTTAAGAAAAATAACTAGAGCTAAAAGTAGAGTAAAAAGAAACAAAATTGAACCCCAATAACAAAAGACATTACAGCTCACAATATTTTTTTTATGAAAGAAGGTTTCATTCATCAAAATTACCAAAAAAAAAACATAAACATCCTCAAAATGAACATATTGTGTGAGAGAGAAACTGATCACCTCCGTTGAGCCAGAGAGCTAGGGGCTTCTGGTCAGGGTCCTTGTCAGCCTCAACGAAGTAGTAAAACAAGCTCCTTCCATTCTTGACATCCACATCAACATAACCAGCATATTGCCTGAAGCCAACCTTTGGTTGACCAGGCAAGTTGAGGACCAGATCCTTAGATGGATATCCATCCACCACATTACTCAACAACAACCCGAAACCCAACACAGCAATTAACACCCCACCAAACCCACAACCACCCGTCTCATGAAACCCCATGACCATGTGATAATACAGTACAAGAAGCAAAACCTCACGCTTTTATCCTGAACTCCCCCCCGCACATTCAAATCCTTCTCTAAGTAGATGTGTATTGTATATTATATTATACTAGAACAAACCACCCAGAAAAAAGAAGAGTTCAAAAAGTATGACAGAAAAGAAACCTGATAATGATAATACTCTATTGCATGTCTTGTATTCTACATGTATATCTTTATCTTTAATGAAACAAATTCTGTTACAACAGGGCACGTGAATCCTGGACCTTCCTTTAACGAAAAGGCGACTGTATATATTTATAGTCAGATCTGCCCTAGACAGTGCGAAAAATCTCCTCTACACATATGTATGTATGTATGTATGTATGTATGGAAGGAGAGAAAGACGTTGGAAGCTGCAGGGTGGTCAGGTCCTGCTTTACTTAGGTGGTGAATTTGGGAGAGAGACGTTGGGAATATAACACCGTTTTAATGTTTTTGTTCTTTTTGGGTTAATAAAAGTAAATCCCAAAAAAAAAAGAGAAAAAACCCACTTGGTATCTTCCAAATTCTGATATGATATGAGATAACAACTCAACCGAATCAGTCAAATAAGTCGAAAATGAGAAGGAAAAAAAAAAAAGGAGAACAGAATAGGCAGACGGGTGTCTTTTTGGCTTTCTTTATACTCTGGCCGCTTCGTTGGATTAGGATAATATTAACAGCATTCTATTATATCTGATAAATGCCATGTCCACTTGCAGTTTGCAGAGACTGTAATGCACACACCAATTGATGATCAGAAATAATGAAACTCAAAGGAATCTTCTTAGATATTTTATACACTTTAACTAGAGCCAAAAGTAGAGACAATAACAGCCGTTCTCCTTGGCTGTCTTTTTTTAGCTGTATAGCCCCACATGCCAACAATTTTCTTTCTTTCTATCTATCATTTTTATATGGCTGGAGACTCGGAGATCTTGCCGTGGGGACTGGCTCAATGTTGCCGATGGAGTGCTTTAGTCAGAACTCAATAATCATGGGCAAGAAACTCGAACTTTGACTACAATTGTGTTTTTATATTGCTTCTCAAATATTTCGCTTTTTAAAATAGCGAATGAGTTAAGAAACGTTTATAATTATGGGGTTCTCTTTCGCTTTCAAGGACTGGATCTAGCGTTGATCAACCAACCATGGATGGCCAAGGACACAGCATTAATTAGTGACCTTTTCCTAACACTTAATCTGTCATTACCTTGCATAGAGCAAAGAATAAGGGTTCAAAAATTGCTGATAGAATTTTAGAGTGCCCTGGAAAAAAGGATACGATGGCTAACCACTTTCAATTACCGGCCGCGCCAATCATGGATTTGTAGTCTTGTGCTGATAGAAAAATACAATCACATACGGCCAAGACTGTGGACTTGTTTTTGCCAGCAGCACGAGTCAGTAAATGGCCAAGTCTTGATGCTCATGTAGAAGTCAGAGTGGTAATGACTGTGTCCACACAACTTGTTAGTGCACACAAAAGTTCATGCCTTGTCTGTAACATTTACATTAGTGATTAAGTGCCGAAGTTTGAAGTTTTGCCAGATGACCCGCTAAAGCGCAAAATATTATATGAGAAACTAAGCAGACCTTACAGTTTGGCCATGAAAAAAGATTAAAAAATAGGCAATGAACGCAGCATACCTTAGATATCACAGCAGCAACTGGGGGAGGGCGATGCTCCTATAGAAAAATAGAGAATTTGTATTTAATTATCAGAAGATCATAAATTCAATGAAGAGTGACTGAATTTGCTTAGGTCTATAAGTAAATTTCAAATTCAAGATCTGTTTTTAATTATCTATCCCATCTAAACAACTTGGAGAAGCTCAAGTGAATTTTAAGTAAATGGTGCTTGTGGCTTCAAAATGATTCGATGATTGATTCCCATATATATATGCACATGATAATTAAGCACCCTCTGGAACTTAAGAAACGAATGAGTTATTATTATTGTTAACGGCAGGAAAATTCTCTGTTGTATTTATGAAAGTATTCTATATTATAATCTCTTTTCAGATCGAAACCTAAATATTAACATCTTTCTACTAATTCAAGGATTAAAAATAGAATGAATTCCTGGTGCCTGCCGACGGTACTGGTTGGGGTTCTGCCCTCCTCCAACAATTATAGAGTAATTTAGTAATAATATACATACAAAAGACTTTGCATATGAAAATTTTCAAAATTTCTAGGCACAGACATATGTATGGACTTGGCTGATAAAGTCGAAATGGTGACCTCCATATCACGTAAGCCCCCGATTTGGGAAGCTTTTTTACCCAACGAAAATTTTAAATCAACACAGGAAGCCATGTTGATTCCATAAGCCATATGTAAGGATCATCAAAACACACAACAACAGAGCACCACACCAATAACAGCACTAACACTACCACCATCACCACTACCACCAGCAACAGTTAAACACACTAAAATTCACTCAAAGGGGATCGGGAACGATGCATAACAAGTTATCTTTCACTTGTAGGGCCATAAGTAACAAGTGGGAAAAATTGCACCAGCAGAATGATGCCCATATTTGAAATGTATCAGTAGGAGAATGGGTAAAAGATTTGGATAAGAATCCTAGAAAGCCCTAGGTTTTTTGCTTAGCAACTGGGGCCTTCTGTGTGTGTGTATATAGCTCTAACCAAACTTTCGTATTCAAAGTTTAACGTATACCTGTTTTGGAGGGGAAAGAAGAAAATTAATAAGAAAAAGAAAGAGGAAAAAAGAAGATAAAGTGAATAATAAACTGGTTAGGAGTAGAAAGAACAATTCTTTCAGCAAACACTATTGGTGAACATCATAGCAATATCAAAAGCTATGGACTCAGACCTCAAGTGCAACCAGTTATTATGCAAGCTCTGGAATCGCAAACAAACAATGATCGTGCATGCCCCAGTGTTTCATTTTTCTCCATCCAAAATGATACACGTTGATATCAAGCATTCAAATCAGCAGTCTTCTCTTCTCTGACTTTAATGATGATCAATAAGGAAGCTTATAAAGTGAAGACCATGGACAAAAGCTGATTTGAAGAATGTGTGACTACTGTGGGACAGTTTGAAATAGAGATTCAAGAAGCAGGCGCATACTTCTAATTTAAGTCTTGTATATATCTACAATGGATGAGCAGACAAGCTATAGCCTCTTTTCCCTTCACAAAAGAAAAAGGTATGCCAAGGAAGGGTGCCTAAAAGGTAGAATTTCGAATATTACAAGCTGTATAAAGGTTCCAATCACTTTCTGGTCCCCCGCCATTCTTCTTTTGGATGCTGGCTTCCTTTTTTCCCTTCTCAGTGAAGAATCAGCAAAAAAAAAATGGATTATCATAGTATGTGTCAGAGAATGGCAAGAGAACAAAGGTGCTTGATTTCCTAATTCACAAGTTAAACTTTGAACTCCTAAGAAAAGCTCATGATTGTTATAATAGGCTTAGTACGAAATAGTTTGTATTTCTTTTGAAGATTGATAGGAAATAGTGTGGATTAACAAGAAAGAAATAGCAGCAGATGAGCTCATCATGCTTGAGCCACCATGTAGTGATTTATCTGTTATCAAAGTCTGAGGCTCGAAGATTAAAACTCAACTACTACTAAAGAAATTTTACGAAGAAAGTTACTTCAGAGTTCAGACAGTAAGCCAGGCAACAAAATCAAATTCTAAAAACACAATTATTTCAATCACATAATATGCATGTCCATAGAATATACACTCACCATGAAGGAACGTTTACTTGTGAAATCACAGCTTCATTTTTAAGGAGGCTATCACTTCACAATCATAAATAATAATAAAATAATCAAGCCCCAGAAGACAGTAAAAGAATTAGCAACTTCATAAAGTATGAATTTGCAATGCTCCAATACCAATAGACATGCAGAAGGTTGTAGCTAAAGACAGCAGAGTGAGCCAAAGAGAAGTAGCTGCAACGAGCTATTAGGCATTCCTGTATTCTCCACCAGGTTTAGTCCCGTATCCATGAACTCAAGTTAAATGGCCAGGAAGCAAAAATTGAACGTTCATAAATTTCAAGTCTTAAGTCTTCTGATAACTAGGCAAGTTTGATTTAGTTGAACAAATTGACCACTGCTCTTATATGCCACAGTCATCCTCAAGAAACATTCTTTCCAGAATAAAAATCTCAAGGCCAAGCTAAATTTTAAATGATAGATTCAAAACCCTGGTTATTTGCTGGAGAATAGGACGCCAAGCTGACCATGATTGCCGCCAAGGCGAAGGATGCACAGCTTATGTCGGGACTAAACAGGTTCTAAATAGCTTTGCTACATAAATGATATTGAAAATGGCATCCACATGGTATGCATAGCATTTTTTTTTCTTGTACTGCAAATCACTGCATCGGAGAAGACAGGAAACATTGGTTTAATTCAGTTAAAAGAGGGAGAAAGAGAGAGAAAGATTCTAGTCTCTTGTACTTGAATAGAAAGATTTTGTGCTATGAGAAGCCTTGGCTTAATTTTTATTCTTTTGGCCTAGCAAGTAGGCAAAACAAGTTTCAAGCTCGATAATCCAGCTCCACCATAGTCCACCACAGTAGCTGGCATGCTCGTGTTAGTCTTCAACATTAGCATATTTTTACCCTATTGAACTTCATCTGATAACGACAATCGAGTTTTAGAACAAAGAATCAAGTCCTATTCAATTATATTTGGTACAGTAGTATCAGTACAATTCATAGTTTGGAGTGTCAATTAGTGGGCCAGACGTAGCTCATTCAGAACTGCATCCTCGCAACATTTGGACTGCCATCAACGAGTGCTTCTGGAGTTTCCTACAGATTTGCATCACGAATGAACAGGAAGAAGGAAGAAAGAGTAGAGTTCAAATTTCAGGATACACTCGAACTAGACGCAAGGAATGGAAAGGGGTGTCCAAGCGCCACTCTCTTTGCTTTTTGCTGAGAGGTCTTCCCTTCCCTGCTTTTTCTCTGTTTACCCTCACATCTGCTAATCCCCAGGTGCAGTATTTGGTCTCCATATCAAAAGAAACGAGCCTAAGAACACCATCACTTTCTGAGGACGAATCTTTAGCATCAGCCTCATTAACATATTTCACATACATAGCTCGATCCTTGAACCGGTCCAGATCTTCTGGAATCCGAACAACTCTTTCAACACCAGGAGAAGATACCTGATGCAAAAGACTTTAGAGTTAACAGACAAAACCATCTGATTACTACAAACACAAACATCATTCAAATTTCAGCTTTAAAGCATTAACTATATTTTGGATTGGTAGTAAAATCTACTAAATCGGTTCCACACGTGCATCAAAACACCAAGCATGTATAACATCTACAACGCCTCGCCAAAATAAGCAATGCACACTTGCTATTGAAATTTCACTGGTGTATAAAACTTGGAGGCAGCTTTGTGCACATGCACCCCTAAGTTTTCATTGAGGGCTGGTCTGACTTGTGAGCCTGCCCCTAAAGAAAAACCAAAAATGCAAAGAAGTAAATAGGAAATACCACTACCTCCAAAGTAATATTCTCAGTTATAGTTTTAGCAAGTTCAGCTTCATCCAACCGCGCTCTATAGGTTGTAGAAAAGGCTTCAATATCTTCCATATTGGGGGAACCAGACCTACGATATATCAATGTGTCTTAGAGCCATAATCATTATTTAGTCACAGAAATTCAAATAAGAAATATTCAGAAGAAAACAAAAATCCAAGACGTCGAAACAACTCGCTACATTTTTAACTCCACTTTTGACAAATATTAGTCCATCTTCCTCAATTAATTTCATAATATTCAAGACATTGCATTCTAGATAAATTCACTGGGGGAAATTTAATCACACCGAGCATCAAGGGTAACAAATTCATTGACATTTCTCATGAAGGTGTTAAAGATAGCACTCACTTATTTGTAAGCCTTTCAATGCGGACTTGAATGGTGGAATTCGACAAAGTCTTGAAGGCATAAATTTCCAATTCCCGGTCAAAAGTTGAGCAAACCTCTTCAGCTATCTTCAATGCTTCTTTATCCCACCATGTCCCAGCAAGTGCAATCCCACCTCCACCACCTCCATCACCAACCTTCAAAAAGAATCAAGATTTATCACCAAATTATCCAACTTCAATCTAAATAAATCAAGAAATCAATGAAAAGCATTTTAACTTTAATTACAAAAACTCACGTATAGTTCTGCTTCATCTTCCAAAAACTCTTCATCATCGAAATAATCATCATCACCATCCATCACTGCTTCTAAAATCAAAGATTAAAACTTCAAAAGAAGCTTTCAATACAGAGCAAAAAAGAGAAAATGGGTTATTAAGAGTTAAGTTACCATCTTCAAAATCATCAAAGAGAAGCTGTTCTTCTTTATCTTCATCGTCTCCTGATACTTGTTCGATTATGGTTGGTTTAAGGACTGGCTCGGGCTTGGAGTTTCTCTTCTTGGCATGGACTAGAAAGGACGTAGTTGAAATTATGCGACATGGGTGTGGCCAAAATGGGAAGGAGAAGGAATGGTTTGTGAGTGAAGGTTTGCAGTGGGGGGAGGCGGTGATTGGTGGAATTGAAATCGGAGGGAATCTTAAATTCCATGGGGAAATCAAATTCATTTTACGTTAGCGTGGAAATGGAATTGCAAGTAGTTGAATTCTCGGGCTGAAGTTCGGGCAACTTGTAATGGTAATGGTAAAGGAGTTTTGAAAGGGCAGTGATAGGATCGCAAACAAAAAACGATGCCGTTTATATATATATATATATAATTATATATATATTCCTCAATTGAGGATTTTGGTATCATGTCGGGGACCCTATTGAGAAGATTTTAAGTTGGGGGACGCAATTTTGTGAGGTTACTCATTTACAGTCGGGTCAGTGAAAAAACTTTTGAACATAGAAAAACTTTTTAATGAAACTAATTGGTATTGTTGTTGTTAAATCCATCCAATCAGATTAATTTTTAAATCTTTAGACTTAACTTTTTGTACAGACAAAGTTTAGAATTAAATGATATAAAATTTGACTGATGAATTATATGGCGGTATTAAATATAACTTGAATAAATAATAAAAAAATATTATTTAATTTATAAAAAAAACTTAAAATGATGATTTTTTTTAATATTAAAATAATAATATATTTCATCAACTTAAACTTTATAACTTGCTAAACTTATGGCTCAGATTCCATTAGTTTAGTAATTATTTTAAAACTATGTTAAGATACTCGTAAAATAAATACTTGTAAAATTAAGTATAAGTTAAATATTAAAATATTTATTTAAAATTATAATAATTTTATAAATAATAAACTGAAATAAATTATATAAATAAATTTAAAATTAAAAAAAATACTATTGAATAAAATTAAAAAGAGGGGGAGAAAGAGGAAATGAAAAAAAAACCCGCTGCCAACGAGGAAGGGGGGAGTTTCACTAAATTTAGTTGTTTTGTTAATTTGTTAATTAGTTCGTCGCGACATCCCATGGCTGGTTTTAATCTCATTTTGGAATTGGTTGTTTCAAAGAGAATTTACTAACAACAATTAATTTGAAAAGGACATGGACTTTTCAATGTTGATTAAGAATTTATGTTAAAATTTGATTCATGATAAATAATCACTTCCCTGATACTCTCTACTGTCATCTAGTTTGTAATAGTTATGTGTTCGTGCTATGCTTTTTATTTTATTTTTAAATTGAATTTTGATGTTGGGAGGATCCAAGCCTATTTGAGTCTTGTATAGACAGGATCAATGTTATTTTAATTTCTGCAACATGCAAGGTCCAATGATAGTTAGGTTTTAGCGTGCACAAGCGTCGTGTGTGAGTTGGAGTGTGCTAGACCTCAGGTAGGCAACCCAAGCGCTACATGTTGACAGGGGTGTACCCAGCACAAAGGCAGGATCCAAGAGCCATGTGTGCGCAGGAATGTGGCCACCAATGAGGCAGGACCCAAGCGCAGGGGGTGTGTCCAGCCCCCAAGCAGCAACCCAAACGCCACGTGTTCACATGTAGTTTTTCTTCTATAATAATAACAATTTATTAAAATTTATTAATGATGATAATAATAGTAATAGAATTTTTAATTTTACCTTTCAAATCAAATCTATGGTTGTTTTTCAATATTAAAAATAATTTTTTTCTAATGGAGTAATTATTTGATTAATAATATTAATTATTATAAAAATAATAATATTTATAACACAAAAGATAATATTTTAATATTAATACTTTTGATCGTAGTCAAAATAATAATATTTTTTTATATTAAAAATTTGAATTCTTATAAAAATAATAATATTATAACACCAATAATAATATCTTCGATATGAATATGTTGAATTATAAGAAAAATAATAATATTTTAATATAAATACTTTGAATAATAAGAAAAATAATAATATGTTTTATATGAATACCTAGAATTGTTGAATATTTTTAATAATACTACGTCGTAGGCTTACTTTTTATTTTTAGAAAAAATACCGTAAAAATTTATAATAAAAATAATAAAAAATTTTAATATTAATAATAATATTTTCTTTGAAATTTATTAATTATTTTAATAATAATAATAATAATAATAATAATAATATTTTTAAAACAAGTAATAATATTTAGAATTCTAAAATTCAGAAACCTTAGGTCCATGATAAAAAAAAACCCAATAATAATTGGAAACCTCGATTTTTTATAATAATAAAAACAAATGATAATTTTCCTTTTTTTTCTTTTTTCTAATGAGAAATACTTCTCGCCAACGTATTTTATAACTTTCCACG
>Ga0307515_10017123_pt1 | contig 13228 bp, 17 predicted proteins | sample 17_EM_MG_FD_194513 | JGI IMG/M metagenome (GOLD analysis project Ga0307515, IMG submission 194513) | Populus trichocarpa ectomycorrhiza microbial communities from riparian zone in the Pacific Northwest, United States - 17_EM | ecosystem: Host-associated > Plants > Roots > Unclassified | place...
TGGTAGGGTATAGTCTGAGTATTGAGATAATATCAACAACAAAAACGGTATATGCCACTTAGAAATGGCCGGGTAGTTCTTTTTAATTTATTACCAGCATGATATACATCGAGATGGTGTAGTAGGCGATGAATTAAGCCTTTTGAAACACTGGTAGATTGTTCTTTGAAATAAGAAGTGAATTCAACAATTAAATTGCCTGTTTGGCAACAGCAGTACAAGTCAGAAATTAGACTACACTGTATTCTCACCAGCAGAAGTGATTTTCTGGTGAGAGCTAAGATTACAATAAGAAGTCGGTAACGGAAGCTCGTGAAAAGTGTACAAAAGTAACGGCAGTGAAAAGCTTTGAGTAATCTGTTACCCTACGTCTCAATAAATGAGTCATGTGGTGGCTTAACAGCCTACATTTCTGAGAGTTCTTTAAAGGGCAGTGCCATAAATGTAAGTGGCACATTTTTAAACTGATTTCCGCTCACCTTGACAAGTGCCAATTTTGACCTTGTACCCTCACCATAGGGTTGGGTTAGACATAGTAATCCTGATATTGAGTAGGCACGAATGGTTGGATTTAACCTCATAAGGATTACAGTGGCGTGTACACAACGAGAAAGTGTAGTTTTGATAGCTGAGAGATTGGCTATCAAAAGCAGATTCTCTTTATTAATCCGTGATAACCGGGAGATGCCGAGATTGAGAACAGCTATGGTAGGCGATAGCAAACGACTGAAACTGTGGTAAGCTGTTGTAGTGCTACAGGAAACCTTGACTACCCCAAATGTCAACAGCGGTTGGGATGAGCAAAGGTAGCAGTCATCTGCTGGTGTGAGAGAAGTCTCTATCCAGCAGCGAAGGGTTGGTAACACCCATTAATGAGTTCTATCCGACGGGGTAGAATACCCTGATAAAAAATGTTACACTTTACAAGATATGGGTTAAGTCCTACTCCCTGTAGTGAGGTAACGTTATGTAGCTACAGTTTCAAGCCTTCAAAAGTGTGGGCGTATCTTAAATTTTAACCCGGTATAGTGGGGCATTGGGGAAAGGTTCACAAGAGAAGGAGCAACTATATTTTTGCCGCTCGTATGGGTACCCAATGCAAGAAACTGCTGGTGTGAGAAGCGATTCTCTTCCAGTAGCATGGCTCACACTCAGATGATTACTCAACAGTTTGACTCATCAACCGAATTGGAGTGTGAGTTTACATTTATGGGTTATAGATATACCTTCAACAAAGGGAATCTATGGTATTTCCTTAGAGTGTGTGGAATGCACGTACTTTGTACCAGAAACTAAGTTCTCAAGACGATAAGTTATGGAAATTATAAAGTAAAGTCAGGTTCGAGTCCTGTGGGAAGTCAATTAAGTAAGTGGAAGCGTAATCCAACGCCTAGGGGAAATACACTTACTCATTATAAATTCACAATTATGCCTGACCCAAAAGATTTAGGTGATGATTTCCTCGAGGATATTCTTGAGGAATTAGGTAACCAGTAAATTATTCTGATTTCACAATCAGAGTGGATAACACCTTTGAGATTGTTCCTGTATTTCTATACTGGGACTACATTTGAGTAGAAGATGTGGAAATCTTTGACATGTGGAGGTAGCTAATGAAGCATGTATGGCAGGTTAAGTAATAAGTAAGCTCTATTATGTAAACTGATAAAGGAATCATCCTTTGAGTAAGTTCAAATCTTACTCTACTCACTGAAAGTGTAACAGCTTTCTCACTGTAAAAACTTCCGTCCTGCATCTTTATGCGGGACTTTTTAATTCATTCAAAAACTTAATTCAAAATGCAACTATTAAGGAGATTATTTAGGCTAAGTGCAAAATCCATTTCAGCTAAAAAAGTTTTTAGATTTCATTCAAGTGTTGCACATTGTGTTGGAGATTCATATGAATACCAAGTACCTGAATGTAATAATGAAGAAGAGGCTATTCTCAAATTCTTAGCTTATCTAATTCTTAACAAAGTAAATGGCACTACTTCAAAAGGGGGCGGATGTATAGTATACCCAAACCTAAGTAGACATAGAACTAACTTACCTTGGGTAATACATTTGGGAGTATCCGGTGAAAAAATGAGTGGCAAAGATCGTAAAGAATATGATGAATGGCTTAAAAGAGCTCGAATTTACAGTGAATCTTTAAAAATTTAATTCAGGATCAAGTATGATCTCTGTGACAACCAGCTTAATCCTGGTGACATTATTTGCTTCACTAAGAAAGGTGAATTACTCTCTGGAAAGATTCAATCAATCTCATTGAAAAGAACTATCTATTATCACCCTTATTCTGCTGAGAAGAGAGGATTTCTATGTCGAACAGGTAAAATCTCAACTTACAAAATCATTAAAATCACAGGTATTTCTAATGGAAATTAAAGAACAGCTTATAGAGTTACTTTCACCGGAATTTATAGTTAAGGATATAGACCGTATAAATTATAAACCACATCCATTTACTATAGGTGGAAAGCACGTTACCTATGCAGCAGATAATTTTGGCGGTATATTAGGGGAAGAAGCTATATTATCTGCTGAAAAGAAAGGTATTTATTGTGCACACCCCCATTGTAAACTACCTTATAAAGAGCATACCTTAGATAAGGTATGTTTTCTTCAATTAACCCGTAATCTATCACAGCAGGAGGCTCAAGAGAAATTAAAATCAGTAATTGAAATTCTTAAAGAGAATAAAATTGATGGTTTTACTTTTGTTGATACGCCAGAAAAGTTCAGAATATCTTAAATTTACAATCTATATGAAATTATCAGAATCACTTTATCTCAAAGGAGATAGTTCCATCGAAATTATCCTGGATAATACAGATGGCAAGGCACATGAGCGTTACGAAGCGGTAAAGAAAGTACTACAGGCTGAAGTAGAACCAGCTTTACAGACATACTTCAATGGGCTCAATATACCAGCAGAACTTGCTAAAGTTGATACTATTGAGGTGCTGGAAAAGGTAGAGATTGACTATATGCCAATGAATATCAAGACTTTGATAGTTGATACTATTGATACCCTTGAATTTACAGAAGGCCAGAAATTATGGTTATTTGCTATCTTCCTTCAATCTTTCTACCAGGGTGCTGCAGCACGTATCAGTACTTTGTTTAAAGATAGAGCTCAGCAGATAATGAGCAAGAAACGTATTATTCAACCTTAATTCAATTTAATGGAAAAGATTGAAGATCATATTGATCTGTCTCTCATAGAACAAACCTTTCAAATACCTCTGCTGGGGATGATGGGGTTAACTGCTCAGGAACTTGAATCTGTAAAACCACAGTTACAGGATTGGGGTAAAAGTATTGACATTCATAATCTTTCTTTAAAGAAAGAAAATGCAATACCAGCTATCCCAGCCCCTATGTACCGTGAGATAGCTCAATACTGTGACATTACTTTTGCCCATTGTTCTCTGGTAGCCAGAGGTATGCTCTGGTACAGTATCTGTGATGCCCTTATTAACTATTCTACCAAGAGTATTGATCTTCAGATGCGCCAGGAAATCACAGAAAAGATCATTACAGAATTAAAGAAATCAGGTATTGAACCAGATACTAATATTAATCCAATCAACAATTAACCATGAGTTACGATCAAAATTTAGAAGAACTTCCTGTTAAGGATAAACCAACTACCAATGTTCCCCTCTCTCACCAGCAGATGAGAGATTTAATTCCAGTTCGCCAGGAAGGTAAACCATTGAAAAATGGTCAACCCAGTTTTGTGCCAGGATTGAGTCATACTACAGAGTTTCCAACTCGTAGGGAACGCAGGCAGCATAAAGTAGCTGTAAGTTCAAGGAACAGGGCTACTACAGCGGGCCGTATTTCACAGCAGGTAGATATTACTGTGAAGAAAGAAACAGCCTGGGGTCCAGTTAATGAACCTACCGGGGATGTTAAAAAGATAGTTCACCATCCTGTAGTAATGAAGGTATGGCGTGCTATGACAATGTCTGGTTTATGGAGAAAGAAGGATACTGACGCTAAAGGATAAACTCATTGTATGGTATAGGTGAGTTCGTCTATAAGGCAACAAAGCCATTCTGAATGTAAGACACGTTCGTAAGACAGCTCATATTAGTAAAGATGGTGATCCTCTTTTGAGTCAGGAGACAGCTTATATCATACATATTTATTACATAGAATTATGCTCGGATTTTTTAAGAAACAACAAGCCCCGGTTGTGAAGGTGTCAGAGGAAGAACTCGGAGTTGAGTGTACTGTACTTGACTTCGATTCTACTTTGACTAAGTTTAGTAACCTGAAACCAAAAGCTCAGGTTACTTTTCTTTACAGACTGGTGGGAATTTTACCTTTCGATATAGTGAAGGTGCTGAATACTTATGTATCAAACAGACTTGGCCATGCTAAGAATAATGACAAGCGACAGGGACAGCATCACCTTAGCAGAGAACCGAAACTCAGAAGGGATCAACTGTAGTCCTAATTGGTACAATAGCCTGTATAGATGTTTAACGAACCTTCGTACAGTGAAGCTCAAAAGAACATGCCCCGATATTCATCTAAAGACATTTCTACTCATTAATTCTAAGCTGAGGATTTACACCATCATAAGTCACGAGCCAATTATATCTGCTGCGGATGAAGAGAGGGTTAACTCTCGCCAGACTACCCTATCCAGGATAGCTGACATCCAGCGTGTAAGGATTGATGATGAGGATTATATTGATGAATTTGGCCGGTATGTTTATCTAACAAGCAGGGTGGGTACAAGCGCAGATATTGATCTACGCTATGAAGAAGTAACTGAACCTGAATTATTCAACTTACAATACATACAGAGATGAAGCCACCAATTCCAGAGTTAGATGATGAGGACGAGGAGGAAGATCTAATGAGTGATTTCTTCAATAGTTTAGAAAAAACTGCAAATTTACCCTACAAGGCACCTACTATGCAAAACCTTGGTGAATTATTGGAAGAGCTGGATGAGCGACCATTGACGACTTGTCCTGAATGCAATGGTAAAGGAAGAATTATGGGTACTGAACAAGACCCTTCACAAAGTGGTGGGTACAGAGAAATAATGAAGGACTGTGAACATTGTGATGGATATGGACAGATCGAAGTACCAGAACCAAATTATTCAATCTTTTAAATAACTATTATGACTGGTGTTGAAATGATTGCCCTGGAAAGGGAAGAGCAAATTATAAAGCATAGATATACATCTGATTGGGATGCTAATCAAACTAATGTCCAGCTTACTGATGCTGCTATCTATGCTATTAATGGTGATTATGAAACCTACCCTAAAGATTGGGATCCTGAGTATAAGGATAAGATTGGTGGGAAAGGTAAAACATACATTCAAAGGCTTGCAGTGGCTGGTGCTTTAATCGCAGCAGAAATTGATAGATTTCAAAAATCACAAGAATGATTCATCTCATAGGAACGCCTACTGAATGGACTTCAGATTACCAGCCGGGTAAGTGGGAAGATTTCGTAGCCTGGATATGCGAATTGGAAGAAGTTCAATTCGATATTGAAACTACAGTTACTTCGTGGTGGTGTGATAAAAAAGTCATTACTGTTCAGTTCGGGGATAATGCTGATGAATGGGTAATCCAGTGGTCTTCTCTCAATCCGCAGCAGAAGAATTTCATTAAGGAAGTTCTTGAAAGTAAGAAGATTGTCAAGCTTATCCATAATGCCCTGTTTGAATGTACTGTAATGCTCTTTCATGGTATCAGGCTAATCAATGTCTATGATACTATGCTGGCTGAAATGGTACTTCAAGGTGGTGAGCATACAATTGGATATGGACTTGATGATATTTGCTATAAGCGATTGCAGATTGTACTGGATAAGATTGAGCAAACAACCTTTGGCGATAATATTCTTACCCCTAATAAGGTAGTGTATGCAGCCCAGGATGTTAAGTACTTGGTTCCAATCCGGGACCATATCCGTCAATCCGCAGCAGACTTAGGTTATGAAACCTTTGAAAAGGTAGTTGAACTTGAAAATTCAATAGTGCCAGCATTTGCAGAGATGGTATTTCATGGTATGGAAATAGACCAGGAATGGTGGATAAACCTTGCCAGGGAAGCTGAACCTCTTGTAGCTGCTGCTCAGGCTAAACTCAATGACTGGCTTCAACAGGAACCATTTAAAAGTAAAGCTTATGAGCTTGGCTATCTTTCTAAAGATGACAGAATATTGATTAACTGGAATAGCCCTAAGCAGAAAGCATTGCTATTTGCGGAGTTATATCCGCAGTTACCAGGTACTACTAAAGCTACTTTAAAGAAGTGGCAATCTACTCAACTTAAAGCTCAACAACCTGTACCTGAATGGTTACCTTATTATATTGATGGGGATTGCAGCGAGTTACAGAAAGAGGTAATTCAATATAATAGAGATTGGTTAATTGAAAACCAGTTATTAATACCTGCTGAAACGCCTACGATTAACTGGGGGAGTACAGTTCAGGTATTACCATTATTTCAAACTGTAGAGCCAAGACTAAAAAGTCTTGATAAAGAAGCAAAAGGTAGGTGTAGCCATCCAGTTGTAATAGATTATGATGGGTACTTAGATACTACTAAATTATTAACTACTTATGGGGAATCATTTATCTATGGTATAGAATTAGGAAATAAGAAGAAACTTCCTAAAGTAGACCCAACTGGTTTTGTAAGAACTTCATTTAAGCAGGTGCTTACAACAGGCCGTATTTCTACATCAAACCCTAATATGCAGAATATAGTTGTTACCGAGAGTGTAGGTAATAAATATCGTAATGCATTTATTCCCCCAAAAGGTTGGAGTTTTGTATCCTCAGATTATGTGAGTCAAGAATTGATTGTTATAGCTTACTTATCGAAAGATCCTGTATGGGAGGCAGCTTTAAGCAAAGGGCAGGATTTACACTCTCTTTCGGCAGAATTGGTATTTGGTAAGGCCTGGAAGGATGCAGCAGAGCCAGGATGTGAATACTATAAAGATGGTGCTAAGCAAAAATGTAAGTGTAAGAAGCATAAATACATGAGAACAGGTACAAAAACCATAGGATTTGGTTTAGCTTATGGCATGTCTGAATTCCTATTAGCTGGAACACTTAGAATTCCACTAAAAGAAGCTAAGAAATTAATCGAAGACTATTTTAAAGCATTTCCCGGTATTGGTAAACTGCTTGATTTTCTTGGTGACTTTGGTGTTAGAAATGGTTATATTCAAACTATTTGGCCCTACTATAGGAGACGCTGGTTTCCTAATTGGCAGTTTTACAAAGGATTCATTGATGCACATCTATTAAGTGCTCAATACCATCCAGGTTTAGGTGAAATTGAACGCGCCAGCAAAAATGCCCCGATTCAGGGGACAAGTGCAGACATGGTAAAATTAGCTATGAGAGATATTTATAACTACATTCATGAAAACAATATTTCCCATAAAGTTCATCTTAAAATGCAGGTGCATGACCAGCTCGATACTGCAGCTACCAATGAATTTAAAGATGAATGGAAACCTATCCTTACAAGTTTGATGGAAGCTGCCGCTAAGGTATTTATTCCATCAGGTTTGTTGAAGGCGGATACTTCTATCACATCAAGATGGTCAAAGTAAAACTTAATTTATGTCATTTGCATTCCTTAACGGCAGGATACGTGCTCAGCAAACTTTCGCTGGTCTTAATCCTCAACGCTTACTCATCGAAACCCTTATCCTTAAATCATGGCGAAAGAAATCTACGAAGGCCGCACTTACTTTAATTCACCGGGGGTACCCCGCAGGGAAGAAATCAACCTTGCAAAACTGAGGGAATTTAAACTTCATGATTGCCTCTGCTGTGTAAGAGATATAGTCTGCAAAACCTTCAATATTAAAGTCACAGATTTCCATAAAGAATCTGAGGAAACTATACGGAAGAAAGCTATTGGAATTTCTGATAATGTATATAAAGCAAAGCAATTATTCTGCTATTTTGTGAAGAAAGAAGTCTTTAAAGACCTTATCACTCAGCAGCAGATTGCCTCTTTTATCTACCCTGATTACAATCATTCATCGGTAATCCATTGTATAAAAACTGCCCAGAACAGGATAGATAATAATACAATTCCGGTATCAGATTTGAGTAGAATCCGCTTTGGTATTACCCTTTATTTAAACACCCTCTGGAGATCTTTTGTTGAAACGGGTAATGTAACCCGGTATGAAATTATAGATGGGAAATACTTTATCATGTATAATGGTAATCTGAGACGTTTAACCCATGTTTGTAAAGAACTCGGGTTAAATGTCTATACAGTACGTGACAGGGTTAAAAGTACTAACATACCAATAGAAGAAATTCTGAAACCAGTACGGAATAAGAAGGTAATTAATATTAAAACAGGTCAGGTGTATAATAGCGCTGCTGAAATGGGAACCTTCTTAAAACTATCCCCTATCTACATTAGACAAATCTGTAGACGTGGTGTTAAAAATGGTAAAATACCTGTAATGTATTACCATGATTATATAAATTTAAAATCAGAAACATGATAATTTCTTTGAGCGGCTATATGAGAAGTGGATTTTTGTATATTTAACGAATGATTTACATATATTCTTTATCAGATCCTCGAACTAACGCAATTCGTTATATTGGAAAAACTATTAACCCGAAACACCGTAAACATAGTCATAACAATAAAGCCCGTGATAAAGGAACTTACAAACGAAATTGGATTAATCAACTGCAAAGTCTTGGGTTACGCCCTGTATTTGAAATTTTAGATGTCGTAGAAGATGATTGGCAGTTTTGGGAATCTTATTGGATTTTTCAATGTAAATCTTGGGGATTTCGGCTAACTAATTCTACTATAGGCGGGGAAGGGTTAAATACAGCAAATAACACTACGTTTAAATCTGGATTAATTCCGTGGAATGCTGGGACTGGTCATAAAAGTGTGTGTAGTGTATGCAATATAGAATTTGCATCCAGCCCTGCAAACCAACGTAAATTTTGCTCTCGTAAATGTAGTATATTAGGAAAATCTAAAAGCTCTACCGTATTTTCTAAAGGGATTGTACCATGGAATTTGGGTAAAATTGGTTATAGTACCTCTAAAAAGGGTACTAAAATTACAGATATTGCACATCTTAAAAAATTACGGGAAGTTGCTATTGGTAATACTTATTGTAGAAAAACAGTTTATCAATATGATTTAAAAATGAATTTAATAACAACTTTTAAGTCTGTAACACAAGCTATAAAAATTACTGGAATAAAAGGTATTCGTAATTGTGTTACACATAGAAGTAAAACATCGGGAGGATTTATATGGCATTATTAAGTTTGAGTGGTTACGCAGGATCAGGTAAGGATACAGCAGGTAATATATTACAGTGGCTTCTTGAACACCCCACTGCGCCTGAAGTTACACAAGGAAAAGATAGATCCTTTAACTCTTTCCAGATGGATATTGGAATGGGTTACAATCCTGTATGGCAAATCAAGAAATGGGCAGGGCCTTTACGTAAGGTTGCTGCTATTCTGCTGGCGATGGATGAGGAGTATCTCTACACTGATGAGTTCAAAAAAAGTACTTTACCAGATTGTTGGAATTACTTACATCAAGCTACTGAGAATGAACCTTGTAATGTTGATGGGTATTCTACACGGCAAATGACTGGTAGGGAATTCTTACAAAAGCTGGGTACTGATGCGGTAAGAGATGGATTACATCAACAAGCTTGGGTAAACGCACTGATGAATGAGTATGATTCTCAATTTGGTTATAGTAATGATTTACAACAATTTATAAATCCTTACTGGATCATAACAGATACTCGCTTTCCTAATGAGCTGTCTGCTGTGAAAGAAAGAAGCGGGGTTACCATCAGGATTAATCGTGCTGTAAATCATTCAGTTCCACCTAAGCCTGATGGTATTTTAAAGGCTTATGAAGATAGATTACATCCGTCAGAAACAGCCCTTGATAACTCTTCATTTGACTTTGTTGTGGACAACAATGGTACTATACGTGATCTGCATGATAAACTTTTAACGATAATTCAATCTCTTAATTATGGACACAACACAGATCAAACTCAAAGTAATCCATCTTAACACTGAACATGAAGAATGCCGCTGCTGTGGCAGAGGAAGAGAAGCGTTCTGTGAAAGATGTGCTAATCTTCACAAGGATGGTTATGCTTTTTTCATTGAAGTTAAGGACAGTTCTACTGACAAACATCGTAAACCAACAGGTTATTCAGTCGCCATCCTTGCATCAGAACTTAAAGGGTACGAAGCAGCAATTTATTTCATCCGCGAAAGCGATTTAAAAGAATTTCTCAAAGATGAGTACAACAAACCTCAGCCTTTCCACATCATTAAACCAACCTGGAGCAGTAACAAATCCTCTAACCGAACAGCAGCAGGCCGTCCACGATCAGTTACTGACCTGGTACACAAGTAATGATACTAAGCCTGCTGTATTTAGTGGTGCTGCGGGTACCGGTAAATCATGGACTCTTGGCAGGTTTGTAGAAACCATCAAGAATATAGATAGTAATATCTGTATTGGTGTATCGGCTCCTACTCATAAGGCGGTAAAAGTACTCAGGAAACATGCTTTCAAAGGGGTACAATATCGTACTGTTCATAGCTGGCTTCAGTTAAAAGAGCAGATAGACCATATTACTGGTGATGTAAGTTATGCCCCTGATAAGTATAGTAAAGATCCCCCACCAATTCAGGATTTAGATCTGCTGGTGCTGGATGAAGTGAGTATGCTTACCGATGATCTGTTCAATTATCTTGTTCCCTGGGTTAAGAAAGGACTTAAAGTCCTGTTTACCGGGGATAAATACCAGATTAATCCAGTAAAGCATGTGATGTGTATTCCGTTCCTGAGAGCTGATGATTGGGGGATGTTGCAATGTAATCTTACCCAGGTAATGAGGCAGAAAGATGGTAATCCTATTCTTGAATTTGCCACTGAAATCAGGAATAACCAGAAATCTGATATTCTCAATCCGCAGCAGAATATCTTACCCACAGGTGAAGGAATACAATTGATTCAACATGCATCTGCTGCTGAGAATGAAGTAATGGGGAAGTATTTTACTTCACAGCAATTCTCAGAAGATTCAGATTACATGAAAGTGATAGCCTGGCGTAATGTTACTGTAAATAAGTACAATGAAATGATACGGGGTTTAATCTATAAAGATGTTTCCTATATTGCTGATATTATGATGAAAGAAAAGCTCATCATGGATAGGCCATTTGTACTGAATGCACGCAGCATACTAACTAAGAATGAGGAAGTTGAAGTTGTAAACATCACTACTGCCATGAAGCAATTTACCTGGGTAGATGGTAATGGTGGGTTTGATGGAGCTTCTTTTAAATTCTATCTTGTAGGTATTGAATGGTTTACTGATAAAGGCCCAAAAAATGGTAATATTCCTATTATCCATGAGGAATCCAAGATTGACTATCTCAAAGTAATAGAGAAACTAAAGCAGTTAGCCCTTCAATCCCCAGCAGAACGACGCGGTAAGATGTGGAAACAATATTATGCCATGATAGATAATTCCGCGTGGGTAAAGTATAATTATGCGATAACCGGTCATGGAAGTCAGGGATCGAGTTACGATCATGCTTTAGTTCTGAAATGGGATATTGATTACAACAGCAATATTGAGGAAAGGAACAGAATACTCTATGTAGCCTGTACCCGTGCCCGTAACACTTTATTTATTGAGACATGAATACACATGACAAATTATGGTTAGAGTTGAGTGATAACTTAGACAACTGGACCAATATGAATGATACAACAAGTAAAACTCTTGAGTACATTTCATCTGCTGTAGAGAAAGCTTATGCTCAGGGTATGGCTGATCTCAAAAATCGTCATACTCACACTGAACCGGAACCAGCATGGATACGGGGATTCGATTTAACCAACCTCTCTTCACAGCAGATTGGTACTATTGCATCACTCTATGCTAAAGAGCAGGGATTTAAACCTTAAACTATGGAACTGTTAACCGCAGATAAGTTAGCATTACTGAATGGTAAAACTGTAAAATGGAAAGCACCAGCTTACAAGCTAAATAAGCCATATTCTGGTATCGATACTATTCTGGAAGTTAATGAAAATGATAGAAACCCTCTTAAAACTCAAGTTGTAGAAGGGGATAATTTATCGTTTGCATTCCAGGATAAATACACTGATGGATTTGTAGCTTATTCCGATTCAGATAGAATTATTTCATTTGAAATTATACCAGATGAAGGAACTCAATAATGTTAAGGCAGAGATTCAGCAACGGGCTCATGCAGCTTGGTCTGCTGCTGGAAGGGTTGGAAGTATAGCCGCGGGTACGGGGTTTGGCAAGAGTAGGGTTGCTATTTTAGAAGTTGAACAAATGATGAAAGGTTTAATTACAGGGGAGAATGAAATTCTGTTAGTAACCCCTACTGAAAAGTTAAGGGATGGAAACTGGCCTCAAGAATTTAAAGATTGGGGACATACGGATTTATGTGGAACTATAGTTAAGTGTATCTGCTTTGCCTCTCTTAAGAAAGAGATTGGTAATAAGTACAAGCTTGTAATCATTGATGAAATTCACCATGTAACCTCTCTATCCGCAGCAGCATTCCTCGAAACTGGTATCAACCCCCTTACTGAATTCTGTTCTGCTAATCTCGGATCTGCAGTGATGGGCCTTACTGCTACAGTACCAGATCCTCACCGTGACCCAGAGAAAGCTAAGATCATTGCACAGATAGCGCCAGTGGTATTTACTTATAGCTTAGATCAAGGGGTAGAAGATGGAATGATACGTGATTATGAAATCCGTGTGATCCAATCTTCCCTTGATAATGTACATAGGTGTATTGATGCTGGTACTAAAGCAAAGCCTTTCAAAACCACTGAAGAAGCTCAATACCAATACCTGGAAAAGAGTATCAGGAAGTTCAGAGCTTTAGAAGCCAGTGCATTACCAGCTAAGAAAGCAGGATTTGCTAAACTTGGTATGTTTGCAACTATGGCGAGAAACAGGTTCCTGTACAACTTACCATCAAAGACTGAGCTGGCCAAGAGATGTATTAAACACATATCTCCTGGTAAGAGGACTCTGGTATTCTGCGGTTCAATTGAACAGTGTAATCTGCTGTTGGGAGATAATGTCTACCATAGTAAATCCGGCTCAGATGCATTTCGTAAATT